>PVBE012099434.1_pt1 | contig 14827 bp, 17 predicted proteins | sample 1631181 | NCBI WGS metagenome assembly PVBE01 (sample SAMN08397723, study PRJNA350692) | Marine metagenome, whole genome shotgun sequencing project. | isolation source: water | place: Pacific Ocean | collected 2012-04
GGCCCGCGTATTTCATTCACCCCCGATCGCTAGTATCGTGTAGCGGTCTTAAGCGCCCGTAGCTCAGCTGGATAGAGTGCTGCCCTCCGAAGGCAGAAGTCACAGGTTCGAATCCTGTCGGGCGCGCCATTTGAATCAATTAGTTGCGCTGCATTTTCGCGAAACCGTGAATAACGAAAACGTTATATGGTGCACAGATGGTGCAACGTTTCGCGATTTAACCGGATAGCCAGTGGTCGAAGTAGTGAATCTTCGGGACTATCTTCAGTTACGTACTCCGGAGTGTGATCCGAGTCCCATCACTGTCGCCAACGATCCACAGTTACGCCTTCACCAGACGTACGTATCGAGTTGACCGTAATTCCTCAGTAAATCCGTACGTTCCGTGTTCGCGCGGTCTACCCGTCGACCTCCCGAACGTGCCTACGCTTGGTCGAGTTAGGCACACCCCCACCCCCCGGGCGTGTATTGGGTCCTATCCGCCCCAGCCTTCCGAAAGGCAAAAGGACCGACTATGCGGACCTACAGGTCAACCGCACCTATCGGCGATTGAGGTATCCAATGGACCTCAGAACGACAGTGCAAATAGAACAATTTTCCAATTTTTCGCCGAATTTAAGACTGCTAGTCAGGAAAGGCGGCGAGGACGATGCCAGTGAGAATTAGAGCTACAGACATGGGTGTCCAATCGAGGACCTTATGCAGCCCTATCCAATCGTCCGGCGACATAGCCCACCGGACTTCAAACATTTCCATCAAATCGATTACGGAACGCGGAACCCATTCACCATAGCGTAAGTAGGTGTAGCATTGTTTGCCGAATACCCAGAATCCGGACACAACCACTCCACCATAAATCAGTATACGTAAACCGTTTTCTCCCGCGCGAATCCGTTCTTCGTGTTGGCGCTTGCGTTCGGGATCGGCTTCGAGTTTCTTTTGAAATCGCCGACTCCATATGATCCCCGAGACGACAATTCCAAAACAAATAGCGAAAAATGTACCCGCGAAAATAAATAGACTCGTTTCAGTGTTCATGTCTAGGCGAAATAGTTCATGTATTCATGCTGGTATCGCGCTACCGTGCCAATTAGTCGCCGGGAGATTTTCTTTCGTCGCCCAATTCCTCATCTGACTCGCCAAGTAACCGCGCCACTAGGTGTGGATCACGCTCTCTATGTTCGTCCAAATATTCTTCTACCCATTCAGCCTTTGCCCACTCCCCGCACCCGTCATTGTGTTGAATCAGGGGGAACCCTTTATCGGATATTTTCGGGCTGACCGAGGCTAGTTCGAACCTGACAGGGAAGCGATATTTGCCCACGTAATACGGTGACGGTAACTTTGGCGGATAACGTTTACACCAACCGTAGAACCGTTCTGTTTTCACAGTTTCAACGGGACGTCCGTCTTCGTAATACACTTCCCAGATTTCCCCCGCCACTCCCGCGTTGACGATGTCGGCTTCCTCGAAAAGTAGATCGCGTCGCCCGCGTTCGGTCAGCAGGACCCAATGTTTGCACGTCGCACATACGGGCACCGTAAACGGATATGCTCGCAGAAGACCGGGACGGTGCTCAAACCAACCGTTCAAATAATCCATCCACGCTTCCTGAATCGATTTGTCAGACATATCTCGCCATTTTCGGGATTTAGTACGAACGACGAGAATAGCGCGGCGACGACGCAAGTGTCGAACTACGCCGAATGATCAAGGCATGAAACTGCGTGACCGGAAACCCGTCGAAAATCGCAAAGCAATCCGGTCCATCAGCAATTACGCGGTCCCACCATGACACGAAAAATCACGATGATTGGTGCTTCGACTAATTTTTCGACAATCCTCGCGCCGCCGAGGTGACTTCAGAAACGCCAGGAGGCGCACATGAACGAATTGCTTACCCGCTCGGCGAGTGCGCTCGCGCAAGCTGTCGTCGACAGAACTCGTGGAGGCGCACCTCGCCCGCATCGAAGCGGTCAATCCCCGGCTCAATGCGGTCGTCCTCGTAACCGCCGAAGCGGCGCTCGAGGAAGCGCGGGCGGCGGATACCGCGCTCGCCCGAGGCGAAATAGCGGGGCCGCTGCACGGTGTTCCGATGACCGTTAAGGACGCACTCGAAACTGCCGGCGTCGTTTGCACCGGCGGTACCGTCGGTCGCGCGGATTTTGTCCCACAGAGCGATGCAATTACTGTCGCCCGGATGCGGGCGGCCGGCGCCATACTGCTCGGCAAGACCAACCTTCCGGAGTTTTCGATCGCCTACGAAAGCGACAATGCGTTGTTCGGACGGACCAATAACCCCTACGACGTGACCCGCACCGCTGGTGGCAGCACCGGCGGCGAAGCCGCCATCATCGCCGCTTGTGGGTCGCCGATGGGTCTCGGCAGCGATGCCGGCGGTAGTGTGCGCGTGCCCTCTCATTGTTGCGGTACGGCGGGGATCAAGCCGACCAGCGGGCGCGTACCGCGCACGGGCCATTGGCCAAAGTTCAACGGGCTGCTGGATGCATACACGCAGATCGGGCCGATGGCGCGCTATGTCGAAGACCTGGTCCTCATGCTCCCGATCCTTGCGGGTGTGGATTGGCAGGACCCCGCCATTGTGCCGATGCCGCTTTACGACCCCGCCAATCTCCCGCTCGACGCGTTGAAGGTGGCTTTCTACACCGACGACGGTGTCGTCTCGCCCACGCCCGAGACTATCGCTACCGTCGAGTCGGCCGCTAAAGCTTTCGACGAGGCTGGATGCTCGATCTCCGGCATGCTTCCCGCCGGCGTCGAAAAAAGCTGCGACATCCTCACCGGAATGTGGGGCGCCATTCTGGAGCACGGCGAGCAGGATCTGCTCGACGCCGGCGGCACGCCTGAACTCTCTCCCCTCATCGCCTCTTCGAAGCGGATCTTGCTAAAAGGGGCATCGGCGCGCGATCTGTTGCACCTGGCGGTCGAGCAGGACGAATTCCGTTCCACCATGCTGCGATCCATGGAGCCTTTCGATGCGATCGTCTGTCCGGTCAACGCCTACCCGGCCCTGCCTCACGGGAAGACGTTCGACCATATCGATGCCTTCAGTTACACCCAGACCTATAACCTTACCGGGTGGCCCGGCGCCGTAGTGCGCGGCGGGACCTCTCCCGAAGGACTGCCGATCGGTGTACAAATCGTCGCCAAACCGTGGCGGGAAGACGTGGCCCTCGCGCTTGCCGGGATTATTGAAGCGGCGCTGGGCGGCTGGCGGGCGCCGCCGATGTAACGCGGGCGGCGGCAACGCGCTGCGAAACCGCGACGGCCAGGCGACAACCCGATCGGTCAGGAAGTTGGCGGCGAGTGCGCGACGGTTGTTCGCTTACGCCGACTCGGCGAACATCTCTCGCCCGATTAACATCCGCCGGATCTCAGAGGTCCCGGCGCCGATCTCATAGAGTTTCGCATCCCTAAGGAGGCGGCCAGTCGGGTATTCATTGATGTAGCCGTTGCCGCCGAGGAGTTGGATCGCATCGAGCGCGACTTGCGTCGCCTTTTCCGCCGCGTAGAGGATGCAGCCGGCCGCATCCTTGCGCGTGGTCTCGCCGCGGTCGGCGGCCGTGGCGACGGCGTAAACATAGGCGCGGCACGCGTTCATCGTCGTATACATGTCGGCGACCTTGCCCTGCACCAGCTGGAACTCGCCGATCGGCTGGCCGAATTGTTCGCGCTCGCGGATGTAGGGGGCGACGACGTCCATGCAGGCGAGCATGATACCCGTCGGCCCCGCCGACAGGACGATGCGTTCGTAATCGAGGCCCGACATCAGCACGCGCACGCCCTCGTTGATTTCGCCGAGAACGTTCTCCACCGGGACCTCGCAATCTTCAAAAACGAGTTCGCAGGTGTTCGAGCCGCGCATCCCGAGCTAGTCGAGTTTCTGCGCGGTCGAAAATCCGGCGAATTCCTTTTCGATCAGGAACGCCGTGATGCCGCGCGGCCCGGCATCCGGGACCGTCTTGGCGTAAACCACCAGGGTCTCGGCGTCGGGACCGTTAGTGATCCACATTTTGTTACCGTTCAAAACGTAGCAGTCGCCTTTACGGTCGGCCCGGAGTTTCATGGACACAACATCCGAGCCGGCTCCCGGTTCCGACATAGCGAGCGCCCCGACATGCTCGCCGCTCACGAGTTTCGGCAGATACTTTTCGCGCTGGGCGGCCGTGCCGTTGCGCCGGATCTGATTGACGCATAGATTCGAATGCGCGCCGTAGCTCAACCCCACCGATGCCGAAGCCCGACTGATTTCCTCCATCGCGACGCAATGCGCGAGATAGCCCATGTTGGCGCCGCCGTATTCCTCTTCCACCGTGACCCCGAGCAGACCGAGCTCGCCGAGTCGGGTCCACAGTCTTTCGCGCGGGAACTCGTTGGTTTCGTCGATTTCGCCGGCGAAAGGTTTGATCTCGGCCTGCGCGAAGCGGTGCGTCAACTCCCGCAGCGCTTCGATTTCCTCGCCTAAACTGAAATTCATACTCGTCGTAAACATGCTGCTCCCCCGCCGTTGGACAATTCCCGCGCGACCGACTCGTTCAGGCATCGCGATCGCCCGGCGCGCAACGATGTAGTCTAACTTGGAATACTTCCGCCGACCTGTCTGGTCGAGGAGGGAGCGGGCCCACGGCGGCCGCCTCTGGGGATTATTGCTGGCGCGCCCCGTCGGCGCCGCGGCGGAACCAGAGCAGGAACTTGAATTTCAAGTAGAGAGACAGTAACACGCCAACGATCCGCAACAGCGTTATCGCTTGGCGGACTACGGCACCGGGATCGCGCGACCCGAGCGGGGCGTTGGTCGCGCCCGCCGGCTCATGGGTGGAGCTGTTGTCGGAGATCGGTCTCATACTCGCCATATCGGCAATCGATTTCATACCTGAAAATATAGAGAAGCGGAGCTCTCAACGATGCGACGTAGTGGCGTTTTGGAGGGATCTTGCAATCTTTTGCGATGTTCGTTGCATTCGTTGACGATTTCGACCGACTTGTGGCCATCCCGGCGGGCAAACGATAATGGCAGCATGTCCCGGATCCCATCAGCGAAGCTCGGGCTGGCCGTATGGCTGGTTGCACCGCTATTTTATGTTGCATCGCAAGATCCGGCCACCGCGCTCGAGTTGTATGACCAGGCCGGCCGCCGCGCGGCGGCGGAGATCAAGTTCATCGGCGGTATTCAATATGCGTCGGGGATCAATTACGGTTTTGGCGCGTTCGATGCCCCCGGCGAGTCCGAGCGCGCGAATTTGTCAGTTGCGGTGAAACCGCGCCTCGATTTGAACTGGGCTTTGTCGGCCTCTGAGTTCTACAGCACCTTCACTGTCGTCGCCGCGACTTCGACCTTGGACGGCGAGTTGTCGGGGCAGGTCGCCCGGGCCGGCGATCAGGCGTTCGATACGGATTCGACTACGGTCGGCTGGCGCAACGACATCCTGGATTTTTCGGTCGGCGGGCAAGAGTTCAGTGTCGGCGACGGTCTCGTGATCGGGGACGGCAATTTTAATCAAGGTGGCCCCGATGGGCAGTATTGGATCGGCGCGTTCAGTGCCTGGCGCAACACCGCTATCTTGCGGGTCAATACCGAGCCCATACGCGGGGACGTCTTCTGGTTGCGCACCGATGACGACCTCGGCGACTCCCGGGTCGTCGGCGTGAACGTCGAGACGACAACAAAAGACAGCTTCGGTACCTTGGGATTGATGTATTTCGAGATCATCGATGAGCAACGATTCGGCTGGGAGGGCATGCGCGTAGCGAGCCTCCGCGGCGCCGATATCAAAGTACCGGGGATCGAAAACCTGAAGCTTTTTGGCGAATTCGTGATGGAACGAGGGGAGAGCGATTTCTCCGGCCGTGAGAACGACGGGAACGCATGGTACGTAGAAGCCAACTATCGTTTTGTCGACCTGCCGTGGACACCGACGTTTTTCTATCGCTACGCACATTTCTCCGGCGATGAGGCGGGCACGAATGACAACGAAGAATACAGGGGACTGTTTTTTACGATCTTCAAGCGCGATTGGGATACCTGGTACCAGGGCGAAGTCGGCGGCGAGTTTCACCTGTTCAACCAGAATCAGGTAACCCAGATGGCGAAACTAAAGGTGTCGCCCCACCCGGCCTGGTCGCTCGGCATGTGGTATTACACCCACGACCTCGATACCCCCCAATATTTCGGCACACCCGTCACCGATACCGATTGGTCGGAGGAGGTCAACTTAGGCGTCGAGTATTTTCCCGACGACCGGCTTTATACCTATTGGGGTTTTGCCTGGAGTACGCCGCATCAAGGTGCCGTCGATGCGTTCGGGGGCCGCGACGACACACTGATCATAGAGATGTTTATATCCTATACCTACCGCTAGCCCTGCCCGGGGGAGGAAAACTATGGCGACCGTAACGCTCATTGAGTACGAAGATGCTTCCAGCGAGGTGCGCGCGATCTACGACGATATCCGTGCTGTCCGCAAGACCGATTTCATCAACAATTTCTGGAAGGCTCTAGCGAACAACCCGGACCAACTACGGCGCACTTGGGACGGCATCAAGGAGGTCATGGCGCCGGGCGCGCTGGACCCGCTGACCAAAGAACTCATTTATATCGCGGTCTCGGTCGCCAACAAGTGCGAGTACTGTATTCACTCCCATACTGCCGCGGCACGCGCCAAAGGTATGAGCGACGACCAATACGCCGAGCTGATGTCGGTGATCGGGATGGCGCTTTCGACGAACGGTTTGGTGACTACGATGCAGGTCGCCGTAGACGATGCGTTTAAAGCGGACGGGGTCGAATAGCAGCAGCAGAATTCGCCCTGAGGATCGGTGTTAACGATACCTTTTGCCATTGTGTTCCAGCCAACCTCCGGGGCGCTCGCCGCCGGGGTCGCGATGGGTCCAATGCACGACACCGCCGCGCTGGTTGACCTCATATTGCCCGCGGAATCTCACCGTGTCCCCGGGCGACAGGTCTTCGATACGCGCGGCCAGGTCGATATTGTGTGCCACCAGCAGCGTCTGGCTACTGTCTAGCCGCAGTATGAACCGCTGGTGGCGGACGCCATCGGAATCGTCGGGGAGTACGCGCTCGACGGTGCCGACCGCCTCGATCATCGCACCGTCGAAGCGTTCGTCGAAAACGTTCGTTCGCGGGATCGGCGCGACGGCGGTGGGAGCGGTCGTCGAGTCGCTGTAGAGCAGGTAATAGGCGCCGACCACTATGATCGCGATGATGGTGGCGTAGGGAGGCCTGGTGACAGATTTCTTCTTCATTCGCTGCCGGGTGCCGCCCTAACCCGCATTTCTCACCAGTCGGCGCGATGGTTGCTCCCGCCATCCATGGCTCCCGCGACATTTGTGTATCCTACACATCATCGCGCAGTCATTTGGATTGCATGGAAATTTTCTGACCGAGTGGAATACTGGTTGTCTTTCCGAGGGAAGAAAATTTTCATGCGATTCAACGGACGAGCGAGGGCGCGTCGAACTGGTGAGAAATGCGGGTTAAACATCACGCATCTGTTGCATCGATTCGAGCTCGCTCCATCGCTCGACGGCGCGATCCAACTCGCTCTGACAGGCACCGAGCCGCTCCATGATCGGTTGCGTCTTTTCGAACGGCTGTTGATAGAATCCGGACGAGCTGGTCTGTTCGTGCAACATCGCGAGCTGACGTTCGAGTTCCTCGATACGGTCCGGCAGTTGCTCGAGTTCGTGTTTGAGTTTAAACGTCAGCTTCTTGTTCGCGACGCGTTCGTACCCTTCGACGGGTTCGGTGCGCTTGGCGGCGGGTCGGTTCTTGGCGGGGTTATCGACCTCGGTCAAGGCATTGCCCTGTCGCAGCCAGTCGCTGTAGCCGCCCACGTAACGGCCGATCCGGCCCGCCCGTTCGAACACCAGCGTGCCGGTGATCACATTATCCAGGAACTCACGGTCATGGCTGACCACGATCAGGGTGCCGCTGTATTCACTCAACCGCTCTTCGAGTACTTCCAAGGTTTCTACGTCGAGGTCGTTGGTCGGTTCGTCGAGGACGAGTAAGTTCGTGGGGCGCGTGAACAATCTCGCAAGGATAGCGCGGTTGCATTCACCGCCCGATAAGGATCGGATCGGTGTCATCGCGCGCTTGGCGCTGAACAGGAACCCCCTCAGGTAGCCAATGACGTGGCGGTCCTTGCCGTTGATCTTGATGTAATCGCGCCCGTCGCCTACGACCTCCGCGATCGTCTTATCGGGGTCGAGTTTCTCCCGCAGTTGGTCGAAATACCCAATCTCGAGGTTTGTGCCCAGTTTGACGGTCCCGGTGCGCGGCGCAAGCCGCCCGAGCAGGATCCGTAAGAGGGTACTTTTGCCGACGCCATTGTTGCCGATCAGCCCGATCCGGTCGCCACGCGTTATTTTGATCGAGAGCTTCTCAATCAGCGGCTCGTCGTCGTAACTATAGGAAATGTTTCGCGCTTCGATGACTTTGCGGCCCGAACGGTCCGCTTCTTCTACGTGAATGCGGGCCTTGCCATCGGGTTTGACCCGTTCCGCGTAGGCCGAACGCAGTGCTTCCAAGGCCCGGACTCTGCCCTCGTTGCGCGTCCGGCGTGCTTTGATGCCCTGCCGGATCCAGATTTCCTCGGCCTCGAGTTTCTTATCAAACAGTGCGTTGCTACGCGCTTCTTCGTCCAGCGCCTTTTCCTTCGCTCTGAGGTAGGTCCGGTAATCGCCCGGCCAGCTCCGCAGTTTACCGCGATCGATTTCGACGATGCGGGTCGCAAGCCGCTGCAGGAGCGCGCGGTCGTGGGTGATGAACAGCACGCTGCCGGCACATCCGCGCACGCGATTCTCCAGCCACTCGATGGTACTGAGGTCGAGATGGTTGGTGGGCTCGTCGAGCAGCAGCAAGTCGGGATTACACACCAGCGCTTTTGCCAGACCTACCCGTCGTTGCCAGCCGCCGGACAATTCGCCGAGCCGCTTGGCGCCGGGCAGGTTCAACTCGGTGAGGACTGTCTCGACCTGCTGATCGACGTTCCAGCCGCCGTGTACTTCTATGCTTCGCTGCAACGCTTCAAGCTCGGCCAATCCGCCTTTATCGAGGTCTTCGGCCGAGCGCCGCTCGTAGACTGCTATCAGGTCGCGCAGTTCGCCGAGGCCGTCGGCGACGTACTCATGTACGGTCAAGTCCGATTCCGCCGGCAGCGCCTGATCGAGCTGGCTGATCTGAATTCCCGCCGTAAACTGGATCTCTCCGTGATCGGGTTCCAGTTCGCCGGTGATCAATTTCAGCAGCGATGTTTTGCCGGCGCCGTTGCGCCCGATCAGGCACACGCGCTCGCCGGTTTCGAGGCTGAAGTCAGCCGCCTTGAGGATCGTTTGCTCGCCGAAGGCGAGGGATACTTCGTCGATTGTGAATAATGCCATCAGTCACTCGCAGGGAAATCCGTGACGCCCAGCATGAGCGCCGCCGCGAGATCGAGGCCGGGCCGAGCCCCTTCGCGGAGGGCCATGCTAAAGGAGTGCGGCCGCTTTTTCCAAGCCTTCGACGGAATTGCGGGTTAGAGCGGGTTCCAGGTTTTCTTGCGCGTATATTTCATGTAGCCGATGTTGACGCCCGCTCGCAGTCCCGCCCCGAAGCGGATCGGTGCGAGGATAATATCGCCCGATTGGTGATAGTTGGCACTGACGCCCCCGACGAAATAAAAGCTGCCATCCACGGCCGGAAATCGTTGAAACAGCGCATCGGCGTTCGGGAGATGATAGATGAGTACGAATACCTTTGAGGCATTGGCGCCCGCATCGAAACCGATCGACGGCCCGGACCAGTGAACCGTAGTGCTTCCGCCCCCTTTGCGGTGAAGGGTACCGTTGCCGTACCGCGCTCCGATGCCCAGCGCCCCGCTCGCCTCCTGCCCCTTGATGAACGCATTGGGGCGACCGAGATCGGCAAAGAGTTTTTCGATGACTTCCGCGACGCCTTCGGCACCTTCGCCTAAGAATTCGCTCGCTTCGCTGAGGACGTTATCCTGCCCGAACGTATCGTCTGCCGCGACGAGGCCGGACGTTCCGCCCAATAGAGCGAGCAGCAGCGCCAGGAAAAAGAGGGTTCGAGCGACGAGTTCCATTACCAACTCCTTTGCAACATGGGTTCCACGTAGCGCACTTACGAGGCACAAGCTCTCAACGCTATCCAAAATGTCGTTCCGTTACACGGTGGCAGACTTCACCGTGCGAACGGCTGCGCATTTCTAGTGCCGACCTCACGACAATTCGCGCTAGCGCCCCGAAAGTGCGGTTGCCGCCCGCCCCGAGTTTAGCGCTACTATACTCGTATGGCGTCGGGATGGCGTCGAGCCAAAAAGAAAACCAAGGCCCTAAATGTGGTAGATAGTAGGCCGTTGTGAACGGGTTACCGAGATTTGAAGGTAGCGTCCGGGTTAAGGCCACGGCCCGCGATGTAGACTAAGGGTCTAAACAGAGGAGAAAGCGCATGATCCTCGAAGGCGTCCGAGTTCTCGATTTCACCCAGTATCTCGCCGGGCCCGCCGTGACTCGCCTCATGGCGGAGATGGGCGCGGAGATCGTCAAAGTCGAACAGGCTCCGAACGGCGATCCCACTCGCACGCTGCCGGTGATGAAAAATGGGCGCAGCGCGTATTTCGTACAACAGAGCCTGGGCAAGAAGAGTCTCTGTCTCGATCTGTCGAAACCCGAATCCCAGGGTATCATCGATGAGCTTGTCGCCGAGTGCGACGTAGTGGTGGAGAATTTCAGTAAACGGGTGGCGGACAAACGAGGACTCGATTACGAATCACTGGCCAAGATCAATCCCGGTGTGATCGTTGCTTCGGTCTCGGCGTTCGGACGGAATAGCCCGTATTCACACAAGACCGGCTACGACTGGATCGCACAGGGGTTTACCGGCGTCATGCACATGACAGGCCCGGCGAACGGTCCCCCCCATCCGGTCGGTGTGGGTATCGCCGATTCGAATGCCGGCGTACACGCGTTCGCCGCTATCGGTTACGCACTTTTCTACCGCGAGAAGACCGGCAAAGGACAATATCTCGACATCTCAATGGTCGACTCATTGTTCCACATGAACGAAATAACGTTGCAGGCTTACGCTGCATCCGAAGGCGCTTACCAACCGATGCGGTCGGGTTCGCACCATCCGCTGGTGTGCCCTTGCGGGGTATACAAATCGGCGGAAGGCCACATGGTGCTGCTGGTGTTGCAAGGGCAGTGGCAGAATCTTTGCGATGCCATGGACATGCCGGAGCTCGCGACCGATCCGCGGTTTGCCGAGCAGGATCTCCGCGCGAAAAACCAGGAGGAACTCATTCCCTTGATCGAAACCTGGTTGCAGAGTTTTGATACCGATGCCGCGGCTTGGGCCTGCATGGAAGAATACCGCGTGCCGAGCGGGCCGGTACTGAGTCCGGTTGATACGATCGATCACGAATACTATCGTGGGCGCGGTGCGATCCGCACCGTCGACGATCCCGTTGTCGGCAAGCTTGATCTCCCGGGGTTTCCGCTTCGGTTCTCCGAGCAACGGGAATACACTCCTGGTGCGGTCCCGGATCTCGGTGAGCACAACGCCGAGATTCTTGGCGATGTTTTGGGTTACGAAGCGGAGCGCATCAGCGCGCTGGCAAACGCCGGTGTTTTGGTGAGCAAGAAGGATTGAAGCGCGGCCGATCCGTATCCTGCCCGCAAAGTCGCAGATCGTGGAGGTGGTCCGGCGCACTGTCTTGTTGCGCTGCGCGTAGGGACCGATAGGATCCATAGCAGCGGGCGCTACGGCCCGTCTTGCAGGTTCCGCAGTTTTGCGGTGTCACAACAAAGACAGGAGGAAATCGATGGAAGCAGAAGGAGGGATTAGTTTTTTCGGGCTCTTGATAGGCATCGGCCTTTTCGTTTTCTACAGTTATTGCTTGAAGTTGATCTGCGAAAAGGCAAAGGTCGACCCCGGCGTGTTGATCTGGATACCGTTGGTGCAATTGATTCCGATGGCGACCGTCGCCCGGATCAACCCGTTTTTGCTCGTATTGTATTTTGTCCCCTTCGTGAATCTCGTGTTCATGCTCTATCACTGGACGAAAGTCTGCTCGGCGATCGGGAAGTCGCCGTGGTTGGTCGTCATGCTCATCGTTCCCGTCGTGAACCTCGCCTTTTTCCCGCTGCTGGCGTTCACGTGACGTGATGAGGGCGGTGATCTGCGGCGCTTGCTGCAATTTCGAATAGCGACTTCCGGATCCCATAGATTGCAATGTATCGCCTCGGATTGCTGGCCTGTGATTTCGTACCGGATGAATTGCGCGCCCGGTTTGAAGACTATCCCGCAATGTTTGCTACCGCTCTTGCGAACACCGGGTGCGACGTCGAGTGGCGAACCTACCGTATATACGAGGAACAGATCCCGTACTCCGCTGATGAATGCGACGGCTACATCGCCTCTGGTTCGCGGGTGGGCGTGTATGACGATTATGCGTGGATCCCGATGCTTGAAGCGTTCATCCGGAGTCTGGTGGGCAGCGGCCGCCCGCTGGTCGGGCTGTGCTTCGGACACCAGGCGATGGCCCAGGCGCTCGGCGGTAGCGCGAAAAAATCGGATCGAGGCTGGGGGATCGGTGTCCACCAGTATCGAGTATGCGCAACGCCGGACTGGATGGAACCCCCGATGAAGGAATTCGCGGTGCCGGTATGCCATCAGGATCAGGTTACCGCCCTGCCCGGCGGCGCCCGTATCTTGGCGAGCAGCACCCATTGCACGAACTTCGTCATCCAGTTCAACGAGACTATGCTCGGGATCCAGGGGCACCCGGAATTCGAGAAAGACTACCTCGATGTGTTAGTGGATCTCCGTCGCGAGGTCATTCCGGTTACTGTGTACGCTGACGCAGTCGAGTCGCTGAGTCGCCCACACGACAACCTCAGCATCATGCGATGGATCGTGAATTTTCTGGGTGTGAAATGAGCCTATTCGATAGTTTTGATCTCCGCTTCGACCGCGTTCGAGCCGATCCAGGGCTCGCGGTTGGGCCTTTCTACGGCGGTAGTCTCGGAGCGCGCATTGGCCGGGTCACGGGCAAGCCGGAGGTCGTCCGTCGGCTAGTGCCGCCGCAAACGTTACCGCGGATCGCCGTGGCGGTCGCTTGGCAGCCGGTAGCGTGAGCGGGATCCCGCGATTGCTGGTGTTTCAACACCTCGACGTTGAACACCCCGGTATTTTTCGGGAATTCCTCGCGGCCGACGGGATCCCATGGGATGCGGTCGAGCTGGACCGGGGAGATTCGATACCCGATCTGCGGGCCTACGATGCGTTGTGGGTGATGGGCGGCCCGATGGACGTGTGGGAGGAGTCGACTTTCCCGTGGCTCGCGCCGGAGAAGTCCGCGATCCGGCACGCCGTGCTCGATCTCGAGTTGCCCTTCTTGGGGATTTGTCTCGGCCATCAATTGCTCGCCACCGCACTCGGCGGAGAGGTTGGGAAGGGGACTTCCGAAATCGGGGTCATGTCGGTGGATTTGACACCAGAAGGGCAGCAGAGTCGCTATTTCCGCGGTATGCCGGCGCGCTTGAATACGCTGCAATGGCATGGGGCGGAGGTGACGGCACTCCCGCCGGGTTCGGTCGTAATGGCACGCTCTCCAGCGTGTCCGGTGCAAGCACTGGCGATCGGCGAGAAAGCGTTCAGCGCCCAGTTCCACGTCGAAGTAACCGAAGATACGGTTCCCGAGTGGGCTGCTGTTCCCGCCTATGCGGCGGCGCTCGCAAGCGAATTAGGCGCTGGCGCGGTGCCGACGTTTCAAGCGAGCGTCGCTGCGGCCATGACCGAATTCAACGCTTCAGCGAAGAAGTTGTACGATAATTGGATGGGCACAGTCGGCCTCCGGTAGTTAGGTATCAGTGATGTTGCCGCTCCCGTCACTTCCATACGGCCACGGCGTCCAATCGAGCCGACTTACCGGATTGCCGCGGAACAAAAACTTGCTATATTGCGGTCGAAGAACCGATAGAGGGTAGCGGCGTCGATTACGCGGAATTCAAGGCTAAGCTGATCCGGCAGCGTGAAGAACTCGAAGCTCTGGAGGCAACGACCGCCGAAGCGGCCCAACCGGTGGAACTCGATCAGACCCGGGTCGGGCGGCTCTCGCGTATGGATGCCTTGCAGGCGCAGGCGATGTCGATCGAAGCCAGGCGTCGCCGCGAGGTTCAACTGAACCGGATACACAGTGCATTACAACGCTTGGCCGACGGTGATTTCGGAGATTGTTTGCGGTGCCGCGAGCCGATTGACCGCAAACGTCTCGAATACGATCCGGCCGCGTTCTTGTGCATCGGATGTGCTACTGATACCGAAGGTTGAGACGGGACGCGCCGGCGGCCCGAGGTAGGGTGCGCGAAGCGAGCAAGGAGAGTTATGAGTAACGATAAGATTTCCGCGTCGATCGAATCACTGCGGGCAGAGATCCAGAACCTCAAGGTAGAGGACACGAAGACGAAGACGCGACTCGACGGACTGGTGGCGGATCTCGAGAAGCAGCTGGAAGAACCGGAGAATGCTGGCGCCGCCGGCCTCGACGAATCCGTAAAAGAATTGATCGAGCATTTTGAGGTGGAGCATCCACGCATCACCGGCATTCTGAACGATCTGATGGTGACGTTGAGCGGAATGGGTATCTAGGGAACGTCTGAATAAGGCATCGATTTGAGAGCTGCGGTCGCGATTCATGATGAAATTAGCTAACCATCTCTTCCAAGGGGGTTTTGTTCGCCGCGCTTCTCGCCGTCTCCGGCGGTCGGGCGATGCGACACGCA
>PVBE011847289.1_pt1 | contig 14826 bp, 18 predicted proteins | sample 1631181 | NCBI WGS metagenome assembly PVBE01 (sample SAMN08397723, study PRJNA350692) | Marine metagenome, whole genome shotgun sequencing project. | isolation source: water | place: Pacific Ocean | collected 2012-04
AGTATAGGCTGTTATCTTAGCTGCTTGTACGGGGTGGTTAGAAGCAAAACGTACATTCTTCTTTATATCCCTCAAGTGATCATCTAAATCTGTTCCTATACTATCTGTACCAGCAGGAGTATTACTTGCTGGTGTTGTACTTAATGATGATAATGCTTCATTAACTGCCATAATCTATTCCTTTAATTGATTTTGTCTATTTTCATCTACTGTTTTTAGAACTTTTCTTGCTCTGACTACCATATCTTCTGGGTAACCATTTATAATATTATCTAATTCATTCATATATACTTCTGTATGAGCCAATATTTCATCTGCACCAGTTTTTCTGTCAGTTCTTAAATTTCTTTTTGCTAATGCTTTTGCTTCTTGCAGTTCTCTTTTTATATTTAAAATATTAAGAACTCTCTGATTACTTACATCAACTTCATGTGGTCTAAAACCAAAAGAATATTGTAACCATCTTTGTTTTACAGGTATGTCAGTCCTTTCTTCTCTTGGGTGTCCTACTGAAAAAGTACCAAGCCCTAAAGGTAAATCAACACTCTTAGGTTCTTCTAAACCATAACTGGGTGTTCGTTTGTATTCTCCACTTTCAGTAACAGTAGCTTCACCAAAAATGTCAAAGGGATTTAATCTGTCTAATTCATTAAGCATAACAAGATTTTTAAGAAGATGAGCAGTTTTTGTTGGCATCCTTACACCTAGAAAATCTGTGCTATGCTGCACACCCTTGCCTTTCATTCTTTCAGACATTTTCGTAACTTCTTCAGGAATAATATCTTCTTGCCTAAACCAATCATAATTAGAAAAATATTCTATTGGTGTTTTAATAATAGGACTGACCATAGAAGTAATTAATGATTCAGGACTTATAATTCTATTAACATCCATTAATGGTAAATAACCAGTTAATGAATATATTGTGTACATATCAGCAGCAACACCCTCTTTCAATTTACCATTTTCATCATAAAATTGTTCTTTAGCATATTGTCTGGTAAATATTCCACCTTGATCTTTTATATAATCTGGGACATCTTTTTGTGGTGGTCTTGAAATATCAGCTTCTATATTATTTCTGATAATATTTATTTTTTGTACTTTATCTGGATGGTTTGCAAGTGTTTCTAATGCAAGAGGTATGTTTTTTCTTGACCATGTATAAAAAGGGACTAATCTTTTAAGCGCAGATTCTTCAATATGCCCTAAGTCTTTATAATCAAATAGATGTTTTTGAACGTGTTTTGCTGCTTCATCAAAATTTTTGCCCTTTGATAATCCATCCATGAACAAAGCTAATCTGGCATTATTTTCAACTGCGCCACCAAATTTAAAACCAGTTTTTAATATTACATTTTTTTCAGCACTTGGAGTAATCCAATCAAGTGGGTTTTTAAATGAAGATTGATTATTTATTCTACTTCTTTGAGCAAGTGGTATATCAGCACCATATTGTCCTTTAAAACCAAACACTCCATGATCTACGGCTGCATCATAAATTTGTTGTTCTGTGTAGTTAGTTCCTTTTAAAAAAGGTTTAGTGTCATCAAGACCTGATACTTTAAAGTTTCCTAATTCATCCCATGTAACATCTGATCTTTTTCCAGTAGTAGCAAACGCTTTAGCCATAAGTACACCAGATTTTTCATACATTAGAGGATTTTGTAAACCACCAATATAAGCGTTCCAAACATTACCTACAAGATTCCTTGCGTGATATGATGGTCTTGCACCTAACGTCCATTTTTTCCACCAGTTTTGCACACCATCAAAAACCTTTAAAGTATTTCTAATTTCATCTGGATTTGACATAACTTTATATTGTCGTTCAATTACTTGTGCTACATCATCTGGGAATAAAGTTCCTTGATATTTTTTTAAAAACTCAGGAGATACATCCTTTGGAACACTTAATTTTAATTCTCTATAACCTTTTGCTCTAAGAGAACTTACAAAATCATCGCCTTTACCTGCAATAATAACGCCAAATTTACTTTTAGCATCTTGGATATACTTAGCAGACTGAACAACATTAGCGTGTCTTAAATTTCTAATAAACATTGCTTCTGTTACGTCATCTGTAAACAGATTATATCCTCTTTGTTTTAGGTTATCTTTATTAATAATTTTTATAGTGTCTTCAAATTTTCTTTGTTTAGTAGATGCGTGGGTTAAGTTTGGTGTCTTTAGAAAATCACCTAATGTTTTTTTAAAATCACCTGATTGTAATGCTTCTTTTGTAAGGATATGTGGGAAATAACCCTCACCAAGATCAGATATTTTTACTCCTAAATCTTTTTCTATTTGAAGTATCTGTTTGTTTCTTTCTACTAAATGTCTTTCTAATCCTTGTAATTGGGTTTCATATTTACCTTTTAATTTAAAACTTCTTTTACCAGTTTCTATATTATCAATAACACCTCGCATGAGTTCTTCTCTAGGAACACCAGATTGCCTTGCTAAATCATCAATCACAGCACCTAATTCATCTGCACTTCTTAAACCTTTAAATTCTGCACCCTCAATAAAATGTCTATATTTGTCTGATAATTCTTTCGCTTTTTTAGCATTACCAATATAAAGATTAAATCCAGAAAAGAAATCTTGATTTTTTTTAACTAAATTAGCAAAACCTTTATCTAATCTAGAAAGTTTCACAGCACCTTTAGCTAATTTAGATGGGACTGTTAACAAAGCTGATGGGGCATAACTTAATGGGTCTGTTGCTATATCAGTACCTATCCCAGTTATTGTAGAACTGATAGGATAATTTTGTCTAAATTTGTCTGTTCTTTCCCCAGTAACAAATTCTTCTGCTAATGGGTAAAAGTCCTGAGAATATGTTTCTACATCTTGAGCAAAACCCTCTGAAAGACCACGTTTAATATTAGATAAAGATGGGTCATCAACAGCAGACATTGCGCCAGAAGCTAACGCATTTCTTGGTTTATCAAGAAACATTATTGTGTCCAATAATACATTGCCAGTTTTTTTAACACCTTGCTGAAATCTACCTATCATACTTTCAGATAAATCTGGTGGGTTAACCCCAGATTCTGTAAGTTCTGCTGTTCTTAGGTCTTCTGGCGTAGGTATTTTTTCCCAATTCTTTTTATCGTTTGGATCGCCCCCTTGATAACTATATCCATTTCTTTCATAGCCCATTGGTAAATTATAATCACTAGCCATTAAGATTTACTTCTCTTAATTAATTCTTGTTGTAAAAGATTTATATTAAAATCTAATGCTTCAACATCAGCATTTGGCATATTTCTTAATTGAAGAAGTTTTTGTATAGCATCTTCTATTTCTATTTTTTTAGCCATACTAATATTTGATTTTTTAGCATTAACAGTTGTTGGGTCTGTTAATATATCAGCCCCAATAGGAAAATAATCTTCCACAGGTGGTCGCTCTAAATCAGGTTGTTTTTCGTAATTTTCTTCCCACGGCATTACTTCAGGTTTATCTTCAGGTTTTTCACCCATACTTTCTGAGTGTTTTTTATCTAATTCCCCAAAGTGTTTTTCATAATATGGGTCTTTTTTACCAAGTAATTTTTTAGAAGCAGTTAACGCATCTTTCCCTAAACCAGTATCAGCCAATGATTGAACTGTAGTTATAACGTAACTGCCATTTTGAGGATTTATCCCATTTGCTTCAAGTTTTTTTCTTGCTGCTTCGATACTATTATTATATTTGAATCTCCCATCGCTATCATTTGCATTAATTAAAATATTCTTTTTACCTGTACCTATTTCTATTTGCCATAAATTACCAGCTTCATCTACTTCTTCTTTGTATTTTTTGTTTGTTGGTAAAATTTTGATTTCATTTGTTAAACTATGAGTTTGAATTAAATTACCATGTGGGTCTGGTTTAGGGTCTGACCATTTTCCTTCCCGTTCAATAAGTTTATTTAGTCTTCCTTTATCTCTTTCTAATTCTTTTTCTAGTCTTGCTTTTTCTTCAGGTTTTAAATTTGGTCTTTTTAAACTTTGTTCTAAGTTCTCAACTCTTTGTTTTGCTTTTTCGTAGTCATCTTGTACAGTCCAAACTTCCTTTACTTCACCATCATCTGTTATATCAACTACAGTACCATTAACTACTCTGCGGTCAGGAACGTCTATATCAGGAATTGTTCTTTCCCATTGCATTGTAGTTTTGTTTAAAGTGTAGTTATATCCATCTTTACCTTTCATAGTTACTGGTGTTGCAGTTGTCCCATAGTCAGCAACTTCTTCTACAGTTGGTGTACCACCTCTTTCAGTAGGTGGAGTAATAGATACTAACTTATCATTGATAACCTGATAGTTTGGTTTTGTTCTTGCGTATTGTTGTTGTTCAGCTTGACCATAAGCACCTAATCCTGCTAATGCACCAGAACCTAATGCTTGTGCTGTTGATATAGGCGCACCTCGTCCAAAAGGTTGTCTTCCTGCGTTTTGTAACATAGTAGCTGCAAACGCCAATAATCCTGCATTTCTTCCATAATCAGGGTTACTAGGACTAAATGTTCCTAGTGCGCTTTTATTACTCATGTTATGCTTGACCTCCGTATCTGCCTATTAGTATTACTTCTATTACGATTCATTATTTGAGCCATAGTAGATGGTCTATATTCATATTGTCTTAATGTTGGTGTAGGCATCCCTGTTTGATAATTTGGTGGTGCTTCCATTGAACCAGCATAATATTGTGAAGCGAATTGAAACGCTGTTTTCTTATCAATACCTAGTTTTTCCATTAAAGTTTTAGTTCCCTCTTCTACTGCTGGCGATATATTACTAGACAAATCCATCCATTGTGGCATAGCACTTTCCATCTCTCTACCCCCGAAAGCATAGTTTGGTTTTGCTGTCATAGCATCAATAGGGGCGTAGGATGTATCTAAATGCGAACCTATTGGTGTAGTAGGCGAAGTAACTCCTTCCATTCCTGTTCCTATTTGTAATGCTTCTGGGAAAGAACCAGTAGTACCATAACCAACTCCTGTCCCATAATGACCACCAGCTAAATGCGGTGCAAGTGTTGATGCTGCTGCTTCAGTTGCTAATGGGGCTACTGCTGGTGATGATGCGCCCATTGATGCTAAAAATGCTGCTTCTGGTGCGACTGCTGCGCTAGTTCCAAGTGCGCTTCCAAGAGCAAGTCCAGTTTGTGTCCCTGCTGTTCCTAATGCACCTGCTCCTGCTGTTGTCCCTGCAATAGTTCCACCTGCTGCCCCTGCGCCAGCCCCAGCCCCTGCAAGACCAATTCCTGCGCCACCTACCGCAGCTAATGCTATATATGGTAAAGCATCTCCTAGTTTAGACATTTTCTTCTCCATATAGTTGTCTGGTTATATCAGTATCGAATATTGGGATTCCAACTAAAGCACTTGGCTTTTGTTTTCTTGGTGCTAAAGCACTAGGTTGAGAAAAATCTAAATTTCTTAAATCAGCTAATAATTGTTGATCTATTTCGTTAGGATTAAAAGAATCAGTTGTTGGGTCTAATAAATAACTATATTTTTCCCTATTTGCTTTTTTTTGTTCTCTTCTTTTTATATCCTCAAATTTAGCAAACATATCTTTAAATGCTGGCATTTGTTCTAACATACTCATTATGGGCTTGTTAAACATTAGAACAACATACTCCCACCTAATGCGCCTAGTGCAGTACCAGCGTAAGGATTCTGATTAAATGCTTGTGCGCCAAGATAACCAAGTGCGCCACCACCTATTGCACCAGCTACTGGATTAGCTTGATAGAAAGATGGTGATTGCGTTATCGTTGTGCCACCACCACCCATAGATATTCCAAGAGCATTACCTAATACGTCAAGATTAGAGTAGTCTTGTAATCTTGCTCTTTCAAAATCTTCATAACCAAGATTAAGAACATCTTGTTCAATACCTCGTCTTATATCACCAGCACCAAGCATTGCTTGTGCGCCTCTCAAATTGCCCTCAAGCATTTGAGGTGCGCCCATCATTGCCTGTTGTTGCATACCTCTCTCATTCATGTAATTACCACCATAAATTTGAGTAGCGAGATTATTTAAGTTTTGTCCTAGATCGAATCTTGACCTATCTGCATATTCCTGATAAGCAGAACCACCTAAAGCATTTGCTCGATTAGCAGCAGTATCAATATTAGGCATAACTGTGCCTGTATATTGATTAACAACACCTTGTGCTGCTCTATTAAACATTTGGTCAACAAAAGGATTTGCGCCTAAAAAATCACCTCTTGCTGTTTTCATGTAGGTATCAGTTGCAGTTGGCATTATTTGCCCCGTAGCTGCATCTACTGTTTGCTGAATACCTTGAGTATGTAATGGATCAAGACCTGCTATACGTTGACCTTGATATTGCTCAAAAGGTTTCCCTGACAATACATCAGCCCTACCTAAATAATCTTTAGCATAAGGCTTTACATATTCAGGGATTTCTTGGGTTACAGTTTGTGTCGTATCTGCTGGTTGTGAACTGCCACCACCGCCTTTACATTCTGACACTTCACCATCGTATTCATAACCCTCAGTATATGTAGTGACATATCTTTGGAGTTTTTCATCCCATTGTGATTCAGCATAAGTTGTTATATACATAGTTTATATCTCGCAAATAAATTCCATTTCGCCTTGTTTAAATCCTAGCGGTTTCATTAATCTTAAAAAATTTTGATTTGTATTTTTAAATACAATCTTATTACATCCTGATTCTATTGCTTGTTTCTTTACTAATTCAAAACACATTTCTGTGTATTTTCTATTTTTACTTTTACATAACCAAACAATTATTTTTGGTACGCCAGAATACATATCGTGTATTCTTTGGAGTACACAAAATCCAACATACTTATCTTCATCGTAGCATACATATAAAGATGCTAAGTTTGCTTTTATAAAATAATAAACGTCTTCAATTAAACAATCGTCAGTATCTTGATTGATACATTGAATGACATCTTTTCTTATTGTTCGCCAAACAGTTGGTATCTGTTCTGGTGCTATGTAATTAAAATTCATTTTTCTCTAAATTGTGGATAAAAAAAAATTTATTTTTTTTCAACGTCTGTATATCTAACTCTTATGGACAAAAAAACAGTTATCCACAAGCTAAGAACCTTATTATATATCAACCTAGCCTTTTTTTCGATCAAGTAAACCTTAACTCTTAGAGCCAATAACCTTTGTAAATGGGTGTTTTAGCCGATTTCTCAAAAGTGCGTATGTTAAAATAAACACTCAAATTAATTAATTGGAGACAATTATGAAAATAAACATAAGAAAGAAAATTGAAATAGAAGAAACAGTAACAGGAAAAATCTCTGGTAATGTTCATATTCTATGTGCCGATACTTTTTGTAAGAACAACAAAAATATACTTTCGGCAAACCATATAAAAGATATTACAAATTTAGAAAAGGGTAAAACTATAAAAATAGATTTGCCAAATTACAATCCAATAAGTATTAAATTATATAAGGAGTAAACATTATGAAAATTATTAAAAACACATCTAAGTTTGATTCAAAAAAATTAAGAAGTCTTTTTTGTTTTGTCCACACGCTAATAGCAAAAGATTTGCGTATTGGTAGATTAAAACATTGGGACACACTAAAAATTGAAATAAGACATAAATCTCATGGCTTTAGTGGTCAAGCCTATCTTGGCAAAGTTTATGGTAATGGTTGGGATATGTTTCTTTCTTTATCCTGCTATTCAAGAAATTTGGATGAATATTTAATAGATAAAGAATACTATTTAAAAGAAACAAGCCAATTATTTGCACATGAATTAATGCACAGTTATGGGTGGAAGCATCATCAATTTGCTACATACCCATTAACTAAAAAAGAACTTGATAAAATTCAAGAAAAATTTGGGGATGTTAATTTCTTAAAAGAAAAGAAATCTAAACCCAAAGTAGATTATGTCCAAGTTCGTTTTGAACGTGTAAATAACAATATCAAACAATGGGAAATAAAAAAGAAGAGAGCAGAAAATGCACTCAAGAAACTTTACAAAAAACAAAAGTATTATTTAAAGAAAGTATCTTAATCTTTTACCCCACTTCGGTGGGGTTTTTTTTAATTGTTAAAAGGTGTCTCTATTACTTCCGCGCCATAAGCTGTAAAAGTTAAAGTTGGATTCTTAGCTATCACTACAACAGGACTACCACTTGATTCAACTGGTATGTAAGTTGAAATCTTTGCTGTGGCTGATGCGCTTATACTCACGTTGTGGTAAAGCGCAGCACTTACTGTTGATGAAGCACTATGATAAATCCCATACTCAGTAGCAGCACCTGAGTTACTAACAAAGATATTCTTTACTATCCTAGTTGAGTTAACTTGAGTTGCTACTAAGGTAACAGCAGTTGCTGAACCATCAGGTCTTACATTATTAAATTTTTTCTCTTGAAAGAAACTCATTCAGACCCCAATAATGTGTATCGTTTTGCATCAGTCTCTTCGTTTAGATTATTTATCTCATTAGCCAATTCAATAAATTGTTTTTGTAAGTCATACTCTAAGTTTGAGTCTGCTAATAAGTTAAAGAATCTTTCTGTGTTAATCATTCTAACCCACCCGATTGTCCCTCAACATCTATTCCATTTAATTCAATGCTACCAGTATATTCATGTTTGAATGATTGCCACCTCGCTTCATTAACAACATCAAAACAATTATCAGTTAGGTTAGCGGTTGAGGATAGTGTTACATCAGAGTCACCTAATGAATCTCTATACATTGTCTTTTGAGTACCCGTAGTTGGGTTAGTAGTAAATCTTGGTCGCATCCTATTAATGACAGTCATCTTATTATCTTCGCCAAAGTTATTAGTGACATAAGAGTTTGTCGATGGTGTACCCGTCAACTGATAGAATGTTTTATTAGGTTTAAAGAAAGCAGATACAGGAGTTGTTGTCCCTAGAAAAGCTGTGCTATAAGGTAAATCAGGTAAATCATGGTAAGTAGAAAATAATGTTCCTAAATCATTATAAGTTGTACCCGAACCAAAGTAAGTAGTTGCAGCAGTTACATCTAAAGAACCTTTCCCCCATTGCTTAGACCTGTAGTTATAACAAATAAACTTATTAGGTGTGCCACTAGAAGTAGTATCTGGGTAGAACCAAAATACTCTTGAGTTTTTACTATCGTGTGTTCCTATTATCTTATTTCTATGTGTGTTGTTTAAATCATTAAAGAAATGATCGGATATAATTGAACCTTGTTCGGTATGTCCTATTACTCTTGGTCGAGAACCATCATAAATATAGAAATCATCATAACCAACAAAGAATTGTAATGGTACTGGATCACCTATAGTAACAACGGAGTTAACTCCAATAGCCCCTACTTCATCTGATATAACTCTGAAGTCCCAAATAAAAGGTGCGCCAATATATCTTCCGATATACATTGATTGAGGTTTGTAAACAATTACATCATCACCAAAACGTGCTGCTGCTTCTATCCCACCAAAGGTATCAGTTAGTCTATTGGTTGCACATTGTACTTGGATAGATGGAGTAAAATTAGTGTGATCTCCTAAAGCGGAACACCACCATCTATCTTGGCTTTCCCCATAAGTTGATTCATTTGTGTTAAATGCAAATATAAAATCATTAACAACAAGAACAATCTTAGCAACAACAGAAGCAGTTAAGTCAGAAAATACAGAATCGCCAGAGTTCATAACTTGTATTGGGTCTGCGCCATTAGATGCAAGAGTTACATTACCATATTGAGCAAACGTCCAATATTCATTAGATGGAACAGAATATTCGCCACTAGACCTTGTTACTTTATTCCATGTACTCGTCCCATGATATAAGTCAGTCGTAGTTCCTGCGAATGTTAATCTTGTGCCATCTAATCTTCTTATTGTAGCCAAACCAATAGCGGTTGAAGACAAAGTACCAAGACTTGCATCTTCTCCACTACTTACAGCTTCCATACCTCTTACTGTTGGGATAAAACCATCGCAATCTGTCATTACCCCTGCTGTTTCAGGTGGTAAGTCTGGTGCAAAACCTAGTGTTTTAACGTACATTTCTTAATATCTTCGATAGGTCAAAAGGAGTATTATAATTTAACATCCAAGCATCTTTACCCTCTTGTGGGTAATAAGACCCACCAAATCTTGCGCCTGATGGTGTAGTTACATTAGCGTTATATCCAGTTATATCTAAACCCTCTCCATAATTTATATTATCTGGTGCGCCATATTGTTGTAATTCAGCAGGAAAATTAACAGTACCTCTATTATATTGACCCTCTACTCCACCACCAAATCCATAACCACTTGGTGTCCCAACATTAAAATCAACATTACCACCTGCGCCAAAACCCTCATCAGTTATTCTTACTGTTTGATCAGGTAATTGAACATCTTGACCACTAGAGTATGTACCACCAGAAATGTTAGGTTCTAAATTAAACGTCCAATTTTCTTTATTATTAAACCATTCAACATCGCCTAGTGCGCTATTGGTATTTTTTTTATTATCTTTCTTATAATTTAATGCAGAATAATCCATTAGAATGTTGTAGCCTTGACACGCCCAGATTGTCTGCCATCTGTTTGTCTTTTGAGTTCTTTATATTCTTGTTCAGCAGACTGAAACATCATTTGTGCTTCTTGTACATTTCTTAATTCGTTTTCAAATAATTCGCCCTTTGCTCTTTTCCTAATCATTAACTCGCAATCATCTACCCACTCATTACTTGAAGTAGCAACTGATGATAGAGTTACGTCAGTAAGTTCTTTTATGTATGAGACTTTAACTGTGTAAGTTGCATTAGGAATAGGATAAAGTCGAATGTTATTATTGTAATGAGCATAATATTCTGGATAACCTGACCATTGACCTGAATCAATTCTTTCCATTTCTCTATAAGTCATAGGACTTAAAGGATAATCTCTGTTACCGATAGCAGCTTTTATTGAATCTATTTTTATAATTCCAGTTACGGCTGAACCTATAGTTGCAGTATCAGGCGTTGTTACTACTTCTTCAAATCCTGTATTAAACCAAAATCTTCTTTTTGAAAAATGATTAATAGCATCAATAACAGATTGAGCAACTGCGGTGGAACTTACGGAAAGTTCACCGCGTTTCATTTCTTTTGATATGCGTGATTTTATTTTTCCATAGTCGCTCATAATTATGCGCTCGCTATAAATACTTCAACTTGTACGTTTTCACTTAACGGGTCAACTAACAAACTTTCTAAATTGTGTAACGCAGTTACTATAGTTGCATTAGCATCTGATACTGCTATTCCATCACTAGGTGTTCCCATTACAAAACTTTTACCAGCTTCAATTAAAAATGTTGTTGATTCATCAGCAGCAGAATTATCTTCTCCTGCATCTATTTGCAAGGATAAATTTATTGGGTTTGTAGAATCTAAATTTGTTACACGAATATATTTTACATCTTCAACATCTAGTGCATTATCATCTGTATGTGCGTGTTCCTTAAATGTTGCAATAGTAGTATCTGAATCTTCTTGACAAGTTACAATTCTTTTATATGTTTCATCTACATTAGCCACAGTAAATGAATTAGTTGCGCCTTGTTCTCTATCATTTAATGATATAGATTCGGTTAATGTTACTGTTAATGTTGCCATCTTACCCTCGTTAAATATTATTTATTTCATCACAATATTTCATGTGAATATGTAATCCTCTCTTTACTCTAAGACCACAAGCTGGACATTCTTTCATACCTTTTTTAAAAGAATAATCTTTTTTCTTTTGTAACTCTTCCTGATTCTCTCTTAGAGTTTGTCTTCTTCTGCTCATTTGCTAGAAGCCCTTATTTGTGGCATAAATATTTGGTCACAATGGTTCATATCACGATATTGTTCTTTCCATTCTTCCGAATAGTCACAATCTTCATATTCATAGAAACATGGTGTGCCTATAGTATAATGAACTATCTTAGCATTGGAATTAACTCCATATTCCCCGACTAACCAATTCCATTCTTTTGGAATCTCTCCAATCCTTTCTTCTTCAGTCCATTTAAACTGATGAAGTTCAAGACCAGAAGCTGTATTAACGTATTCGGGAGTTAATTTTCTTGTATGATGGTGGCTACAGTTAAACAACATAACTGATGACCAATTCTTCTTTTCATAAACGTGCTGTTCATTCCCTAAATACTTCTTATCATCTTTTGGGATATAATCATGTTTGACAACTTGAACTGCATAATAAAAATCAAAATGTTCAAATAATTCAGCTATGTCAGTTCTTAATAACATATCACAATCCATAAAGATTGCTTGACCTTTATAACCACAAAGATAAGGCACTAGAAACCTTGAAAAAGAAAACTCATTAGATTGTTTTTCATCTCTTTTTCTTGTAAATATATCTTTTAAATTATCTAAACATACAGGAGTGATAGAAACTGGTACTGATGATTTAGTCATTATTGAATGACATAAAGTGTGATAAGCAACAGCTTCTGCGTGGTCATAACCAATGAATACTTTTATAGGTTCTTTCACTTTGGTTCTCCTATAAAAAGAAACCCATAATCCCTTTTTGAATAGTTAACCAATGTAAAATGTTCCCATAACTTGGGTAACCACTTTGTATAATCCTGAACAATTAAATGAGCATTTCTACCATCTGGTAATTTCTTTAATGCTTCTGCTGTAGCAACAGTTAAAAAAATAGCTTTTTTTGTAAGATTTTGTATATCTTCTAAAACATCGTCTAAACATTCTGGTTCAATATGTTCTAACACATCAATACAAGCTACAATATTAGCAGGTTTTGGTCTGTTAGAAAATTTTTCTATACATGGATCATAACTTTGTATTTTAAAAGGAATTAGTTTCGCTAGTTCAGCTTTACCGCAACCATAATCAAGAACATCTTGGTCATTGATAGAATTACACATATCAAGAATATCATTTGCATAATATTTTGAAGTAACGCCATACTCTTTATTTCCTGCGTGTAATTTTCTATTGAGTTCTCTATATTCTTCAGTTATTAACATAACTTCTCCTCAAGGTCTTTTGCAACTTGTTCAATGATGGGAGTCCACCCATTTGTTTCTCGATATTGTTTTACTGAACCATACCAAGCCATTTGCTCGTCCTTGAGTCCATATCTCCACGCACATCTTTTTGGCGTTAAACACCAACACTCTTTACCTAAAGCCCCACTTATGTGGACAATAGATGTATTAACCGAAATAACTAAATCACTAGCCTGAAGTGCTGCTGTCTGCCAATCCATGTCAGCAACAACATCTTCCCAATGATGAATATTAACACCATATTCTTCGTTAACCATTTTAACAACTTCTGGTGCATTTTCGGTATATTGTAAAGATACAAATTCACAATCTTTTTCAAGAATAGGTTTCCATTCTTTTAAACCGATTGATCTATAATCCTTATTAGTTTTAGCAGTACCACCTTTCCAATGTATTACTACAATAGGTTTTTTTGTGTTAAGACGTTCTTTAATTTTACTTACAAGAAAATCATCTGCTTTTATATAAGGTTTCTTTGGAAAATCCTTTAACTTTTTTCGATACATCCCACCTAAAGAACCAATAGGCAAGCATGAATCAATTTTTTCTTTGTTACACCAATCTAATTCTTTTTCTTTCCTAGTACCAAAAACAGGTATATCGGGGAATGAATTTCTAAATATATTAACTAATCTAGGATGACAATCAAAAATAACATCTGCATCTTTTATTGCATCAGGTAAGATAGAAGCAAACATTGTTTCATCGCCAATACCTTGTTCCCCATAAATAACAACAGTATGTCCTTTTTCCCCTTTCCATAGGGGAGTCTCCACATCCTTGTGGTAATTACGTCTTTTCCTGTGACCAGACTCTAAACCAAACTCATAGCCTTTCCAACCCTCTACCCACATACCTTTTTCTAAATATACTAATCCAATATTCCAAGAAATTTGACCATGCTTTGGGTCTAATTCAAATCCTTTTTTTAGAAAATGAAGTGCTTTGTCAGGTGTGCCATTATTAACATAACAACTAGCTACATTGTTATATACATCGGCAGATTCTGGTTTTAATTCCATTGTTTTTTTGAAACAATCATCAGCTTTTTCGATGAAACCTTGTTCGTGGTAACACCAACCAAGATTATTCCACGCTTCTGCAAAATCTCCATCTTTCTTCATATCAATAGAAAGTTTTAAAAGATTTACAGCAACTCCAAAATTACCCCTTTTCATTTCGCAAGTGCCAATATAAAAAACTAAAGCATTACTATCGGGGTCATTGTTTAATAGATAGTGAAATCCATTTAACGCTTGTTCTACATCCTCTTCAATAAGAGAAACTGATTCTGTAAATAATTCATCTACAGTATATTTTTCTGTTTTTTTAATTGTCATAACGTACCCTTAGGATTTATCGCTGAATATGAGAATTTTTTGCCACGCGCTAGTGCTTGTGACAATAATTAAGAAAAGAAAAGGGGACGATAACGCCCCCTTTTCATATAGCAAAAAAGCTATTTATCCATCGTATAGAGAACTGTTAAGTTAATCTTTACGCTGGCTGTGGTAGTACCTGCGGTAGTAGTACATTTAAGTATTTCGTACCCAGCAGTTACTGTTTGAGAAGCATCAACATCATAAGGAACACCTTTTTCTGCATGAGTCGCAGTGCCTTGTGTAGCTTGTGAAGCAAACGCAGACAAAGAACCAGTTGCATTACTAATACCAATATCCATAGGGCAGGTATCTGCGCCTGATGAATGTACTTGAATAACGTCAACAATAGTTGCGCCAGAAGGAATTTTAGCCATATA
>PVBE010880306.1_pt1 | contig 14825 bp, 17 predicted proteins | sample 1631181 | NCBI WGS metagenome assembly PVBE01 (sample SAMN08397723, study PRJNA350692) | Marine metagenome, whole genome shotgun sequencing project. | isolation source: water | place: Pacific Ocean | collected 2012-04
CCGGCCCCACGGTGCCGGCCAACAGCATCAATTTCATCGATGAAGATCAGGCATGGCGCGTTCTTCTTGCCCTGTTCGAACATGTCGCGCACCCGGCTGGCACCGACGCCGACAAACATCTCAACGAAATCGGAGCCCGAGATGGTGAAAAACGGCACATTGGCCTCGCCGGCGATGGCGCGCGCCAACAGCGTTTTACCGGTGCCGGGCGGACCAACGAGCAGCACGCCCTTGGGAATCTTGCCGCCGAGCTTCTGAAATTTCTGCGGATCGCGTAAGAATTCGACGATTTCTTCAAGTTCGTTCTTGGCTTCGTCGATGCCGGCAACGTCATCGAACGTCACCCGCCCCTGGCGCTCGGTCAGCAGCCTGGCGCGCGACTTGCCGAAGCCCATCGCCTTGCCACCGCCCGATTGCATCTGGCGCATGAAAAAGATCCACACGCCGACGAGCAACAGCATCGGGAACCACGACAAGAGAATATTGAAGAACGGCACGCCATCTTCGACCGGTGCCGCCGTAATCTGCACCTGATGTTCGCGTAAGTTAGCCACCAAATTGGGGTCGTTCGGCGTGTAGGTGTTGAATTCGCGCCCGTCCATATAACGGCCGGTGAGATTCTGGCCTTGAATGGTGACATCGGACACCTGGCCGTTTTCGACCTCGGCGATAAATTCGGAAAAGGCCAATTCATGGCTCGGATTTTTCGACGAACCGCCCTGAAACAATTGAAATAGCGCGACCAACAACAGACCGATGATGATCCAAAGCGCTATATTTTTTCCGAAACTACCCAAGCCAATATCCTCATACCTAAATAAAACGACGTCATAACCGGCGCCCAAACCGGTCATTTAAGCAGATGAGCTGCATAATCCGTCGTTAAATATCCAATTATATACCGATTTTACACCAAATCATGAATATTTGAAGTAAGTGTTTCTTCAAACCACTGGACCGAACGCGCCCCTACCGACACTTCCGGCTGGGCAAAATGCCGCGTGAAACCGGCGCCTGCCGCCCGATCTCACATAGCTTAGATGGGGTACCGCGAGCACCCCGTCAAGGTCTCTAAATGCCGGCAATGAGGGGCGTACCGGCGCCGGAATGCGGGCCAAATCCGCACCTGCGTCCGCCAATTGCCGGCGCACCGCAGAAATACCCTCCGAGCCCAGCCGGCCGACCGTACATTCACCGTTAAATTCAGCGCCACGCCCGAGCGTGACCGTGAAACGCCTGTCCCAGCGCCGGGCGATGCCCGGCTTGAGCGCAAAATTCTCGCGCGCCGCCGCCGGCTCGCGGCATATCAGCAATTTGCCCCGGTAAGGCACGATGCGGCAGCCGCCAAGAGTGGCGGCGCGCTCAGGGTAAGCGTACTCAAGTTCCTGCCACAGCCGCTCGAGACGGGCCAAACGCGGGCCAAAATTGCGCGCCCCGGTGCTCGCCAGCAAACGGTTTAAAACGCGCAGCGAAACCGCCTCCGACAAATTCCGCCAGGGCGCCCAATCAAGTTCGAAAAACCCCGCCGGATGGGGTGCGGCGAAGCGCGCCAGGGCGTCGCCACAGGCGCTCTCCAACGCCGCTCTATCCTGTCCGGCGCGGCGCGCGGTGCGGGCCAGGCGCGGCGCCGCGAGGCCGTCGGGCGCCAATTCCTCGAGCGCCGCGACAAGACCGGTGCGGGCGTAAGCCGACTTGCGGTTTGACGGATCGTCAACCCAGGCTTGGTCCTCGGCATGCAATAGCGCCCTCAGACGCGCCCCGGCAACCGTGAGAAGCGGGCGAATCAGGCGCACGCTGGCGCCCCCCGGCCCGGCTAGATCCTGCACCAGCGGCATCGCCGCCAAGCCATCACCGCCGCTACCGGCTGAGAGCCTGAGCATCAGGGTACCGGCTTGATCCTCCAACTGGTGCCCACTCAAGAGATGGAGAACATGGTGGCGGGCGCACCATTCGGCTAACAGCCGCATGCGCGCCGCGCGCGCCGCCGCCTGCACGCCGGTTGCCGGCTTTTCGCCGCGCCACGGCAAAACCTTATGAGCGATGCCGCGCCGCTTGAGCCAGCGCCCGAACTGCTCAGCTTCGGCGCCTGATTCCGGGCGCAGGCGGTGATCGACGGTAAGCGCCGTGATGCGGCCCTTGCGGCGGCGCGCCCAGGCGGCGGCGAGCAGTGTGAGGGCCATGCTGTCGGCGCCGCCGGAGACAGCAATGGCGATATGCGGCACCGGCTCAAACGGCCCCGCCGGCGCCATCAGGCGGGCGAATTCAGCTTGGCCCAAGGCTTTGCCAAGTTTCGCTCCGGCCGGATCAACAATCCGCGGCATGGTCATGGATAAACTTTGTACTTTGGGCGCAGGCGCCGCTGGGGCGTCCCGGCTAGGGGCAGCGCGCCGCATTGCGACCGCGATCCGCCGCCTGGCGAACATTGGCCGGCATGTCGGGGAATTTACGGTCCAATTCGGTAAACGCCCGGCAGGCTTCCTTGGTGCGCTCCAGATTGGCCAGAGCCATGCCCAATTTCACCATATTGTCCAGCGCCTTGTTACCTTCCGGATAGCGCTGAAGGTTGGTTGCATAGAGGCGCGCCGCATCGCCGAACATCTTGCGCGCATAAAATGATTCGCCGCGCCAATAGGACGCATTTTCCGCCAACGGGTGATCGCCATGCACTTCGATGAAGGCGGCGAGGACTTGATCGGCCTCATCATATTGGGCTTTGCGCAACAGACCGAAGGCGTATTTATAACGTTCCTCTGCCGTGCCGTCGGGCAGAATGCTGGCCCGTGCCGTCTGCCCGGGCTCAGGCTCAAGCGGCTCCTTGGTGCCATCCTCGAGCGGGATTGTGCCAAGAATTCGGGGTGCGCCGGAGGGCTCGTATCCGCTGCCGCCGTCCACTTCAGAACTGGCGCCGCCGGTACTTGTCAAACCGCCATCGCCGGCGCTGGCAACGTCCTGGGCCGGCGCATTTCCCGACATGGCGGCGGGCGGTGCGGCTTCAAGCGCGGTGAGGCGAAAATCGACATCCGCCACGAGCTTTTCAAGCCGTGCATCCATGCGGTTTATCAGATTGCGCATTTCATCGAACTGACCTTTGATTTGGCGCAGTTCATTGTCCTCAAGTTTCCCGAGGCGTGATTCGAGTATCGCCAACCGCTGGGCGATATTGTCATTAACCGGGGACGAAGATGCCGTTGCCTGCGTCGATGACTCGCCGCCTTGGCCGGTAAATACGTGCCTTTGCAGTTCCTGAAATTGAGTGTGCAGCGTGCTAAATTTCGTGCGTAGAATTTCGATCTGGCTGCGCAGCACCGCTGTCTCGGTTCGCGCGTTGGCGACCGGCGACAAGGCGATGAATGCCGCCACCATGCTCCCGATGAGGACCATAGACAGCTTATTCATCGGCTCGTCCCGATTACCATTTCACCCAATGCACCCTGTGCACCCGATGCACCCAAAGTGCCCAATGCGTAGCGCCGGATTAGTTCACCACCGTGACCGAGCGCCGGTTGAGTTCCCATGATTCCTCGTTATGTCCGAGTGCATAGGGGCGTTCTTTGCCATAGCTGGTGGTGCGCAAACGCGACGAGTTGAGGCCGAAGGCGATCAAATAATCGCGCGCCGCCGTGGCCCGGCGTTCGCCCAGAGCCAAGTTATATTCACGCGTTCCGCGCTCGTCGCAATGACCTTCGATGGTGATGCTGAGCTCCGGAAAAAGCCGCAGCCATTCAGCCTGGCGCTCCAATGTGCGGCGGCCCTCTGGCGTCAAAACGGCGCTGTCATAATCGAAAAACACGCGATCTCCGACATTCTGCACCAGGTCTTCCTGGGTTCCAGGAATCGGCGCAGAAGCGTCGGCGGAAACATCGCTATCCATCGACGATGAATCGACGGCGTCGCCTGAATCATCGCTCGACGAGGAAGCTGTCTGCGACGCGCCGCCGTCATCGCTTGTCGCCGCGGCATCGTCCGGCGTGCTCTCACAAGCCGCCACGATCATCAGCACGGCGGCCAACGGCACCAGCCATTTCATTCCAAAAAGTCTCATCCGCATCGGGTCACTCCCTCAGGTAAAGTCCGGTTTGTTAAGAGGCTCAATTGAAGCACGAGGACCATGCAATGGTGCCGGGCCGGATTTTTCGAGCCTTTAGAAAAAACAAGTTTAAGTGGATTCGATATAAAGATCGCCGCCACGCAATTCCCGCGAATGCGCGAGAATCGGCCAAAAACAGGTGAAAAATTATAGCTCTGGTTGTTCATGGGATCAAGGGCGACCACGCCGGGTCGGAAGCTGCCGTTGTGGTGAACAATATTCTCTCATGGTGGCCGGTAATATCGACGGTGACCAACTCGGCGATATCCGGGTTGCTATCACTTTTCCGGTAAAACATAAGTACCCGCCCATTGGGCGCCCATGTCGGCCCTTCGACCAGAAAATCTTGCGACAAAATCCGCTCCCCACTGCCGTCCGGTTTTATCACGCCAATGGAGAAACGACCCCTATTGCTTCTGGTAAAGGCAATCAAATCTCCGCGAGGCGACCACACCGGCGTGCCATAACGGCCCTTGCCGAACGAGATGCGGCGCGGCTCCGAGCCCTCGCGTTCCATGACGTAAATCTGCTGCGAGCCGCCGCGATCGGATTCAAACACGACAAATTTACCGTCCGGCGAATAAGACGGCGCTGTATCGATGGCGCTGTTGTTGGTCAATCTGCGCTTCTTATGGCTGAGCAAATTCATCTCGAAGATTTCCGAATTGCCGTCCGCCGCTAAGGTTAAAATCACGCTGTTGCCGTCGGGCGAGAAGCGCGGCGCGAATGTCATGCCGGGAAAATTGCCGAGTACTTCCTGTTGGCCGGAATCGACTTTGCGCAAATAGACCCGCGGGATGCCATCGTCATAGGAGAGGTAAGTGATCTCCTGCGCCGTCGGCGAGAAGCGCGGCGTCAACACCAACTGCTTGCCGTCCGATAGGAAACGCAGATTTTCGCCGTCCTGATCCATAATCGCTAGGCGCTTGATGGGCCGATCGAGCGGTCCGGTTTCGGCGATATAAACAATCCGCGTGTCGAAATAGCCGACTTCACCGGTCAACCGCTTATAAATCTCATCCGTCACCTTGTGCGCGATGCGGCGCCATTGTGTGGTCACGCTGCCGAGGCGTAAGCCCACCATATATTGCTCGGCAAACACGTCCCACAGGCGAAACTCGACTTCCAAACGGTCGCCGGCGACGATTTGCACCCGCCCCGTCACCAACGCCTGGGCATTGATCTGGCGCCAATCGGCAAAGCGCGGGCCGCTCAACATGGCCTCCGGGCCCTGAATATAGGCGCCCTGGTCGATCGGGCGGAAGAGGCCGGAGCGCTCGAGGTTGCGCGCCACCACCTGGGAGATCTTCTTGCCCAGATTCGCCGCCTCCTCGCTTCCGCCAAACAAGTCGGAGACAGCAACCGGCATCGGCTCGACCTGGCCGCGCGTAATATCGACGCGCAAATCCGCCTGCGCCGGATGCAACGGCACGGCAACAGCGACAGCAATGGCGAAAAGCAGCGCTATGAGCCCCCAGCCGCCGGCGCGTCTTTCCGTCTTTAAACTCATCCGCAAGATCTCCATCCGCTCTGCATATTTACTGTCCACAACTGCCATGATCGCACTTTATACCGGCGGGCGAAATGTCATCGTAACATCGCGCCACTGATTATAGTCATCGCCAAAACGCCTGAGCGCTTTGAGTGGGCTGGCTTTAAAGACGGCGCGCCGGGCGCTTTCCGCCATGGTGCGGTAATTGGCATCATCGGCGTAGTCCTTATCGAGAATTTCGGCACTCAGTACCTTCCCGTCGCGCCCGAGACTAATTCGAATTGTGACGATCAGCTCGCCCGCATCACGCACCCCCGCCGGCACACTCCAATTTGTCTCAACTCTGGATTTTATCAATGCCGCAATCTGGTTGGACATCGCCGGGTTCATGACTCTGGTGCGCACCGGCGGCGGCTCGACCTCAGGCGTTTCCGGCGCTATATCCGCAACATTGGCGAGCAGGTCGTTGAACTCGGGATCGGCTGTCGGCGTCGGCTCAGGCGGCGCCTCGGGCGCCTCGTCGACAACGCTTTTCAACAGCAAATCAAAGCTCGGCTGCGCCGGCGCCGGCTTGGCGCGCGGCTTCGGGATGCTGGCCTGGCGCACCGGCTGAGGTTTGGGCTCAGGTTTGACCTCAGGTGGCTCCGGCTTAACCTCGGGCGGCTCCGGCGGCGTCAATTCGACAATCGGCTCGGGCTCCGGTTCCGGCACGGGTTCCGGCTCTGGAATGACCTCGGGCTCGGGCTCCGGCGGTGGCGGCTCGGGTGTTATTGCTGCAAATATCGGCTCGACCTTGTCCGGCGGCGGCGGCGGTGGCGGCGGTTCCGGCGCTTTCACCTCCACAACCGGCTCCGGCTCGGGTTCCGGCTCCGGGTCGGGCTCGGGCTCAACTGCGGCAACCGGTTCCGGTTCCGGCTCAGGCTCGGGTTCCGCTTCAGGCTCTAGTTCGCGGCGATTGATACCTGCCAATTGCTCTTCCGAGATCATCGCCACAACGATCGATTCCTCGACGATCTCAGAATCGCTCTCGAACAAGGACGGCAGGCCAAGCACCGCAGCGGCGATCACGCCGCTATGCAGCACTCCGGAAAATATCCACCCGCGCCGCCCCATTACCCGCTACTTTGCCTCCTTCTCAAGCTTGGTTACGAGCGCCACTTTTTTAAATCCGGCGCGGTTTACCGTGCCCATCACTTCCATCACCCAGCCATAGGGAATGGCCTCATCGGCGCGCAGGAAAATTCGCAAATCGGTGCGGCGGTCCGAGATTGCCATCAGCTTGGCAACCAAATCACCGAGCTCAACCTCCGTTTCCTGCAGGAAAATGGCATTGTCCTTGGTAATCGATATGGAAAGCGGCTCGTCATCGCCGCTGATCGGCCCGGCCTCGGTTTCCGGCAGATCAACTTGCACGCCAACGGTTAAAAGCGGCGCAGTAATCATGAAGATCACCAGCAGTACCAGCATCACATCGACAAACGGCGTCACGTTGATCTGGCTCATCGGCGCCCGGCTGCGCCGTCTGCGCCGGCTCACACCATGTTGCAGTTCGGCGCCCATTAGGTCGCCCGCTCCTCAAGTTGACGCGACATCAAAGAGCGGAACTCGGTGCCGAAGGACTCGAGGCGGCCGGTGTAGCGGTCGAGATCGCCGCTCAGCTTGTTATAGGCGACGACCGAGGGGATTGCCGCAACCAGGCCGAGCGCGGTGGCGAACAGCGCCTCGGCGATGCCCGGCGCGACCACGGCAAGCGACGTGTCCTTGCTGACGGCGATCGATTGGAAGCTGTTCATGATGCCCCATACGGTGCCGAACAGGCCAACGAAGGGCGCGGTCGAGCCAACGGTGGCGAGGAAGCCGAGATATTTCTGCAACTGGTCGAGCTCGCGGTCGAGGGTGACATCCATGGCATGGGCGATGCGCCGTTGCAGCCCTTCGAGGCGCGCCGTATCGAGCTGCTGATTGCCGCTCTCGGAAAAGCGCTGCCATTCGCGCATCGCCGATTCGAACAGGCGCGACATCGGATGGTTGGCCTGCTCCTGGATGCTCTCGAAGAGTTGCTGTAGCGAGCCGCCGGACCAAAAGGCATTTTCGAACTCGGCCGCCTGGCGGGTGATACGGCGAAAGCGCATTACCTTTTCGAAAATAATCGCCCAACTCCAAAACGAACAGGCGATCAGCAGCAGGATCACCGCCTTGACGATCAGGTCGGCTTCCAAAAACAGTTGCCAGGGCGAGAGGCTGTCGGCGACGGCGCCGGTGCCCAGTTCCACGGCGGTGACGAGAGTGCTATCCATATCCTAAGAACCTGTTCCTGCTTGTTGTTGTCCTTGGCGCAACGCTTCGAGGGCATTGTGCAGATTTGGCGGAAAGCGCGCCGGCGCGCCTTTTTCATTCATACAGGCGAGCTGCAAATCGGCATGCACCAAGGTCTTGCCATCGCGCATGACGATTTGCTCGGCCTCCAGGCTGGCGCCTTTGACGGCGACGATGCGGGTGTGGATATCGAGCACATCGTCGAGCCGTGCCGGCTGGCGGTAATCGAGGGCGCAACGCCGGACAATGAACAAAACGCCATGCTGCTCGCGCATGCCGCTATGGTCGATGCCGGCGGCACGCAACATCTCGGTACGCGCGCGCTCAATGAATTTCAGATAGTTGGCGTAATAGACGATCCCTGCCGCATCGGTATCCTCATAGAACACGCGCAACGGAAAAATGAAGGTATTGCCCGCCATATGGCCCTGAACCGCCCCCTGAACGGCCGCGAAACTATTCATCGCCGCCCTTCTCCATCAGCTCAAATTGCGAGCTTTCCGGCTTGGGAATATCGAGGCCGAGATGGCGGAAGCCATGCGCGGTCAAGGCGCGGCCGCGCGGCGTGCGTTGCAACAGGCCCTGCTGGATGAGGAACGGCTCGATCACCTCTTCGAGCGCATCGCGCTGCTCCGAGAGGGCCGCGGCGATGGTCTCGACGCCGACCGGGCCGCCGCCGTAATTCTCGCCGATGCATTGGAGATAACGCCGGTCGAGTGCATCGAGGCCGCGCTGATCGACCTCAAGACGGCTGAGCGCTTTGTCGGCCAATTCCGCATCGACACGCGAAGTGCCCTCGACAGAGGCGAAATCGCGCACCCGGCGTAACAGGCGAACCGCAATGCGCGGAGTACCGCGCGAACGGCTGCCGATCTCGCGCGCCCCTTCCAGGGTCAAATCAAAATCCAGTTTGCGCGCGTTGCGCCGGACGATCTCCTGCAGATCGTCGGGTCCGTAAAAATTGAGCCTGAGCGGAATGCCGAAGCGCTCGCGGAGCGGCGTCGTAATCAGCCCGGTACGGGTGGTGGCCGCAACCAAAGTAAAGGGTGCCAGATCTATGCGCACCGAGCGCGCCGCCGGCCCTTCGCCAATGATCAGGTCGAGCTGACGATCTTCGAGTGCGGGATATAAGATCTCCTCGACCGCCGGATTGAGGCGGTGGATCTCATCGATAAAGAGCACATCGCGTGCATTCAAATTTGTCAGGATCGCCGCCAGATCGCCGGCGCGCGCGATCACCGGACCTGATGTTGCGCGAAAGCCGACGCCGAGTTCGTGCGCCACAATCTGCGCCAACGTCGTCTTGCCGAGCCCGGGCGGGCCGTAAAACAGCACATGATCAAGCGCCTCGCCGCGGCTCCGTGCCGCTTCAACGAAGACCTGCAAATTCTCGAACAGATTCGGCTGGCCGATAAATTCGTCGAGCGTTTGCGGCCGCAAACTGACTTCCGCGCCGTCCTCGCCATTGGCCTCGGGCGAGATGATGCGCTCCTCGTTCATGCGCTGAGCTCTTTCAGGCCGGCCTGAATCAAAGCTTCCACGGTCACTTCATCGCCGAGGCGCCGCGCCGCGTCGGAGACCACGCCAAACGCCTCGCTATGGCCATAGCCGAGATTGACCAGCGCCGACACCGCGTCGGCGTTTGATGTCGACCCGCCAGCGGCGTCGGCAACAGACACCGGCACGGCACCGACCGGCGCCTTGTCCTTGAGCTCTGTCAGCATGCGCTCGGCCAGCTTAGGGCCGACGCCGGAGACCCGCGTCAAGGCGGCCTTGTCGCGCGCCGCGATGGCGAGCGCCAGTTCATCGGGTGATAACAGGCCGAGGATGGCGAGCGCCATCTTGGCGCCGACGCTCTGCACGGTGCGCAACAGGCGGAACCACTCGCGCTCGCGGCCATCGAGGAAACCATAGAGATTGAATTGATCCTCGCGCACCACGGTTTCGATCTGCAACGAGACCGCGCCGCCTTCGCTCGGCATGGCGGCGAGTGTGCGCCCGGCGCAAAAGACCAGATAACCGACGCCGCCGACATCGATCACGGCCCATCCGTCGCCCGAGGAATCCAGCCTGCCGCTTAATTTCGCAATCATCGGCGTGGTGCCATTCTGTTGCGCCGCCTCACACGGCCGCCGCGCGCAAGGCCGGCACCGGCTGGTTGAGCGGCGAATGATGGGCATGACAAATCGCCACCGCCAGCGCATCGGTGGCGTCGGCATCGGCCGGCTCGCAGCCCGGCAGCAGATAGCCGACCATGACGCCGACCTGGGTCTTGTCGGCATGGCCGGCGCCGACGACCGATTTTTTTATCTTGTTGGGCGAATATTCGACCACGTTGAGACCAGCCAGCGCCGGCGCAAGCAGGACGACGCCGCGCGCCAAGCCCAATTGCAGGGTCGAGCGCGCGTTGCGATTGACGAATGTTTCCTCGACCGCGGCCTCCATCGGCGACCAGCGCGCCAGCACCTCGGCCAGCCCGTCATGCAGCTGGCGCAAGCGCTCAGCCGTCGCCAGGCCGCTATCGCTCGCCACGGAACCGTTGGCGATATGGCGCAAATGATTGTTGTCGGCCTCGATCACGCCCCAGCCGGTCCTGCGCAAGCCGGGGTCGAGGCCGATATAGCGCCGCGTAGTGCTCATGCCGAGAGTTTCTGCATGACGTCATCGCTGACATCGAAATTGGCGGCGACATTTTGCACATCGTCGCAATCGTCCAGCGCCTCCATCAGCTTAAACAGGGAATCCGCCGCTTTCTCGTTGATCGGAACAGTGGTCTGCGCCTTCCAGATCAGGCCGGCATCCTCGGGCGCGCCAAACTTATCGGCCAATGCCTCGCTGACATCGCCGAAATCATCCGGCGCGCAAAACACCTCATGCCCGTCATCGTCTGTTTCGCAATCGCTGGCGCCGGCCTCAAGCGCCGCCTCGAACATATCGTCGGCGCTCGCCGCCTTGCTCTCGTAACGGATCGCGCCAAAACGCTCGAACATATAGTTGACGCTGCCAGATTCGCCGAGCGCACCGCCATGCTTGTTGAAGATCGATCGTACTTCCGCCGCCGTGCGGTTGCGGTTATCGGTCATCGCATCGACCATCAGCGCGATGCCGCCGGGGCCAAAACCCTCATAGCGCAGCTCATCGAAATTGACGTCATCCTCGCCGCCCTGCGCCTTTTTGAGAACACGCTCGATATTCTCCTTCGGCACGCTTTGCGCCTTGGCGGCGGCAATTGCGGTCCTGAGGCGGGCATTATGATCCGGGTCGGGTTGGCCCGAACGCGCCGCAACGATAACCTCGCGCACCAGCTTGGCGAAGCGCTTGGCGCGCTTGGCGTCCTGAGCGCCCTTGCGGTGCTGAATATTTGCCCATTTTGAATGTCCTGCCATGCTTGCCTCGATATGCTATCTAGTGGATACGCTATGTAGTTGTGCCGCATCGCCAGCATACCAAATCCTGTGGTGTTTCACAGCCTTAGCAATAACTCGGCAATATGGCCGAATTGCGGCAGCGGCGCCTGTTTGCCTATTCGCACGGAAACATCAATGCCAATGCTTGCACCGCGCCCAACGCGGCGGGTTGCTTTAGAGCTTCCGGATGCTGGTCGAAATAGAGCCAAATACCGCGCCCGACTTTTTCAGGCGGTGCGTCAATCGGGCAGAATAAGGCGACGGAAGAAGGCGACAAGCCGGCTTCGTGCATGTCGACAATGCCGGCAATGTAAGACAGACAGACATGCGGCGCAGCGCCGCCGCAAGCCTCGTACAACGCCTGGCCGGTTGTCGCGATATAGGCCTTGGGTGCTGAGAGCGGAACAAGCGCCAGGGCGGCCGCCAAAGCCGCAAGGCGCAAAGATTTAACCGTCAGGCGCATTATCCCTCTCCGTCATAAAGCTCGGCGCGAAACCTGAGACGCGTATAATCCGTTATCCAGCGCCCCTCCGGACACAGGCGCTCGCGGCACAGCTGCTCGGCGCGCGCCATCAGCCGCGCCTCGCCGCCGGCCGGCACCGCAGCAAGAAAATTGCGCCCGAACATCTCTATCCAGTCACGCAAGCCATTCGGGCAATTGCCGAGCGGCGTCGGGCGGGCGAAATAGTGCAAATGAGTGACATCGAATCCGCCCGCCTCCAATAAGGTGACATATTCGCCGGTGCGCGGAAAATACCACGGAAAATCGACCTTATCGCGCTCCACCAATTGTTCGGCCAAGGCTTGATAGAGCACCTCGGTGATGGTCACCACATTGCGGTGTGCGCCCATTTCGGCGACGAACCGGCCGCCCGGGCGAAGAGCGCGGGCGACATTGGCGATCGCCGGCTCGGGCTCTTTAACCCAGTGCAGCACGGCGTTGGAGAACACCGCATCAACCTGCCCGGTAACAGAAAAATACTCGGCCCTGGCGCAGATGAACTGGATATCGGGGTATTTTTGCCGTGCGCGGGCGATCATTCCAGGATCGCCGTCAATGCCGATAACCTCGGCTCCGGCGGCGGCGATCTCAGCGCTCAGCTGGCCGACGCCGCAGCCCAAATCGACAATGCGCTCGCCCGGGCGAGGCGCCAACAGCTCGACCAGCCCGGCGCCGAACTCGGCAATGAAGCCGAATGATTTATCATAGAGATCCGCATCCCAGGCTTGACCGCTTGTTGCGTTATCGTCTGTCACACACTCCGTCCCCTAATCGCCATAATCTGATAGAATGGCCCAACTTGGTGTTAAATAATCGCAAACTGTTAGTCTGTCAGTATGTTATGTGGCAACAGATAGTGGCGAACCATCCGCTGGAGGATGCATGGCGGCGCGAACAAAAACTATTGATACGGCAGATGTGCCTGAGAATTTAGCGCCGGCGCCGACGCCAGCGCATCCTGAACTGGATGCCGCGACGCGCCAGCTGCTCGCCGATTTTCGCCCGGTGGTCGAGCAGCGCATCGATGATGTCATCGCCGAATTTCTGCAATATGTCTCGGCCTGGCCGGAAATGCGCTTACTCACGCGAAGCGCCGAAGGCATCGCGTGTCTACGCCGTGAACAGGGCCGGCACCTGCTCAATCTCTTTTCCTGCCAGTTCGACGCCGGCTATTTCGCCCGCGTCAGCCGCATGGGCCAAGCGCACGAAAAGGCTGGCCTCGAGCCGCGCTGGTATCTCGGCGCCTATGGCCATGTGCTGAAAATTCTGGTCGAACTGGCGATCGAACATTGCGGCGACGATGCGGCCCGCCTGCTGGCTACCGTGAGCGCCATCAACCGTGTCGTCGAAATCGATATGGCGAGCGCCGTGGCGACGATTGACGAAAGCGCCCAGCCCGACAAAAAGGCGCCAGCGCCCCTGATCGCGGTGGAAGGTGTGCCGGGACTGGCTGAAGCCGCCCTCTCCGGCAAGAAAAAATAACGCCTAATTCGGCATCACACTCTCTAAAATACCGCCAATCCGCAGCGGCGAGACCGTTTTCGCCAAACCCGTCGCATCATCGGTTTCGACATAGACCGCCACCAAGGTGGCGTCGTCGAGCACCGGGGTAAATCTTTCGCCGCGCATTTTACGGGTAAAGCGCTCGACGATGGGTGCGATTTCCATGCCGATGATTGAATTATAGGCGCCGCACATGCCGACATCGGTCATAAAGGCGGTACCGCCCGGCAGGATCATGTGGTCGGCGGTCGGCACATGGGTGTGGGTGCCGGCGGCGAGCGACACGCGGCCATCGATAAAGCGCGCCAGAGCCTGTTTTTCGCTGCTCGCCTCGCCGTGAATATCAACGATGATGGCATCCACGTTGGCGCCGAGGCGATACGGCTCGAGCAGCAATTTGACGCTGGCGAAGGGATCGTCGATGGCGTCCATAAAGAGCCGGCACATCACCTGAATGACCAACACCTTACGCCCGCCAGCAATTTCGAAAAGACCGTGACCGCGCCCCGGCGCGCCGGGTGGAAAGTTGGCCGGGCGCAGAAGCTTGGCGTCGCCCTCGATATAGGAAGCCGTCTCGCGCTGATCCCAGGAGTGATTGCCAAGCGTGATGGCGTCGGCGCCGGATTGATAAAAGCCGCGGCAAATCTCGCCGGTTATGCCGAAACCGCCGGCCGAATTCTCGCCGTTGACGAGAACAAAATCGATGCCGAGCTTGTCACGCAACGCCGGCAGCTCTTCGCTCAACACATCGCGCCCGGCGCGCCCCATCACGTCGCCCAACATCAAAATCTTCATGCGCCATCCTTGTTGTTTCTTGCGCCAAACGGTATCGCGCCGCGTTCGGTCACAATCCAGTCCAGTTGTTCATCTCTATTGTGATGCGGCACGCGCTCGACCATCTGCTCGGAAAAAGCCGTGCCGACCGCCAATACCGGCCCGCCGGCACGACGCAGAGCGGCCAATGCGCCGTCATAATAACCACCACCATAGCCAAGCCGGAAACCTTCGGAATCATAGGCAAGCAGAGGTGTGAGCAGAATGGTCGGTGACAATTCCGCCGCCTCCGGCGCAGGCTCGGGAATTTGAAACGGCCCGGCGATCATCGCAGCACCCGGTTGCCATTCGCGAAATACCAGGACGTGGCGCTTTTTATCGACATAGGGCAGCGCGCAGCGATAGCCGGCGGCCGACATGCGACGCAGGATCGCCATGTCATCAAACTCTTCGCGGATCGGCCAATAGCCGGAAATTATGGCGCCAGGCGCGACCGGAATGTTGGCGAGAAAGTGATCGGCGGCACGCACACCGGCGCCGGGGCCGGTTAAGCGATGGGCCAGGCGGCGGCGCGCGCCAGCATATTCCCGCAACGCGTTCTTGGCTTTCCACACTTCGTCCGAATTATTCACAGATCAAGATTTCAATTGGATGAGAGATGAGGTGGACGGTGCCGCAACGACCGTCACGCGGCGAGTTTCCTCTAGGCCCGCAGTGCAGGTGGGCGCCGTATACCGAAACCAC
>PVBE011267768.1_pt1 | contig 14825 bp, 15 predicted proteins | sample 1631181 | NCBI WGS metagenome assembly PVBE01 (sample SAMN08397723, study PRJNA350692) | Marine metagenome, whole genome shotgun sequencing project. | isolation source: water | place: Pacific Ocean | collected 2012-04
GGCCCATTCACGAAGGGGCGGTACCCGATAGTGAGGGAACGGTTTGACCTAGAGTGCGACCAAGCGTCATCATCCCGGCACGCTACCACCACGTTGCGTTCGGAACTGGACACAATACGAACCCGGCTGGACGAACTCGGGAACGAGCGCCAAGTCTTGCGAGAGAGGCAGCTTGAGATAGAAGGGAGCCTAGAACGCGTTCAGTAGGTGGCTTCCCGAACGACTAATACTCAATCGCCAGTCGCCGTGGCTCCCCCCTCACGCCCCCCCTACCGGAACGCTGGCATGACCTGCTCCACGTACGCGTGCAGCGCGTTCCACTCGATCGGCGGGCGGATGGCGATGCTCACCCGCGCCGCCCCCGCGGCCTCGTAGCTCTTGATCGTGTCGATGGTCTGCTGCGCCGTCCCCGACACCGCCCCTCGGGCGACCCCGCGCTCACCCTCAATCCGCGACGCGTCCGCTTGGGTGGCCCCCATGCGCATGTGCAGGTTCACGCTGCGCTCCAGGCTCGCCGGGTCGCGCCCCTCTCGCTCGCACGCCCGCTCCAGCACGCCGCTCAGCCGTGCGAACTCCTCAAGCTCCACATACGGCACGTTCCACCCGTCCGCGTATCGCGCCGTCGTGCGGAGGGTGCGCTGCTCGCCGCGCCCGCCCACGACGATGGGCACCCGCTCCTGCACCGGCCGAGGGTACAGCTTGGCGTCGCTGAGCTGGTAGTGGTCGCCCGAGTAGTTCGATACCTCCTGCGTCAGCAGCAGCCGCAGCGCCTGGATCGCCTCCTCCAGCCGGTCCGAACGCACCTTCGGCGAGTCGAAGGGATAGCCGTACGCCTCGTGCTCCGCGGCGTGCCACCCGGCCCCGATGCCAAGCTCGACGCGGCCGTGGCTCACGTGATCGATGGTCATGATCGAGTTCGCCAGCAGCCCTGGGTTCCGATAGGTAACGCACAGGACATGGCACCCTATCCGCGCCCGATGCGTCTCCGCCGCCAGGGTCGCCATCGCCGCGATCGCTTCGAACTCCGGCGTGTTCCCGTCGGTCGATGGCGCCTCGTAGAAGTGGTCCCAGACCGATATGAAGTCGAACCCGCTCTCGTCGGCGAACCGCCAGAGCCGCCGAAGCTCGTCCATCTCGATGTTCTGCTGCCCCGTGTGCATCCCCAGCTTCATTCTTCTTCCCCTTTTCCGGAGCGGGCCCACGTCTCGTGACCGCAGACTATGCTGGGCGTCCTCCGACGTCAAGGCCGCGGCATTCGACCCAGCTCGGTGCGTGACATAGCGTCCGCGGCGGGATAGACTGGGCGCCGGGAGGACGGGATGCCCTTCGCGCCGGTGAACGGCATCGACCTGTACTACGAGGTCCACGGCAGCGGACCGCCGTTGGTCTTCGCCCACGGGTCGGGCGGCAACCACCTATCGTGGTGGCGGCAGGTCCCCTTTTTCTCGACCCGCTACACGTGCATCACCTTCGACCACCGCAGCTTCGGCTCCTCCCGCGACGACGAAGCCATCGGCCGTGGCGCGTTCGCCGACGACCTGCGGGGGCTGCTGGACCACCTCGGCATCGACAGCGTGTCCATCGTCGCGCACTCGATGGGGGGTCGGACGGGGGTGGGGTTCGCACTGCGAAACCCGGGGCGCGTGACGGGCCTAGTGCTCTCGGGGTCCAACGGCGGCTCGGTGAACGACGAGTCGCGCGCGCTGTGGGCCGAGCGGCAGGAGCGCAACAAGTCGCTGCGGGGGAAGGGCGTGGTGCTGGGCCTCTCCACGGCGTTCGCCGCGGACAACCCCGAGCACACCTTCCTCTATCGGCAGATCCTGCGGATGAACCCTCGGCACGAGCCCGACTTCCTGGCGGTCCCCACCGACTACCGCGGCTCCACCCACGAACGGCTGGCCGAGTCCGGCGTGCCGATCCTGTACGTCGTGGGTGACGAGGACGCACTGGCCCCGCCACGGACCATCGAGATCGCGGCCTCCCAGGTCCCGCAGGCGCGGCTCTTGCGGGTGCCGGGCGCGGGCCACGCGGTCTACTACGAGCAGCCGGAGCGCTTCAATCGCGAGGTCCTGGCATTCCTCGACGATGTCCATCCCCCGGCCGCCGGGGCCGACGACGGCGCATCGCCATGACCACGCGTCGGTCCGTGACGGGACCATGCCGCGATCGGTGGGCGCCAGGCGGCGCCGGGGCGGTCCGCCGCGCGCCCGCGATGCTGGCGGGGGTCGTCGCGGGCGTGGTGGGCGGGCTCGGGCGAATCGGGCCGGCCATGGCGGACGAGGGCCACCTCCACATAGGCGGCCTGTCAAGCGGGCAGTCGTGGCTCGTCATCGGAGCGGGGGCGACCGTGAGCGCGGTGTTCGTCGTCATGTTCGTCCTGGCGTGGCTCCGCTCCGGGGAGCGCGGCGGCCCGGACGAGTCCGACGAGCCAGGGGAGGGCAGCGACGATGCGGTCCGAGAACGATAGCGGCGGGACACCGCCCGGCGGGGGCGCCGATGGCTCGTCCGGCGGCGTGAAGGGATACTTCGCCACGGTGCGGCGGTTCAGCCGCAACGCACGGCTCTTCCTCGCCTACTCGCTCATGTCCTCCCTGGGCACGGGCATCTGGAACGTGATCTTCAACCTGTACCTCCTACGTTCGGGATTCTCCGTCCCGTTCGTCGGCCTGTTCCTCATGGTCGAGGCGCTGTTCCACGGCCTCTTGGCCTTCCCGGCGGGCCTGATCGCGGACAAGATCGGCCGCCGCCGAGCGTTCTTCATCGCCACCGTGGTCAACCTGGTGGCCCGGGGTGCGCTGCTGTTCACGCGCGAGCCTGCGGCGCTGCTGGTCCTGGCGGCGATCGCGGGCATGGGCGAGGCGTTCCACGGGGTGGCGGGGCCGCCGTTCATCATGGAGAACAGTGAGCCGGAGGAGCGCCCCCTGCTGTTCAGCCTCAACTCGGTGTTCCTCTTCTTGTCCCGGTCCGTGGGGAGCGCGCTGCCGCTGGTGTGGGCCGTTGCCCTGGGAGTGCCCGACCTGAACGTGGGCGCGGCTCGGTGGGCGCTGGTCGGCTCCCTGCCCCTGACCCTGGTGGGGCTGGCGCCCCTGGGGCTCATGACAGAGCGACGCCCGGAGCTGGTGGAGCGCTTCGTGGACCTGCTGGCGCTCCGCAACGTGGTCAACTTCGGCGTCATCGCGAAGCTGACGCTGTGCAGCCTGATCGTCGGCCTGGGGTTCGGGCTCGCCGCTCGGTTCTTCAACGTCTACTTCGACCTCGCGCTGGGGGCCACCGACCGGCAGATCTCGGCCATATTCGCCGTCGGCGCGCTGGCGGGGGCGGTCGCAATCTTGTTCTCGGGCGTCCTCGTGAGGCGGTGGGGCAAGGTGCTGAGCATCACCGTGACGCAAATCGCCTCCGTGCCGTTCCTGATGCTAATGGTGTTAGTGCCCGCGCTGCCGGCCGTGGTGGCGTTCTTCTTCCTGCGGGACGCCTTCTACGGCATCTCCATGCCCATCCGCAACCAGCTCGCGATGGAGTTCACGGTCGCCAAGGAGCGCGGGACCACGGCGGGCATGACCCACATGTCGTTCGACCTCGGCGGCGCGTTCGGAGCAGGCATCGCCGGCGCGCTCATCGGGGTGGGGGCCGACCAGGTCACCGGGCTAATCGCGACCTCGGAGTTCGTCCCCGTCTTCACCGTGGCGGCGGCCCTGGTTCTCGCGGCGGCTGTACTCTACCAGCTGTTCTTCAGGGGGCTCGAGGTCAGGCAGTGGACGACGGCGCCTGCGGTCGAAGAGACGACGACGCGCCTGTAGGGTGCCGGGGCAAGAGGGGAGTCCGGAGGGGCGGGTTCCGAGGGTGCGGGAAGAAGCGCGTCTTCGAGGCCGCCGCGGTCGAGGTCACTGCCGACGACCCTGGCACGGAGCTCGAGCAGCGCTAGGCGCCCGAGGGGCCGAAGCGTAGGCGGGTCGCCCGCGCGCGATCTACGGAATGTCGGACCTGAACTCGGTGCCGATATGCCCTTCCCTCACCAGCTCCGCGTACTCGTCGTCGGACAGCCCCAGCACCTCTTTGTAGACGTACTCGTTGTCCTGCCCGAGCATCACCGGCCCACGGCGGACCCTCGCCGGCGTCTCCGACAGCCTGAACGGCGCGCTCGGATACCGGTATGTCCCGGTGTCAGCCGTGGTGGCCTCCTGGTAAAACCCCCGAGCGCCCAGGTGGGGGTCCTCCACGGCGTCGCGGGCGTCCAGCACGGCCCCCGCGGGCACCCCGGCCTCCTGGAGAACTCGCATCGCCTCCCGGTGCTCCCGCTCACGCGTCCAATCGGAAATGTGCCGGTCCAGCGCATCGTGATTCCTGTACCGGCCAGCATGGTCCTGGAACTCGGGCAGTCTCGCCCACTCGGGGTCTCCGAGCGCCCGGCGGAGGGCTTCCCAGTGCCGGTCGTCCGCCAGCGTGATGACGATCCAGCGATCCTCTCCACGGCAGGGGTAGCAACCCTGGAGCGCCGCCGCGTCCCGGTTCCCCAGCGTCGACGGCGTGCGCCCGGCCATCGTGCGCTCCATGAACGAGTGGGCGAAGTATCCGAACGTGGCCTGCGACGACGGGAGCTCGATCAGCTGGCCCCGGCCCGTGCGACGACGATACAACAGAGCCATGAGGACCGCAGCTGCGGCGTGGGTCCCGGCCGAGGCATCGACGACGAACTCACCCGTGTTCGCCGAGGGGTCCATGTCCGCGTAGCCTCGCACCAACCCGTGCCCCAGAGCGTCCGCCATATGCACACCCAGCGCACGATAGCCGCTGTACGCTCCCTCGTCCCCATATGCGGGCATACGGACCATGATGATGTCTTCCTTGACTGCCCTCAGCGCGTCGTAGGTGATGCCGAGCTTGTCCGTGGTCTCCCGCACGTTGTTGTCGATGAAGACGTCGGAGACCTGGAGCAGCCGCTCGAATATTCCCTTGCCCAAGGGGACGCGCAGGTCCACGGTCATGCTCAGCTTGTTGCGACCGTGGCTGTTGAAGATGGGCGACCGGTTCCACGGATGGTCGCCGACCTGGCGGTCCGGGAATCCGCCGGAGAAGGGCGGCTGGATCTGGATCAGGGCCTGCGGCGGGTGGGCCAGCGTCCCTCGGGTGAGGGGCGGCATGGTCTGGATGGACTCGATGCGGATCACCTCCGCCCCCATGTCGGCCAGGAGGGTCGCGCCGTACGGCCCGGCCCACACCACGGTCAGGTCCAACACCCGTACGCCCTTCAGCGGAAGCTCGGCCACTGGTGTTCCTCCGTTCCTGCGCCCCTGCATCGCTCGTGGTTCGACAGGCTCACCACGAGCGGCGCAATGATCGTGCCCACCGCGCCCCCGACGCCGCCTAGATCGCGCCCTGTTCTCGGAGCCGCGCCACGTCCTCCGGTCCGTACCCCAGCGAGCCGAGGACCTCGGCGTTGTGCTCCCCAAGCTGGGGCGCGGGGCGGCGGACCTCCCACGGCGTCTCCGGCATGAGCCAGGGCGCGCCGGGGCACGTTATCGTCCCCGCGACGGGGTGCTCCACCTGCGTGAAGAACTCGCGCTCGCGGAAGTAGGCGTCGTTCAGCACATCGTCCATGGTGTTGAGTGGGGCGGAGAGCACCCCTTCCGCCTGAGCCGCCTCCCAGAGCTCCCGCTTGGTGCGCTCCATGACCCAGGGGATGAAGATGGCCTCAAACTCGGCCCGCAGGTCCAGGTCCTGCTGGGCCAGGGGTTGGGTCCACTTGGGGTCCAACAGCTCGGGCGGGCTGCCGAGCATCCTCACGACCTGTGCCCACCGAATCAGCCCCCCTACCAGCTCGAAGTAGCCGTCCGCGCAGGGGTAGACACCCTGCGGGTAGGCGCTGCCGCCCAGCGCCTGCCGGCCCTGCACCTCGCCGCAGTACTGGTACGCGATGGCCGTGGCCATTCTTCGGTCGATGGTCCCGGCCTGCGTCTCCATGAGCGATACGTCCACGTGCTGGCCCACCCCCTGTGCCTGCGCCCCGAAGATCGCGCCGAGGGTCCCGACGGCGGCCGCCGCCCCACCCTGGGAGAGCACAACGTTCGGCCCTAGCTTCACAGGTTCCCGGTCCACAAGCCCCGTGGCGAACATCTCTCCGCCCATCGCGTAAAGGACGATCTCCGAGGCTTCGAAGTCCCGGTACGGCCCGGTCTGGCCGAAGCTCGAGATCGAGACGTACACGAGGTCGGGCTTCGCGGCCCTGACCGACTCGTAGTCGAGGCCGAAGCGGGCCATGGCGCCGGGACGGAAGCTCTCGACGATTACGTCCGCCTCATTCAGCAGCCGGTGGATCACGCCCCGCCCGTCCTCCGACGCCAGGTTGACGGTGATGCCCCGCTTGTTGGTGTTGAGGTACAGGAACAGGCCGCTCTTCTCGGAGTGCGGAACGTCGTCGGGGAACGGACCGAGCCGCCGAGCCGGATCACCCCCATCGGGGCGCTCCACCTTGATCACGTCGGCCCCGAAGTCGGCGAGGAGTTTGGTGCAGTAGGGGCCGGAGACATGGTGAGAGAAATCGAGCACGCGGATGCCGGAAAGGGCCCCGTCCGCCATGATGACCTCCGCTCGCGTTCAGAGTTATGCGGCGCTCGCGCTACGCGTCCCAAGCGAGGTCGCTCGCGCCGGATCGTTCGAGCACCCGTAGTTTCCGTTCGGCGCTGCCACGTGTCAAGCGCGGGCCCTTCGCGCTCCTTCGGCCGCCCGAGGCCCCAAGCTCGATGGTCGGACGACTGTGACCCACGGGCTTGCGGCCAGGCCCACGGCCGGATATCCTCTTCGCGCCGATTCCAAGGGCGGCCCGGCGCGGGACGTCACAACGTCAGGAGGAGAAGTGTGGGCAAGGTACTGAAATGGGTGGGAATCGTGCTGGGGGGGTTGGTGGGCGTGGTGGTGGTGGCGGCGCTCGTCCTGTTCCTTGTCGCCAACGGGCGCGTGAACAAGACCTATGACATTGCAGTGGCGTCGGTCGTTGCCCCGCCTGGGGATGCTTCCCTGGAGCGAGGTCGACACCTCGTCGAGTCCATCGGCTCGTGCACCGAGTGCCACGGCGCCGACCTGTCCGAGGACGTTATCACGGACGACACAATGTTCGGCACCGTCGTAGCCAGCAACCTCACCTCCGGGCAAGGCGCGGCATCGGCGGATCGTACAGCGACATCGACTATGTGCGGGCCATCCGCCACGGCGTAAGCTCCGACGGCAAGGCGCTGGTCATCATGCCCTCGCAGTACTTCAACGAACTCTCGGACGACGACCTCGGCGCTATGATCGCGTACCTGAAGACCGTCCCCCCGGTGGACACCGACCGGCCTGAGACATCTCTGGGGCCGCTCGGGCGCGTTCTCCCGCTCCTCGACAAATCGCTGATCCCGGCCTCGATCATCGACCACGACGCTCCCCGGCCCGCGGCGCCTGTAGCAGGCGTCACGGCGGAGTATGGCAAGTACCTGACGGTGGTCTGCACGGCGTGCCACGCCAAGGATCTGGCCGGCAGGGCGCTGCCCGGCGAGGGGCCTGACGCCCCCCTGGCTACGAACCTCACGCCCGCCGGAGCGCTGGCGTCATGGACCGAGGCCGATTTCTTCACCGCGCTGCGTGAGGGCGTCACCCCCGACGGCAGAAGCCTGGACGCCACGTACATGCCCTGGCCCTCCCTGGGCAAGATGCATGACGACGAGATCAAGGCCGCGTGGCTCTACATCAAGTCGGTCCCCGCAAAGGAGTCCGAGAAGTAGACGGCGAGGCCGTCGACACGCCGATCCGCCGCGCTCTAGTCTGTCGAACGACGCATGTGGCGGACCGAGCACGAGAGTCGGACCGAGGAGGGAGCGCACGGCGGACTACGGCAAGTACGCGGCGGGGCACCTGGACATCCGCGTAGAGGACCGGCTGGCGACCGTGACGCTCAATCGCCCGGACCGACTCAACGCCATCGGCGATGGAATGCACGAGGCTCTGGAAGGCTTCCTCCACGAGGTCAACACGGACGAGGATGTAACGCCATCGTCCTCGCGGGAGCGGGGCGCGGCTTCTGGGCGGGCGGGGACGTGCGCGGGATGGCTGACCGCTCGCAAGCGCCGTCGCGGCGACCGCTCGGCTGGTTCCAGCGCGGGCCCGAGTGGCTCGTACAGGGGTTCCTCAACTGCGAGGTCCCAATCATCGCCGCCGTGAACGGGCCCGCGGCCGGCCTGGGGGCGACCATCGCGCTGCTATGCGACGTGATCTACATGGCGGACTCGGCCACCATCGGGGACACCCACGTGCGGGTGGGCGTGGTGGCCGGCGACGGCGGGGCGCTCATCTGGCCCCACCTCGTCGGCGTGCACCGCGCCAAGGAGATGCTCATGGCCGGGCGGATGCTAGGCGCGGAGGAGGCGGACCGCATCGGGCTGGTGAACCACGTAGTCCCCGCGAATCGCCTCATGGAGGAAGCCACGGCCTATGCCGCCGGGCTCGCCGCCGGACCAACTCTGGCGATCCGCTGGACCAAGCTGGCCATCAACAAGATCCTTTGGCAGAGCTTCAACCTGGTCCAAGAGTTCTCGCTGGCCATGGAGGACATCACCTTCGACACCGAGGACCACCAGGAGGCCGTGCAGGCCTTCGTGGAGAAGCGGGCGGGGCGATTCGTGGGCCGGTAGCGGCCCGTTCCATCCGGTGGCTACGAACGGTGTGACGCGGGTGCGGCCGAGCTAGCGGTTCGCCTTCCCGGCCCGCGCCTCGGTGGTCGCCTCGCCTCCCGAGTCCCGCCGCGCTGGCGGGGCATCCTCGGGTTCATCGTCGCTGTTCCGCACCAGGTCCGCCAGCCGCGTGGAGGTCTTGAGCCGCTCCAGAGCGGCCCTTTCAAGCTGGCGCGCGCGCTCTCTGGACACCTGCAGCTCGCCGCCCACCTCGGCCAGGGTCCGCGGACGGGCGTCCACGAACCCGAATCGAAGCTCCAGCACCCGCCGAAGTCGCGGCGGCAGCTCCCCCAGGGCCTCCAGCACCCCCTCCCTGGTGAGCTGCTGAATCGCCAGCTCCTCGGGAGCAGCCGCGCCTACATCCTCCAACAGGTCCCCCAGCGTGGATTCGTCCTCGCCGACAGCGGCATCCAGCGAGGCCATCCGTCTCCGCTGTTGCGTGCGAAGCTCCTCGACGGCCTCCTCGGGCCACCCAAGGGCCTTGGACAATTCCTGGGGCGTGGGCGGCCTGCCTCCCCGCCGCATCAGGTCGGCCTCGACGGTGCTGAGGCGCTGCAGCTTCTCCAGGGCATGCACCGGGATGCGGATGGTCCGGGACTGGTCGGCCAGGCCGCGGCCCACCGCCTGGCGTATCCACCAGGTCGCGTAGGTGCTGAACTTGTATCCCCGGTGGGGATCGAACCGTTCGACTGCCCGCATCAGCCCCAGGTTCCCCTCCTGGATCAGGTCCAAGAGCGGCAGCCCTCGCCGCAGGTACTTGCGGGCGACCCCCACCACCAGCCGCAGGTTCGACCGTGTCAGACGCTCGGAAGCCTCGCGACCCCGCTTCCTCACATCCTTCCACCACCGGTCCAGCACCGGCCGCTGGGTCCGAATCGCGGCCGCGAGATGGGCTACGTCCGGAGTAGCCGCCCCCGTCCCCGCGTGCGCCTCTTCCAGCGCCTCGACGACCTGAGGAGGCAGCAGGGCCGCGAGCCTCGATAGCAGAGCCGCCTGGGTGGCGAAGTCCGCCTCTTCAATCCCCGCGATCTCCGCCGCGGCTGTTCGGACCTTCGCGGTCAGGGGACGATCGAGGACGTGCCGAACGGCGGGAAGCGCCAAGGCGCTCGCGACGCTGAAGGGCTCGGCGGACTCGCCCACCGCGGCAGCCAGGGCGGCCAGGCGGCCCGACAGGGCGACAACTCGCTCGTAAACGCCAGCGGCCAGATCCCCCGGGTCGGCGGGCCTGCCGTCGGCGGACCCGCGCTCGCGGCGCATCTCCTCCAGCAGCAGCCACGCCTGGACCGAAAGTCCCAGCTCAACCTCCTGCGGCGCCTTCAGCAGCCGGTGCCGCCCTATGGCACGCAGGTAGTCGCCGAGCGCGTCATCGCTGTCGTCGGAGGGCGGCGCTTCCACCCACTCCTCCGCGCCATCCGCCAATGTTGCCCGCTCTTCAGCCGCAGACACCTTCTCGCCCTCTCCCCTCGGTCCCCATCGTGCGCCGGAAACGCGGCCCCGCGCAATGCACGCACTCTATTCTATCTTACACGCACTCCATTGTATCTTACACGGCCACCCATGTCGCAGGCTTGATGCGCGGGAACACCACCGTAAGGCGCCGTGGCAGCGCCCCGCGGCGTGCGCCCGGCGGCATGACTTTCGCGCGCGTGGAGAGTACCCTTGCGGACAACGGGGGGCCGCAGGGAGGTCGCCACGATGGGACTCGTCGCGGTTCGAGCACAGCGCAAGTCGCCGGAGCGCCGCCGGGCGGCTGCGGTCGTGCGGCGCGTCGTGCTCCTGACCGTGGCCCTGGCGGCGCTTCTGGTTCTGGGCGCAAGCGTGGCGCACGGCCAGGGCGACGCACCCGTCCATGTCCTCACCCTGGATGGAACGGTCAACCCGGCGTTGGCCGACTACCTGAAACGCGGCATCGAGGGCGCGGAGCGAGAAGGCGCGGCCGCCGTGCTGCTGGAATTGGACACACCCGGGGGCCTGGACGACTCCACCCGCAAGATGATCCAGGCCATCGACAACTCAACGGTCCCCGTGATCGTGTACGTTGCGCCCCAGGGCGCGCGCGCCGCCTCGGCGGGGGCCTTCATCGGCCTGGCCGCCCACGTGCTTGCCATGAGCCCCGGCACTACCATCGGCTCCGCGACGCCCATCTCCATCGGAGCAGGCGGCGAGGCCCAGGATCTCCCGCAGGACCTGCGCAACAAGGTGGTGAACGAGGCGGTGAGCTACATCCGAGCTCACGCGGACCACCACGGGCGCAACGCCGACTGGGCCGAGAAGGCCGTGCGGGGGGGGGCCAACCTGCCCGCATCGGAAGCCGTGGAGCAGAACGTGGCGGACCTGCTGGCGCGCACCCGGTCCGATCTCCTCCAGGCCATCGACGGCCGCGAGGTGGAGATGGCGACGGGCGAGCTGGTAACCCTCGCCACGGCCTCGGCCCCCGTGCGGATGGTGAACATGAGCCCGGTGGAGCGGTTTCTGCACGTCATCAGCAACCCCAACATCGCGTTCCTGCTCCTGAGCCTGGCGATGCTCGGGCTCTTCATCGAGCTGTCCAACCCAGGTCTGGTCTTCCCCGGGGTGGCCGGCGGGATCGCGCTGCTGCTGGCCCTGTACTCCCTGGGGACCCTGGAGGCGTACTGGGGCGGCATGCTGCTCGTCGTGCTGGCCTTCGGCCTTCTGGTGGCGGAAGTGCTCACGCCCACGTACGGGATACTGGGCGGAGGAGGGATCATAGCCATGATTGTCGGCGGGCTGCTGCTATTCAGCCAATCGCCCCCAGCCCTCCAGGTAAGTCCGTGGCTGCTGGGCGGCGTCGCCCTCGTCGCGGCCGCGTTCTTCCTTGTCGTCGTGCGCGCCGTGGTCAAGAGCCACCGGCACGACCTGGCCCCCATGGGCTACCGGCCGTTGGCCGGAGCGCGGGGGGTCGCGCGGACCGCGCTCGACCCGGAGGGGTCCATCCTCGTGCAAGGGGAGCGGTGGCGTGCCGTCGCCGCCGAGGGCGACATCCAGCCCGCCGACGAGGTGGTGGTGGAACGGGCGGACGGCATGCTATTGCACGTAGCTCGGAAGCCGGAAGGAGGCTGAGGCATGGATACTGGCAACCTGATCGTAATCGGCCTGGCGCTGCTGGTCGTGCTGGTGGTGGTCTCGACGTCGGTCCGCGTCGTGAAGCAGTACGAGGAAGGGGTGGTTCTGCGCCTGGGACGCCTTGCGGGCGTGCGGACCGCGGGGCTCAACTTCATCATCCCCATCATTGACCGCATGATCCGGGTGGACATGCGAATTCGGACCCTGGACATCCCTTCCCAAGAGATGATCACAACAGACACGGTGACCGTGAAGGTGAACGCGGTGGTCTACTTCCGTGTCGTGAATGCGGCCAACGCCATCATCAACGTGCAGCAGTACGTCAGCGCGACATGGCTCATCGCGCAGACGACCCTTCGGAGCGTCATCGGCAGCACCGACCTCGACGCCCTGCTCAGCCGTCGGGACGACGTCAACGACCGGCTGCAGCGCATCATCGACGAGCACACCGGCCCGTGGGGCATCAAGGTCTCGGTGGTGGAGGTGAAGGACGTGGAGCTGCCGAGCGGGATGCAGCGGGCGATGGCCCGGCAGGCGGAGTCAGAGCGGGAGCGGCGAGCCAAGGTGATCCACGCCGAGGGCGAGTTCGAGGCGGCGCGGCGATTGGCGGACGCGGCCGGGGTCATCTCACAGGAGCCCGCCGCCCTCCATCTCCGCTACCTCCAGACCCTGGCGGACATCGCCACGGACCGATCCAGCTTCGTGGTGTTCCCACTGCCGATGGACCTCTTCCGCGCCTTCGCGGGCGGCTCCTCGGCCGGCCAGGATGACGGCGGGGCCACATCATAGCCCGCGCGCCACGGACGGAGGCGTGACCGTGGCGGGTCCGACGTTGGAGAGAGGGAGGCGACGTTGATCGTCGACGTGCCGAAGGAGATCAAGGACCACGAGTACCGTATCGCGCTGACCCCGGACGGCGCGTCCAGGCTGGTCGCCGAGGGACATCGAGTGCTGGTTCAGCGGGGCGGGGGCGTCGCCAGCGGCCACTCCGACACGAGCTACGAAACCGCTGGGGCGGTCATCGTGGAGGACGCGGAGTCGGTATTCTCCGCCGCGGACCTCGTCCTAAAGGTGAAGGAGCCGATGGCGCGTGAGTACCCGCTCTTCCGCCCTGGCCTGCTCCTCTTCACCTACCTCCACCTGGCGGCCGTGCCGGAGCTGGCCGCCGCACCGCGGGAGCGGCGCGTCTCCTCCATCGCTTACGAGACCGTCCGCGGCGCCGACGGCTCGCTGCCGCTCCTCAGGCCGATGAGCCAGGTCGCGGGCCGCCTCTCGGTCCAGGCGGGCGCGCACCACATGGAGCGAAGGCAGGGTGGCCGGGGCGTGCTCATGTCGGGCGTGCCAGGGGTGGCCCCGGCGCGCGTGGTGGTGCTGGGCTCCGGCGTCGTGGGAACCAACGCCGCCTCGGTGGCCCTCGGCATGGGGGCGAGCGTGCGCGTGCTGGCCCGGGACATTGACCGACTCCGCTACCTTGAGGAGGTCCTTCATGGTCGACTGGAGACGGCGGTGTCGACGCCCGAGAGCGTCGCCGCGTCGGTACGGGAAGCGGACCTGGTAATCGGGGCAGTGCTCGTGCCCGGTGCGCGGGCGCCCAAGCTCGTGACGCGGGAGATGGTGCGCGCGATGCAGCCGGGATCGGTTATCGTGGACGTCGCCGTCGACCAGGGAGGCTGCACCGAAACCACCCGCCCCACGACCCAGAGCGACCCCGCATACGTGGAGGAGGGGGTGATCCACTACTGCGTCACCAACATGCCCGGCGCGGTTCCCCGGACCTCCACCCGGGCTCCATGCAACGCCACGCTTCCCTACGTGGTGAGGCTCGCGGGTGAGGGCCTCGACACCGTGCGGCGCGACCCCCTTCTGGCCGAGGGTCTGAACACTCATGACGGCCACGTCACCAACGCGACCGTGGCCCGGGCGCTCGGTGTCCAGGCGACGGCGGTAGAGGACGCGCTAGGCGGATGAGCGGCGCCGGCAGGCTCTGGCGCGCCATAGTATTGGGAAGGCAACAAGAGCGTTGGGCAGTTTCGAGCTGATTGAGCACGCCGCGGACGTGGGGGTGGTGGCCACGGGCGATACGCTGGCCGAGGCCCTCGCGTGGGTGGCCAAGGGCGTCTTCAGCGTCATCGCCGACATGGAGCGGGTCGCGCCGCGGTCGCTCCAGGAGTTCTCCGTCACCTCCTCGGACCGGAACGCGCTGGTGGTGGACTGGCTGAACGAACTGCTCCGCCGATACGAGACGGAGGGCTTCCTGGCCAGGGACTTCCTCGTGGCGGTCGATGAAACGGAGACCAGACTCTCGGCCCGATGCCTTGGCGAGCCCTTCGACCCGCTCCACCACGACCTTCTCGCCCCAATCAGGGCGGCAACCCACAACGATCTAACGGTCACCCACGACGGCGAGTGGCGGATTCAGGTGGTCTTGGACATGTAGGGCACGGTCAATATCTCGGCCCCCCGCTCGACGTCGGCCCGCGCCCGCTTGCTCACGGCTCCTCCGCCACCGGGACGGGGCTCGCTTGACTGGACGTCAGATCGTCGCTACCATCGCCGACACAACCTCCGGAGGGGACAGATGGCGAACGAAGTGATCATCAGGAGCGCAAAGAACCGAGTCTACGACCTCCTGGTCAACGCCGAAAAGTGCAGCGGGTGTTACACCTGCCAGTATCGGTGCTCCCTGAGGCTCACCATGCTGAGCGCGCCCGCGGAGACCGCGATCATCATCGACCGCTCCGCCAATCAGGTGGGGTCGGTGATCTCCTTCACCGAAAAGTGCGACGTCTGCACCATCTGCGCCCTCTTCTGCCCGTATGGCGCCCTGGAGAGGGTGAAGAAAGAGACGGTGGCGAGCTAGCGGAAGGCCCGACGGACGGGCGAGTTCTTGGGGGGCAGGCACGATGGATGTCACCGATTGCTTTGGGAAGGTGCTCTACGTTGATCTTTCCACCGGCAGGACCAGGAGCGAGCCCGTGGACCGCCAGATGGCCCGGGACTACCTGGGGGGCTTCGGCATCAACCAGAGGCTTGCCTACGACC
>PVBE011945679.1_pt1 | contig 14825 bp, 14 predicted proteins | sample 1631181 | NCBI WGS metagenome assembly PVBE01 (sample SAMN08397723, study PRJNA350692) | Marine metagenome, whole genome shotgun sequencing project. | isolation source: water | place: Pacific Ocean | collected 2012-04
TGATTATGTCCAACTGGGGCTGACGGGGTACACCTGTCAGCCCTGTCGCTTAGCTCCTCCATGACTATTGGTGCTGAGCCAGCAAACTTAAGCAGCGGCTCGTTCGCTAATCCTGAAGCTGCCATCGTCGAATTTGACCGTAGCACAATTACGACCAACGGCTATCAACTTGCATTGGTCGAGGATCCTCAATGGCGGCGTGTCGTTGGATCAGCCAGAGACATTGGCGTGGGTAGCGATGGCTCTGTATGGGTAATCGGCACTGATAGGCGCGGTGGAGGTTATGGGATTTATCGTTGGAATGGGAGTGATTGGAATCGGCTCGAAGGTGGAGCAGTACGAATCGATGTGGACCCGGAAGGAAATCCATGGATCATAAATAGCTCCGATGACATTTTTCACTATGTAAACGGAAATTGGCAACAGATGCCGGGCAGCGCGAAGGATGTTGGAGTGGGTGTAGATGGATCTGTTTGGGTCGTATCCAGAGGGGGGGGTCAATTGGACCGGGGAGCGCTGGGAAGGAGTTGGTGGCTCCGGAGTAAGAGTTGATGTCGACCAAAATGGCGCGCCCTGGGTAATTGGACGGAATGATGACATCTTTCAGTTTGTCGCAGGAACGTGGGAAAGTCGGCCGGGTGATGCGCGCGACATTGGTATTGGTGGAGATGGTTCCGTTTGGGTTATTGGGACACGCAGAAGAGGCGGAACTAGCGGCATCTATAGCTGGGCAGATGGTAACTGGAATCCTGTCAGTGGGAATGCAACGGAAATCTCAGTAGATGCCGACGGTTTTCCTTGGATAGTAAATCAATCAGGCGATATTTATACCAGTCACTAATCTGCCTGCCGATTCTCAACATCTACCCCAGTATTGACAAGTTAATCGCTCAAATCGAGAAAAACTCCGTCAAAACACATCCATATTGCCGCTTAGATTACTAGCTTATCCGTGTCCCCTCAGGCACCGGCATACCAATGAAAATTAAAGTCAGAGTTCGTACCCCCAGTTCCTCTGCCGAAACCCTCCATTGAAGAAACCACCTGGATGGATTTAACAAATTTTATTTGTTTATAACCACAATGCCGCTCCACCCTGAGCCGGACCGGTGCACCGTTGCCCAAAGGCAGATCTTTGCCGTTCATGCCATAGGCCAGAATGGTTTGGGGATGCACGACATCGAACATGTCATAGCCTTCGTAAAAGCCACCATAGGCATCGATTACCACGTAGCGCGCATCAGGCGTCACGCCCCCAGCCGCTTCGAGCACCTGCAACAGGGGTGCCCCTGTCCACTGAGCAATAGCCGACCAGCCCTGCTCGCAGATATGGGATGTAATCTGGGTACGCTGGGGCAGGCGTTTCAAGTCAGCCAGCGAGAGTGAGATGGGTCGGTTGACCAGTCCGCTAACAGGCAGTTGCCAGTCTGCATAACCGCCGCGTCTTAGCCTCTGATATTCCTCGTCTTCAGGATTGCTCTGGTTCCACACCGGGAAATTTTTGGTGATTTCGCTGGGATCATGTTCCTGTACCAGTTGCCCTCCGGAAAGAAGCAGGCGCTGAGTGGCCATGGTCAGCACATCGGCCACGCCCATTATTCCGCCTCTCACCTGAGGCGGCGTGTAGATATCCGTATCGCAGCCGGTAAGCAACAGGCCACCTAGCGCGCCCGCTCTGGTAATGAGTTTTCTACGTGACAAGGTAGCCAGCTTGGTCTTTTTCATTTGTCTTCTCACTTTTCTTCCTCTGCCGGCAGCAAATAGCTTCCGGTAATCATCGAACGAATTTGATTTATAACACCGGCGACAAACACTTCGATCAGATGCACGATTACGAATAATAGCAAAAACAATGTAGCAATCACATGCAGGGTACGCGCGGTCTGCCGTCCGCCAAACAAGTCGATCAACTCCGGCCAGATTGCAGTAAAGGCCGGCATCTGGGCCAGACCACTTAACAGCATAAAAGGAAAAAGTAGAAATATCACGACCAGGTAAGAAAGTTTCTGCAGAACATTGTAGCGACGAGCCGCCTCTCCCGTAGGCGCACGCAAGCGCAGATGGTTGCCAATTTCTTTCTTGAGGTGCCCGAAACCAAGCTCCTCGCGTCGAGGCAGCATTTTCTGCACGAAGTGTTTTTTCCACAGGTTCCAGACCAGGTAGATCACCCCATTGATGAGAAATATCCAGGCAAAAAGAAAATGATAGTTCCTGCCCCAACGCCGATTACCAAGTGCGTCAGCCTCGTCCCATGTGAGCCCCCAATCGGAGAGTTTGAAAACCGCCTCGTAACCTTGAAAACCGACTTTGCCCCAGTACAGTTCAGGAAATTGCAAGAAAATCATGACACCGCTCGCCAACAGGTAGCCACAGGCAATAACATTAATCCAATGGCAGATTCGCACATTGTAACCGTGTCGATAAATCCAGTTCCTGGAATCCTGTGAGGTTGATGCATTTTTCATAGTTCTAATTCTTAAACTCTTTGTCTGTAGCTCTTTTCTCCAACTACAGATCGTGCCAAAATCTGGCGTCCCCGGCAGGGGTCGAACCTGCAACCTACGCCTTAGGAGGGCGTCGCGCTATCCAGTTGTGCCACGGGGACGTTTAGTCATAAGCGAAAATTATAGCACGATGATTTTGTGCCTGCGTCTTCCCTGCTGCCATGATTTTGTAATGGATCAGGCTTGTCACCCGTACGCTTTCCACCCACCTTGTACACCAAGCCGAGTTCAAAAAAAAGAGGCTCATACTGGGATGAAAAAAGCTGATCCATCATCGCGAGGATGCCGATGCACTGGGCATTTTATTTTCACCCGAATTGACCTGGATCATTATGGTCAATCAAAACTGCGTTCAAGCTGTGCCTTTCCTCAACCATTCATAAGTATCAATGGACTACGATCTTGTCATCATCGGCGCGGGACCCAGCGGTTTAAGCTTTGCCTGTTCTTTGCGCAACAGCGGGCTGAACATAGCAGTTATCGAGAAACAAAACCGCAAATTACTGGCCAACCCGCCGATAGATGGGCGCGACATTGCTCTCACCCATTTATCGCGCAAGCTGATGAAGCAACAGGGCAGCTGGCAGCGCATCGATTCGCGCCATATATCTCCGATTCAAAGGGCCGAGGTGATTGATGGTGAATCACCCTACACGCTCAATTTCGACACCCCCTCAGACGACACCGATGCACTCGGTTTCCTGATATCCAACTTCCGAATCCGCAAAGCAATTTTCAAGGAATTTGATAAGCTCGAAAATGCGACGCTGATGGATGCTACCGAGGTTAGCCAGGTTTCCAGTGACGACAGGGGTGCAACGGTGTCCCTGGCCTCGGGTGACAGCATTCGGACCTCAATGATCGTGGCTGCCGATACACGTTTTTCCGCGTCACGCCGGCAGATGGGTATTTCATCCGGCTTACACGACTTTGGTCGGACCGCGATTGTCTGCTGGATGAAGCATGCACTGAGCCACGATCAGACCGCTTTTGAATGTTTTCACTACGGGCGTACCCTCGCCGTCCTGCCGATGCCTGGCGATATGTCCTCCATCGTCGTCACCGCCCCCACCGACCAGGCGGAGGCAATAATCGATATGAAACGCGCCACCTTTAACCAGGATATCGAGAAACGCCTGAATGGACGACTCGGCGCGATGCAACAAAAAGGCAAGCGGTATCCCTATCCACTCGTCGGTGTGCACGCCAATCGATTTTTTGCCCAACGATTCGCATTGATCGGTGATGCGGCTGTTGGCATGCACCCTGTTACTGCCCATGGATTTAATCTCGGCTTAAGCGGCCAGGATTTACTTGCCGGCGAAATGTCGAGCTCGATTTCACAGGGTCGGGATTTCTGGGATCCGGCCGGCCTGTCCCGATATCAACAAAAACATATGCTGTCCACACGCCCGCTTTACCACGGCACCAATTCGATCGTGTCACTATTTACCAACGACAGCCTGCCTGCCACATTGTTGCGCAAAGCCGCATTACGCCTGAGTAACAATCTGCCGCCGGTCAAATGGGCAATTACCCAGAAGCTGATGGCAAAAAATCAGGTTAATTCAATACTACCGACCTTGTTGCATCGTTAGACCCTGGGATGGTTCTCTACAGTAATACCTCTTTGGGTCCCTAAATCGCTTCAAGCGCCTGGACGATTTTGGTTACGGCAACGACCTCGATACCCTTAATTGGTTTCTTTGGCGCGTTAGCTTTCGGAACGATTGCCCTTGTGAAACCGTGTTTGGCTGCCTCCTGCAACCGCTCCTGTCCTCCAGGTACCGGTCGAATCTCGCCGGCCAGTCCAACCTCACCGAAGACCACCAGATCTCTTGGTAATGGCCTGTCGCGAAAACTCGATACGATCGCTAACAGCAGTGCCAGATCGGCGCTGGTCTCGCTAACTTTCACGCCACCGACGACATTCACGAACACGTCCTGGTCAGCCATGTAGAGCCCGCCGTGTCGATGCAACACCGCCAGCAGCATGGCCAGCCGATTCTGTTCCAGACCCACGGCCACACGGCGCGGATTACCCAGCGGGCTGCTATCCACCAGCGCCTGAATCTCCACCAGTAGCGGACGCGTGCCTTCCCAGAGCACCATGACCAATGAGCCTGGTGCATCTTCTTCTGATCTGGCGAGAAATATCGCCGACGGATTTTTGACTTCCTTCAGCCCCAGTTCGGTCATGGCGAAGACACCCAACTCATTAACCGCGCCGAAGCGATTCTTCAAGCCGCGCAGGATGCGGTACTTATTATCGTCACCACCCTCCAGCATGATGAAACAATCGATCATGTGTTCCAGCACCTTGGGCCCGGCCAGGTTGCCTTCCTTGGTCACATGCCCCACCAGGAACAATACGGTGTTGGTCTGCTTGGCATATTGGATCAGGTAAGCAGCGCATTCGCGCACCTGCGACACACTGCCTGGCGCCGAAGCCACGTCGGCACTGTGCATGACCTGTATCGAATCGACTACAACGAGTTCCGGTGCGTGTTGCTGGGCGGCCTGAACAATCTGCTCGACGTTGGTTTCCGCCATCATCTGCAGCTTGGCTTCGGGAAGGCCCAAGCGCCTGGCGCGCATGCCAACCTGTTGCAGAGATTCCTCCCCAGTGACATACAGTGCAGCTTTACCGCTGTGGGCGAGCTGACACATAACCTGCAGCAGCAGAGTACTCTTGCCGGCTCCCGGGTTGCCGCCAATGAGTACCACCGATCCAGGCACCAGCCCTCCCCCCAGCACTCTGTCCAATTCACCGATACTGCTGGGGTAACGGGGCAGGGATTCTAGATCGATGTCCGACAGATTCTGCACATTAGACTGCTCGCCGGAAAAACTCGGCTTGCGAAAATCTGCCTTGGTCGCCGGTGAACTGCTGGCGCCTAAATTCAGCCGGGAGAGTGTATTCCAGGCTTTACAGGCGACACACTGCCCCTGCCACTGGCCATGTTCAGCGCCGCAGTCTGTACAAACCAATGCTGTCTTGGTTTTTGCCATAGCTGGACTGATGCTTCTTCCTCTATTTGTAGTACTGAGTTCTGTTTCCTAGATTTGTAGTACTGAATTCTGTTTCCTCTATTTGTAGTCCTGAATTCTATTTCCTGACAAGTTTTAGCGCTTTTCAATCGGCTTGGAATAAAAGAGTAAGCCAGAGCCACCCAAACCGCGCTACACGTAGTCAAAATCGACGCGCCGAGTCACTTTGCAAAATAGCTCATATGCGATAGTCCCGGCAGCGTGGGCCACTTCGTCAGCACAGAGGCCGGATCCCCACAGCACTACCTCATCGTTGATACTGGCAGCCTCGATTCCGGAAAGATCGACGGTGATCATGTCCATGGAGACTCTTCCAATGAGACGGGTTCGGATTGCACCCGTCTGGGTCTTGATTAGTACCGGAGTTCCATTTCCGGCGGAGCGGGGATACCCATCGCCATAGCCGATGGAGACTACGCCGACTCGAGTATCCCGGTCGCAGACATAGCCGGCGTTATAGCCAACCGCGTCTCCAGCGCTTAAATCGCGAATTTCAATTAGCCGGGACGACAGCGTCATTACTGGTTGCAGGCCAATTTCTTCACCCGTTTCATTCGCCAGGGGTGAGCTGCCATAAAGCATTACACCGGGCCTGACGAAATCAAGATGGGTATCCGGTAGCGTGAGTATGCCTGCCGAAGCCGCTACACTGCAGGGGATTGGTTCCTGCCTGGCAGCCAGCACTTCTTCGTGAACAGCGTTGAATTTCTCCATCTGTCTGGCAGTGAATTCACGAGAGTCGGGATTATTCATATCGTCGGCGTAGCCGAGATGGGTCATCAGAACAAACTCTGTACCAGGATACTTGTGCAGCTTGGTATACGCCTCGACACAGGACTCGGCGGTCATGCCCAGGCGATTCATGCCTGAATTGTGCTTCAGCCAGAGCTTGCGTTTGTCGCCGAAAATCTCGGCTGCAAATTGTGCTTCCAACAGCTCAACCTGGTAGGGAGAATGTATGACCGGTTCGATTCCGGCTTCCAAACATAAAACCAGTTCTTCGGCGCTTACGAATCCATTTAACAGCAGGATCGGACTCTCCAGATCGAGCTGTTTAAGTTCGAGTGCTTCTGTGAGAGTTGCTACCGCGAATGCAGTAATGCGGGTATGGGAATCTTTCAGTGCCCTGGCTGCCTGTTCCATTCCATGACCATAGGCACTGGACTTTATGACCGGGATAATCTTCGACTCGGGACAGAGCCCATGTACCCGTGCCAGGTTCTTTCTAAGCGCGTTGAGATCGATGGTGGCCCATGCCCGTTCGGTGGGTTCAGTCATTCCTTGTCCCAGATTGGTACTGCAAGCCCGGCTTCGCGTGGTTGATTAAGAGAGGCATTTCTATTCCCTGCGGACAGCGCTCGGTTGCCCGTGATTACCTGCTATCCATGTGTATAACTGTCGTCATACCTAGGCTGGGCGTGACTTTCGAAGCGGGTGAATTGTCCTAAGAAGCTTAACCGAATGGTGCCTATCGGACCGTTTCTCTGCTTGCCTATAATTATCTCGGCCACACCCTTGTCCGGTGAGTCCTCGTTGTAAACTTCATCCCGGTAGATAAAGGTAATGACATCGGCATCCTGTTCTATGGCGCCCGATTCCCGCAGGTCTGACATGACTGGTCGTTTGTTGGGTCGCTGTTCCAGGCCGCGATTCAACTGCGACAAGGCCACGACCGGACACTTAAAATCGCGAGCCAGCAGTTTAAGCGAACGGGATATTTCGGAAATCTCCCCTACGCGATTCTCCTTGGTGTTTTTAAGCTGTATCAACTGAAGATAGTCGACCACCACCAGGCCCAGTTCCCTTTTTTCGTGTTTCAGTTTGCTCTCAATGCGGCGCAGCCGTGCGCGCATCTCCATCGGTGTGATACCGGAGCTTTCATCGATATAGAGTGGACGGTCTTTCAGCTTCTCCACGGCAGAATTAAAGCTGGGCCAGTCTGCTTCGGTAAGATTACCGGTACGCAATCGGGTCTGGTCGATCTTGCCGATGGAGGAGAGCATCCTGAAGATCAGGCTCTCTGCCGGCATCTCCAGGCTGAAGACCACGACGGCATCGTCGCTATGCATTATCGAATTTTCAACCAGATTCATGGCGAACGCCGTCTTACCCATGGAGGGTCGGCCTGCGACGATAATCAGGTCGGATTTCTGCCAACCCAATGTCAATTTGTCCAGATCCTTGAAACCACTGGTGAGCCCGGTTAAATCGCCATCCAGTCCCGCCAGTTCATCGATCCTATCGACGGCGGCGGTGACCAAGGGCGTTATATGCACCGGTCCCGCCCCCAAGGCGCGCTCATCGTTGACCTTGAAGACCTGCTCTTCGGCCTCGTCCAGTATGGCATCAGTCTTCTTGCCCGCCGGGTTGTAGCCGCTGTCGGCGATGCCGTGTGCCACTGAAATCAATCGCCGCAGTATTGCTCGTTCCCGGATGATATCGGTATAGGTAGCCATATTCGCGGTGCCGCGAGCATTGCCCACCAACTCAGTCAGATAGTCGAGCCCTCCAGCACTCTCCAGCTGGTTGAGACTGTCCAGAGATTCAGTCACCGTCACCACGTCGATAGGGCTGTTGACTTCGCCACGCTGCATCATCACATTGAAGATGAGCTGGTGTTCGGGTCGATAGAAATCTTCTGGCAACAACAGGTCGGCGACATTGTGCCACTCCTTATTGTCGATCATCAGACCTCCGAGCACGGCCTGCTCGGCTTCAACGGAATGTGGGGGGACCTTCAACGCCGCCAGATTAGAGGTCTTCTTATCCTGGTTAGGCTGGCCACTGGCTTCGAATGATTCAGTCATTGATCACAAATGAGAGGAAAAAAAGCACCATGCTGTGCTACAGATGGTGCTTCATGCACGTAAGCAGGTCAAGCAGACCCGCTACTTTCAAACTTTTTACTCGGCGGATTTTGAGGCATCGACTTCTTCGGCTTGCGTTTCGGCAGATTCTTCTGCAACAGCGCTCTCTTCGGCTTCGGCGGCAGCTTCTGCTTCTGCCGCTTCGGCTTCGTCGATTTCCTCGATGATACTGCCGTCATCGGTCACGTCGACGGCCGATTGCAGACCAACCACGGCTACCGAAATGCTGGCGTGCACATCTTGGCCCAGGTCCAGCACAAGCTCATAGTCGCCCAATTCACGAATAACACCATGGGGCATCAGCACTTCGCTCTTGGTGATATCCGACGACAGCTTGGCGTTCAGCGCATCGGCGATGTCACGGGTGCCAACCGAACCAAACAGCTTGCCTTCATCACTGGCGTTAACCTCGATGCTGAGGCTGGTGCCGTCAACTTTGGACGCTCTACCCTGTGCTGCGCCGACTTTCTCATCGTGGGCAGCAAACAGTTCAGATTTACGCTGCTCGAATTCCACCAGGTTATCTTTGGTGGCTGGGATAGCCTTACCCTGTGGAAACAAAAAGTTCCTGGCATAACCTGATTTCACATTAGCTGTATCGCCAATTTCACCAAGCTTGCCAATCTTTTCCAGCAAGATTACGTTCATGATTCTTTCCTCGTAAATATGAGGACAGGCCGCGTTTTTCTAACATCTCTCGATCTACTACCAGGTGAGAAAAACGTGATCTGTCTCCTAAAACCGTTTTCTAAAGTTATACCAACTGTCTACCAGGGCCAGCAGCACAACCATATTGACTACTACCGGCAACATCAGCACAGCATACAGGGCTGCCAACCACAGCGAAGACAGCTGTTTCTTCGCTGCCAATGCGTGTATCAGGGCCATCCCGGAAAACAGCAGCGGCAAAATCAAATAAAGCATCCAGGTTTGTGGTATCAATACCTGAAAGCTAGCCAACAGCATTAATCCCAGTAGGATCATCGCGACTTTCTGTTCTATTCGCAGGGCATGAAATTCCTGCTGAAAACCGCCTGGATTGTACAAGCTGGCCTGCATCCAGCGCGCCAACATCAGCAACATAATTGCCACAAACATATACATCGCACCGAGGAAGCTGGTCAGGCTTTCCCGAAAATCTTCAAGTTGAACGCCTTCTCCACCGAGTTGCAGACCCTGCAAGTTGTTTGTTTCCAAATACAATTCCATCTGTAGAAACAGCACATCCAACACCAGTGGCTGCAATCGTAGATAGACTTCTACAGCCAAGCCGATTGCTATGGCAGCCAACAGCGTAAATTCCCAGGACTCCGTTTTTCGCAGTATCCATGCCAGGCCGCTAATACCACATAACATGATGAGCGGAATGAAATCTCCTATCACCGCATGGGCACCAATCGACAAAACAGCCCAGGCGAAAACGATGCCGGCTTCCTGCGTGCCCTTGCGCAACATGACCAACCCAACCACGACAGGATTGAGAAAGTAAACTAACGGAACCAAACCAAGCAGTACGACCGCCAGAATGGCCTGCTTCCGCCCGTTCATCACGAATTTAGCAAGGCCGCGCATTTGTTTACCAGTTATACCTGGTGAGCATCCGTATACGGAATCAACGCTAGGTATCTTGCTCTCTTGATTGCTGTTGCCAGCTGCCGTTGATAGCGCGCCTTGGTACCGGTGATACGACTCGGGACGATCTTCCCGGTCTCAGATACATAGGCCTTCAAGGTTTCCAGATCCTTGTAATCTATTTGCTTGGTGCCTTCTGCAGTAAATTTGCAGAATTTACGCCGACGAAAATAACGAGCCATAATTGCTTTCCTGTATTAAGTAGTATTAAGAAGATTGCTCTTCTTCAGAATCTGCTGCAGCGGAATCCTGCTTATCTGCCGGTAACTCTTCGGCGGATTCTTCGGCGGATTCTTCGGCGGATTTTTCGACGACTTCTTCGACGGCTTCTTCGGCTGCACTTTCAACCGCTTCAGGCTCAGCATTCGAATCCGAGTCGCTGCCTTCCAGCCTCGATCCGGGATCTAGCTCCGCTTCCTTGGCTTTTGCTCTAGTGGCTGCTTGCGCTGCCGCCGCTTCTTCTTCCATCTTACGCTTCGCTTCGGACCGAGCCTTCCGCTCCTTGCCTTCTCGCTCGCCCTTCAGAATCAGGGATTCCTCAGTTACGGGTTCCTTGCATTTGATCACCAGGTTTCGCAGCACGGCATCATTAAAGCGGAACAGCGTGGACAGCTCTTCGAGTGCCTCACCTGTGCATTCGATGTTCATCAGCACATAATGGGCTTTGTGAATCTTGTTAATTGGATAGGCTAACTGGCGCCTGCCCCAGTCTTCCATGCGGTGAATCTTGCCACCGCTTTCGGTTGTCACCTGGGTATAGCGCTCGATCATCCCGGGGACCTGTTCGGACTGGTCGGGATGCACCAGGAATACTACTTCATAGTGTCTCATAGAGACTCCTCTTGGTTTCTGCCTCCCAACAAACACTAGCGTGCGCGGTGAGACAAGGAGTTATGTGGGGCAGAGCCAGGCTCCACCGTTCAAAAGAGCGGGAATTCTAGAGAAACTGCGGGTGCTATGCAACCAAAAACTGTCAAATTCTAGTCTGACCGGCGCTGCCTGACCGCCTCGAATAAGGCGACACCGGCGGCGACAGACACATTCAGGCTACTGACAGCGCCTGCCATGGGGATGGCCACCAGAAAATCGCAGGTTTCCCGCGTGAGGCGTCGTAATCCTGTGCCTTCTGAGCCCATCACCAGCGCTAGCGGCCCGGTTAGATCCTGCTCGAACAGCGTCTTCGAGGACTGATCATCGGTGCCCACAAGCCAGATTCCTCGTTCTTTCAGTTTCTGCAGGCAGCGGGCGAGGTTTGTCACGGCAATCAGATTAACCGTTTCCGCCGCACCGCTGGCCACTTTACTGACGGTGGCGGTGAGGGATGCAGCGCGATCCTTGGGAACTATCACCGCGTGGACGCCGGCGGCATCGGCGCTGCGCAGGCAGGCACCCAGGTTATGGGGATCGGTCACTTCATCCAGAACCAGCAGCAGTGGATCGACCTGCAGCGTATCCAGCAGCTGAAAAAGTGCTGCTTCGTGCAGTGTGGTCTCACCGCCTTCATAGAGAGCGGCCACACCCTGGTGAACACCACCGACCCGCCGATCCATTTCACTCTTTTCCAGTTCTTCGATTGCTATGCCTGAGCTGTTGGCCTGATCTAACAGCTTCTGCAAGCGCCTGTCGCTGCGACCGGCCTGGATCAGCAGTCCCGAGATCTGTTCAGGTTTCTGCGACAGCAGCGCAGCAACTGAGTGTATGCCAATAATGAGTTTCTGCTTGCCTGTCATTAGCGTGTGCGTCGACTCTTAGTGCCTCGGTTGGATTGTCTGGATGTTTTTGTTGCAGATTTCTTTGCATTTTTTCTATTTGCAGATTGCTTATTCCGAGCCTTGCCGTTAGCAACGCCTCGAGATTTCTTCGATGATTTTTTGGAAGAAGCCGATGGCTTACTTTCAGCACCACCGCGAGAACTCCCTGTTGATTTGTTAGAAGGGGTAGACGTCTTCTTCTTCTTAGCTGCATTGCGAGAATTGCTGGCTGATTTTTTTGAAGGAGTCGATGCCTTTTTCTGTTTGCCACCTTGCTTGGTTCGATGCTTTGTTGACTTGTCCCTACTATGCTTGCCGGCCTTATGAGATTTGCCTTTCCTGCCAGGCTTGGATGCATTGCCTGACGAGCCATCGCCCAGCATTTGCAGGTCGATCTTCTTCTCATCGAGGTTGACGCGCATGACTCTTACCTGAACCGTATCTCCAAGACGATAAACCGTGTGCCTGCGTTCCCCTTCCAGGCAATGCCTGACAGGGTCAAAGTGGTAATAGTCATTGCTCAGCTCGGTGATGTGCACCAACCCCTCGATATAGATGTCGCGCAACTCGACGAACAGACCAAAGCTGGTAACCGAGGACACAGTGCCTTCGAATTCATCGCCGACGTGATCCTGCATGTATTCACATTTCAGCCAGTCGAGCACATTGTAGCCGGCAGCATCGGCACGACGCTCGGCGGCAGAACAACTTTCACCGAAGCTATCCATGTCGGCTTTGCTGTATGGGTAGATGTTGTTCTGTTGAAGTTTCGGGGCTGCCTTATGTCGTTGCAGATGCGACCCAGCCTGGTTTCGAATCAGGTAACGAATCGCGCGGTGCACCAACAGGTCCGGGTAGCGGCGAATCGGTGAGGTGAAGTGTGTATAGGCGGGGAACCCCAGACCAAAGTGCCCGATGTTGTCAGGCTGGTACACCGCCTGCATCATGGAACGGATCAACATGGTTTGCAGTAAGTGTCGATCCGGGCGTGTTGCAATAATCCGCATGGTCTGCTGGTAATCGCTTGGCGAGGGTTTTTCACCGCCGCCGAGATGCAAGCCCAATTCTCCAAGAAACTCTCGCAAATTCTCCAGCTTGTCCGGATTAGGACCTTGGTGGATGCGATACAAAGCCGGTAGCCGGTAGTTCTCCAGCAACTGAGCGGCGGCAATGTTTGCACACAGCATGCACTCTTCAATCATGCGATGTGCATCATTGCGCTCAACTGGCACTATCTCGCGAATTTTTTTGTCTTCGCCGAAGACGATGCGAGTTTCTGTAGTCTCGAAATCCAGCGCTCCGTTTCGTTCGCGATGGCTGCGAAATGCCTTGTACAGCGAATGGAGATTGTCCAGATGATCGGAGATCACACCGCGCCGTCTGCGCAGTCGCTGTTGCATCTTCTGCTGGGTATCAGTACCAGCTTCCTGCACGATGTCCGCCACCTCGGTATAGGTCAATCGCGCCTTTGAATGAATGACCGCCTCGTAGAATGAGTAGCCGGCCATCTCGCCGCTGGCTGATATCTCCATTTCACAAATCATCGCCAGCCGATCGACGTTGGGTTTGAGCGAGCAGAGCCCATTGGACAATTTTTCCGGCAACATGGGGATTACGTACCCGGGAAAATAGACTGAGGTTCCACGCGTGATCGCCTCTTCATCCAGAGCGGTGTTCAAGGAAACGTAGTGCGAGACATCGGCAATCGCAACGTAGAGTGTCCAGTTGCCACGCTGGTGCTGCTGGGCGTATACCGCGTCATCGAAATCTTTGGCGTCTTCACCATCGATCGTTACGAAGGGAACGTCACGCAGATCGAATCGGCCGCGTAATTCTTTTTCGGCAACTTCTTCGGCAAACCGGGCGGATTCCTTACTTACCGCCGCGGGCCACTGGTGGGGAATATCATGGCTGCGGACCGCTACTTCGATTTCCAGCCCTGGTGTTGCTACGTCTCCCAATACTTCCACGATGCGGGCAATCGCCTTGCGACGTCGAGCGGGGTACTCGGTAATCTCAGCGACCACGAACTGGCCATCTATGGCACCGGCTGTTTGTTGTTCCGGAATCAGAATCTCATGGGCTATTCGTTTGCTGTCCGGAACCACAATCCCGAATCCATGTTCCCAATAGAATCGCCCCACGATCTGTTCATAGCGCCGCTGCAGAATTTCGACCACAGTGCCTTCTTTGCGGCCCCGATTATCGAAGCCGGTAAAGCGAGCCAGCACCTTATCCCCATCGAACAGTTTTTCCATTTCCCGCAGACCGAGAAACAGGTCATCGGAAGCATCGTCGGGCACGAAATATCCGACTCCATCCTTGGTGCCCTGCACGCGGCCCTTTACAAGGTCCATGTGTGTCGCCAGGCCGTACACACCACGCCGGTTGCTGATTATCTGGCCATCACGACTCATGGCAATGAGGCGTCGCCGCATACCTTCCACCTCTTCTTCGGCGTGCATGTCCAGTTGTTTGCAGAGCTTTGCATGGGCGATCGGCTTGCCCACCTTCTCCAAGTGTTCGATGATTGCGTCCCGGCTGGGAATGGGGTGGGTATGGGAATCCGAGCCACGATTGGCGGAAGATTTGGAAGGCATTTCTGATTTAGACTTACGGGAGGGCATTAGGAATGGGCGGAGTATACACCCCTTGATGTGGCTTGTCTGTGGAAGATGGATATTGACAGAAACGGGCAGCATCGCTACAGTTGCGCTCCCTTGCCCAGGTGGGTGAACTGAGCGCTTTTTGTGAAGCGACAGCTTCATGCTCAGTGAACGATACCAATCTTTGATTGGTGGCCGGGGGATTTGGTAGACGACGTGCAGGACGCACGAGTGTCGCGGAGGACGGGATGTCCGAGAGCGACCGCAGGCGCTAGCCTGCCAAAGTAGATAATCAAAGTTGACTATTCTGAAGTTGACTCAGCAGGGCCCAGGTGGCGGAATTGGTAGACGCGCTAGCTTCAGGTGCTAGTGATCGAAAGGTCGTGGAGGTTCAAGTCCTCTCCTGGGCACCAA
>PVBE012882961.1_pt1 | contig 14825 bp, 14 predicted proteins | sample 1631181 | NCBI WGS metagenome assembly PVBE01 (sample SAMN08397723, study PRJNA350692) | Marine metagenome, whole genome shotgun sequencing project. | isolation source: water | place: Pacific Ocean | collected 2012-04
CAGCCTCATTCATACAACTGATTCAAAAACAACGTGTTTCGAGCTTGAGCCGATTCCTCACCTCGTTCGGAATGACAGCGCGCAAGGTCCGAATCTTGGCCAAAACACCAACCCATCGGAGTTTTTCCGCAACCTGCTAGAGGAGGAGGGGTGGCGGTTGGCACGGACGCGAGGCAGCCATCGACAGTACAAGCATTCGAACAAGCCAGGGACGGTGACCGTGGCTGGCAAGCCGAGCCTTGACGTGCCGCCCGGCACCCTAAACTCGATACTGGAGCAAGCTGGCCTTAAGAAGTGAGGCGCCCGATGATGCAGTACATGGTGGTAGTCGAACGAGGCGAGAAGAGCTGGGGCGCGCACGTCCCGGACCTTCCGGGCTGCATTGCAGTTGGGGAGACCCGAGATGAAGTGCTGCAACTCATCCGTGAGGCAATCGAGTTTCACATCGCAGGACTCAGACAGGACGGTCTACCTGTCCCCCCGACAAGCTCAGAGGGAGAGTTCGTCGAGGTGGGGGCCGCCTAACCCCAGTATGACATCTCATGATTTATGCCGGAAGAGAACCCTTCTCGTGCGGGCCTGATACGACAATCGACAAAGAGATTGCGCTCTTATGCGACCAATATAACCAATGTTAGACCTCGGGATCGGCGCGTAGCAAATGGAGCGAGATAAGTCACCAGAACGGGTTCGCGAAGAGCACTTTCAGATTCTCGGCTCAGACCTGGGACCTCTCTACAACGCGCTTCAGCAAGAAGTCACCTGGCTTTACGCGAAGTGGCTTGAGTACCGGAAGCTTTACGCCAAATCACCAGAGCGGATCGACCTTTTGAACGAGATCGCCGCCTTCTTCTTCCGCGTCGTGCAGGACGTGCTGTTGGAAGACATTTTGCTTCACCTAGCCAGATTAATCGATCCGCCCAAATCAGCGAACAAGCCCAATTTAACCATCGAGAGGCTACCAGGACTTATCGCTGATCCAGCACTGGCTCAAGACGTTCGTAAGTTGGTCCAGAATGCAGCCAATCGTTGTTCTTTCGCGCGCGAGTGGCGGCACCGCCATCTGGCATATCGCGATCTCGACTTGGCGATGGGATCTCTCCAAGCTATCCCTCTTCCTAGCGTGAGCCGCCAGGCCGTTGGAGAAGCACTGGCTGCACTGGCCGCCGTACTGAATAGGCTGGAGAGACAGTATTTTGACAAGGAAGTTGGGTTCGAGCATTTCTTTGTCGTCAGCGATGCTGAAGCGCTCGTTCATCATCTGACCGTGGCTGCCCGATACGACCGACATCAGCACAAGAGGCTCACCCAAGGCAAACTGTTGCCTGAAGATTTTGAACCGCCGCCTCAGACCTAACCCCAATGCGTCAAAAATTCATACCGAACTGTTCGCTCGCACGTTTCTGAAAGATTCGGTTGGCGCTGCGTACATCGTCCACGCGAGCGTCGTTCTCCGCCGCGTGAGGGTGGGCGGGCGGGTCCCCGTCCCCGCCCGGAAAAACGGCCGTTGCGTCCATCCGCCACATTCAGCCGAATCAGGCCGCCGGTGGCGATTCATTCGGAGCGCGAACCCCAAGACCATCGGTTGGTGAGAAATGCGGGCTAAAGTCCGCGGCCCTTCCCGCCGATAAGTTCGTGTGGATAGGTTGTTTTTCGTGATTCCGCTGATGGTTTCGCACCGGCGGAATTGAGTGACCCTCGTTTCGATAAGGGCAAACCGGTCGTGAGGCCGGGACGCAGAGGCACGGGTCTGGGTTCGAAATCATCCCCCAGACAGCCGGCCCGCCGAAGAATGAGGAGAGGGCCCATATTCCTCTCCGGCCACCGGATCCCAAAGGAGGAAGGACCCAATGAAGACACAGGCAAATCACTGGATCAGGACGCTCATTGCCCATATCAAGGTGAACCCGCGTCGGGACGGTCATTCGGCCGACCCGAAACCGCGATTTGAAGACCGGAAACCCATCTTCTTTCCCCTCAGACCCTACGTGGACAGGAACGGAGGCGCTGTGGGGCGGTACAGAGAGATTCGGACGATTCAGTTCCTTCCGAAATTGGAAGGCGTCTGAAGAGGAAACCGGTCGGGACCCAACATGCCGCGGCTCTACACCGGACTGACGCATCCCCGGCCATGAAAGCTCTGTCGCGAAATCTTTGCGGGAAATCCATCTGAGGCCGGGAAGGATCCTCCTCGGCCTCAGAAAGACTCGCTCAGGTTTTTCAGAATCGGGCACTCCGTCACGGGCAGCTCCCTCCGGCAGGCGTCGGCCAGCCTGCCCAACGATTTCCTCACGGCCCGCAGGGCCTTGATCTTCTCCTCGATTTCGGCCATCTTCCGCTCGGCCTGGAGGCGCACGTCGCCGCACCGGGCCCGGGCGTCCGATCGCATGGCCAACAGTTCTTTGATCTCATCCAGGGAGAACCCGAGCCGCTGGGCGCGCTTGATGCTCCGGATGCGGCCGACGGTCTCGGACGGATAGACCCGGTAAGCCCCCCGCCGGGTGGATGGCCGCTCGATCAGCCCCCTGCGCTCGTAGTAGCGAACCGTCTCGACGTTCACACCCGCCCCGCGGGCGACCTTTCCAATCGTCAGGGATTCCATAGGAACCTCCGGGCAATTCTTCATCGATTCACGCACCTTCCTTCGTAGGATCGACGGCCTTGAGGGCCTCTTCCAGTGAAGACTGAGCCCTCTCCCTCATGACCTCGCCGATGCCGCCAACGTGCGACATGAAGGCCAGATCCCAAGCCATATGCGGATCCTCTCTTCCAAGGAGATTCATCAGCTCGTGTGAAAATCTACCCGGGTTCAAAAGAAGTTTCCCATCGGCGCCCGTCACTGGAGGAAGTTGGTGCATCCAGAATGTGGGTTTGGGCGGCTCATCTGCATCCCAGGTGACACCCGGCGCGTAGAGCAAGTGAACATCCCACGCGACCCCTTTCAAATTGAGCAACTTTGCAAAGAGCCGGCCAAATTGTCCTTCGGAATCCCAACAGTGCTCCACCCGTTCATCCGGGAAACTCTCTGACGAGGCCCTCGCGGCATCCGCGTTGTCCCCGTCCATGATGGGAAGCCATATTGAAAAGGCCTTGAGCGCATTCGCGTCGATTTCCTCGAAGAGCTTACGGACAACTCCATGCCCGTAGTGACATACCGGTCAGGTAGGAGAGAGGATTGTGAGAACTTTCACGGAATCGCGCGCCTGATTGAAATGCTCTCTGAGCTGAGGCAAATTTGAGGTTTCCATTTGATATCTCCTAAATGACCAGGCGCCCACGAAACCGGGTCACACTCCACTTTGAATCAGGTCCCTTCGCGGTGATCGGATGGCTTCTTCCTCAGCCGGATGAGGGCATATACCGTAATTCCGGCAAATATCACAAGCGCGGGCCAAAGCACGTAATCCAGCCAACCGACCCAGGCCGATAGACCCATCGCCCCGAACAGCAGGACGAGGGCGGGCGTGAAACAGCAAATCGCGGCAATGACCGTCCCCGCGCCTCCCGTGCGAAGCAGCTTTCTATCTTCCATACTGTCCATGCCCCCTGTTCAACGTCCAGGCGAATCACCGCGAGAGGGATGAGGCGGCGGATGGGTCCCGCCGTGAGGCGGATTCGGTTCTTTGCATTCTTTTCCCCGACAAGCGCAAACCCAGAATGAGCGCCGCGAGGAACGCGAGGGCCAGGACGGTCCCGGCGGTGTACGCGTTCTCGGAGAGCAGCGCCCCTGCCGCCGTGCCGCCCAACAGGGCCAAGTAGATGGGCAGGTGGCAGGGGCACAGAAAGAAGGCCGCGCCCAGCATGAATTTTCCCGTGATCGACCTTTGCGGCTTCAACCCGCCGTCCCTCACGCTTTGCCCGCGTCCGTCGCCGGAACACAACCGGGCCTTTGGCCGCCGGCGAGCTCCAGCGAGAAAGCGCCGAACTCCTTCGTCAGTGTAAATTCCGCTCCCCCGTGACGAATGACGGTCCCCTCGGGCGTGTCATCGTCCACCGGGATTGTTTCCTCGCAGAAAGGGCAGGACACGAGCTGAACGATCCTGAGCGCGTCCCGGCCGCCCTGTCCGGTGAGCCGGAACAGGACGCCCGCGCAGTTCTCGCATTCGATGAGGTCGCCCCCCTTCGCGTCCCACGGGACGGGAATGTCCATGCCTCAGCCGGGACACCGAAGAAGCCGGCCGGAAGGATTCATCATTTGAGTCCGAGAAGGTTGGAGATCTTACGCCGGTCGAATCCGACCACTGTCTCATCGCCAATCAGAAGGACAGGCGTCGCGCGGCGTCCCGTTTTTTCCACAAGGGCGTCAAGCGCCGCGGGATCCCGGTCGATGAGGTGTTCCCGGTAGGGAACGCCGTGATGTGAAAGAAACTCTTTCACGCCTCTGCAAGGCGCTCACGTGCTCGATGTGTATAGGGTAACCTCTTTCTGTTCCATTATCCTCAACCCCCAGGGGAGAAGGCGTGTCGCCGATCGGCGGTGGTCAAAGGCTGATTGTCAAGATAATCCCCGGAGTCGGATACGGAGTCAACGGATTTTTGGAAGGTCCACCATTCACAGCCCCGGAAATCCAAAATGTAAAATTTACGTTGATTTTTCGGGAGGGATTGAAGTGTGGGGCCGGAGGTGCAATATGAATTAAGTGATTATTTTATTGGACATTCCTTTCGCGAGTGTAGTACATTTTCCCTTGTAGGAAGAGGGTTGCGGGATTGTCGGGGGATCTGCCTGCCCGTTGGGGCGTCAAGTCTCCTTTCGGGCGAATGGGAAGGTGGATGGATGAGTGACATTGATGAGCATCTGAATTCTCAATCCGACATGCGCGGTCAGAACAGCCAATCGCCGGACGAGACCCCGGAGGAGACCTCGGCCGATGCTTCGGGCGAGGCCTATTCGACTCGGATTCCGCCTGATTTGACGGTCTATGAAGTCTCCGATGAGGATCCGGGGAAGTTGGACGATGAGTCTCCCGGCAATCTGTTCGGTCAGGTGGAGGACGCGTCTTCCCTGGATTCACAGGGCAATCTGTTCGGTCAGGTGGAGGACGCGTCTTCCCTGGATTCACAGACGGAAGAAGCGCCGGATGAGCCTTCGCCCCTCCCCGCCGAGGAAGCCGATTCAACCCCCCATGAATCGCTGGGCGAATACCTGCGGCGGCATCGGGAAGCGGCGGGCATCACCATCGATCAGTTGGCTTCCACCACCAAGATCAAAGGGCGGATCATTTCGGCCCTTGAAGAGGACCAATATGAAGACACCCCGCATGCACCCATCGTTCGGGGGTTCCTGAAGATCCTGGCGTCGGAAATCGGTCTCAGTGCGGACGACCTCCTTTCCCGGTTCCATCCCCCCGCCCTGAAAAAAAGGGAAGACGGGGAGTTAATCTTCCTGGAATGGAGCGCCCAGCTCATGGGGTCCCGGCGGGCCCTGCGCTCGCGGGTTCCCGCTGCGGCATTGTTCCTTCTGGTGTTGGGCGCGGGATATTTTTTCTATGTCGAAGGGTCGAAGCTCGGGTCGGATCAGGGGATCCGGCCCCCGGCGAAGAAGGCCCTGGGCGCCGTCCCCCGAAAGGCGCGACGTCCGGTCGCTCCGAAGGTGGTGAACCCGCCCGGACCGAAGGGCGCCAAATCCAAAGACGCCGCGGAGATCAACCGGCCGAAAACGGACCGAAATCCGAAGGCCTCCGAAACCGAAACCGCCATGAAGGTCAACAAGCCGAAAGCGGACCGGAACCCGAAAACCGCCGAGGCCCGGCCCGAGAAGAAGAACGGGATCCTCCCCCCTTCCGCCGCGCCCCCGGGGGGAGGCCGGCCGACGCCTGTGGCGGCGGAGGCGATCCCGAAACCCGGTTCCCCGCCCTCTCTGGACGCGAGAGCGGCCTCGGCGGGCGTGGCCGTAACCGAAAAGGTTGTGGACAACTCCAAGGTGAAAGTCACCCTCAAGAAAAAAACCGCCCCGTCGAAGTCGCCTCTGGTTCTGAATATCACGGCCAAGGGGGACACTTGGCTGCGCGTGATTGTGGACGGAAATCAACGGGATGAGATCTTCCTGCTGGAAGGGGAGAGCCGGCGCTGGAGCGGGAACAAGACGTTTGTCCTGACCATCGGGACCGCCACCAGCACTGTCGTGGAGCTCAACGGATCGTCCATTCCACTTCCCAAGACGGAGAGCAATCTCGTCCGGGATTTTTTGATCAGCAAGAACGACCTGCTGTAGCCTTCTCACCGATGCCATCCGTGGAGCGCGCCCTGGGGGTGATGGGTTTCCCTTTGGGGCATTCCCTTTCGCCGTTGATGTTCGATACGGCGCTGGCGGAATTGAGCCTTCCCTACCGGTTTTTGGCCTTCGAGGTTCCCCCCGAGCGTTTGGGCGATGCCTTCCTCGGGATTCGCGCGCTGGGAATCCATGGGGTCGCCCTCACCATTCCGCACAAGGAAGCGGTCGTCGGCCACCTGGACGAGCTGACCGAGCCCGCCCGCCGCATCGGCGCGGTGAACCTGGTCTTCCGGGAGGGCGATCGACTCGTCGGCCACAACACCGACGGCGCCGGTTTCGTCCGCTCTCTACGGGAGGAGGCGGACCTGGATCCCCGCGGAGGGCGTTTCCTCCTCCTGGGGGCGGGGGGCGCGGCCCGGGGGATCGCCTCGGAGCTGGCCGCCCAAGGGGCGCGCGCGCTGGTCATTGCCAACCGCACCCTTTCCCGGGCGGAAACCCTGGCCGGGTGGGTCCGAAAGACATTCGATTCCGTCGACGTCCAGGCCGTCCCGCTGAGGGGCGGGGAGGCGGAGCGCGCCGCGACAATGGCGGACGCCGTCATCCAATGCACCTCCCTCGGCTTGATCGGGCGGGACGGGGAGGCGGAAGGGACGTCGCCCCTCGACCCGGGCTGTCTGCGCCCCGGCCAGGTGGTGGTGGACATTGTCTATCGGCCCCTGGAAACCCCGTTTCTTCGGGCCGCCGGCGACCGGGGGGCAAAAACGGTGGGCGGGCTCGGAATGCTCGTTTTTCAGGGGGCGGAAAACTTCCGGATCTGGACCGGTGCGGAGCTTCCGGTCGAGAAGGTCCGAAAAGAGATGGAAGCGGCCCTCCTGGGCGAAGGAGGGAAAGGATGAAGGCCCCGTCCGAATCCTCCCGGGCGTCCCGTCTGTCCGAGTGGACCCGGTTTCCTTCCGGCGCCTCCCGACTGTGCGTCAGCGGCACGACCGACGCGGCCCGCGCGCTTTACCTGACGGCCCTTGTGCGCGAGAGGCGTCGGGCCGGCGCCGGGTGCGGTATTGTGGCCGTGACCCCGACCGGGGACGCCGCCCTCCGTCTTTACGAGGACCTCCGTTTTTTCGAGGACCGCGCCGGACCCCCCGTTCTCATCTTCCCCCCCTGGGATCTGGCGCCGCTCGAGCCGCTCTCCCCCAGCCCCAAAACCGTCGGCGCGCGGCTCACCGCCCTTTCGGCCTGGTCGGCGGGAGAGCCCTGCCTGACGGTGACCTCGATCTCCGCCCTGGCGCAAAAACTGATCCCCCCCCAGGCGATCCTCTCTGCCGCGCTCGACCTGGAGCGGGGCGATCCCCTGGAGCGGGACGAGCTGTTGGAAGACCTCTTGCGCGCGGGGTATCACCGAAGTCCGGTGGTGGAGGATGAGGGGGAATACGCGGTTCGCGGATCGCTGGTGGACGTGTATTCGCCCCAGTCGGAGTTCCCCGTCCGGATCGAGTTCGACGAGGACGGCGTCTTCTCCCTGCGCCGTTTCCAGGTCGGCGATCAGCGCTCGGTCGAGCGGCTGGAGCGGGCCCGAATCATGCCCGCCCGGGAGATCATCCTCGACGAAGAAGCCCGAACGCGCGCGGCCGGGAAGCTGCGGGATTGGGCCGGCGCCGGGGAAGCGGGCGAACGGGACCGGTTTGAGCTTCTGGCCGACCGGTTGTTGGAGGATGGATACTTCCCGGGGTTTGAAACCCTGGCGCCGCTGTTTCGGGACGACCTGATCGCCGCCGTGGAGGCCCTGCCGCCCGACGCCCTGGTCGCCCTGTCCGAGCCGGACGCCATGCCGGAGGCGGACGAAGCGCGCTGGGAAGGGCTCTCGGAGGCTGCGGACGCCGGGCGCGCGGCGGCCCCGTTCCCCCTCGAGGATTTCTCGCTCCCGCCGGGAGCGGTGCTCGGCGCCCTGACGGCGCGGGCCGCGCCGGACTCACCCGTGATCGATCTTCCCTCCCTCGGCTTGGGAACGGGTGAAGGCCGGGACGGCGAACCGCACCTCCATCTCAACGCGGGACGCCCCGGCTCCTTTCAGGGTCAGGTTCCGGCGTTCGTGCGCCAACTGAAGATTTGGCTGGCCAAAGGACTCCGGGTGGCGATTGTGGCCGTCCACCGGACGCAGGCCGTGAGGCTCCAGCAGATCCTGCGGGAGTTCGAGCTGGGGGCCTCCATCCTGGAGGGCCCCGACGCCGCCGGCTGGTTTTCCTCCGAATCCGGAGAGCCGGAGGCGGCCCTCCTGGTCGGCCGGCTCTCCGAAAGCTTCCAGAGCGAGGACCTGGATTGCGTCGCGATTCGCGAGGAGGAGATCTTTTACACGCCCGTGCGCCGGAGGGCGGCCCCGCCTCTCCGAAGAAGGGCTTTCGAGGCGGCCTTCCGCGAGCTCCAGGCCGGAGACTACGTCGTTCACCGGGATTACGGAATCGGCGTCTATCAGGGCGTGGACCGGATCGGTCTGGCCGGGGCGGAGCAGGAGTTCCTGGTGATCGAGTACCAGGGCGGAGACAAGCTCTTTGTCCCCATGGAGAACCTGAACCTCGTCGAAAAATACATGGGCGCCGGCCAGGGAAAGCCGAGGATTGATCGGTTGGGGGGGGGGCGTGGGCCAAGACGAAGAAAAAAACCCAGGCCGCCGTCCTGGCCATGGCCCAGGGGCTCATGGAGCTGGCGGCGCGGCGCCAGGTCGCCGAGGGATTCACATTCTCTCCCGATGATCACTGGACCCGGGAGTTCTCGGCTTCCTTTCCGTTCGAGGAGACCCCCGATCAGCTCCAGGCCATTCAGGAAGTGATCGCGGACATGGAAAAATCGCGTCCGATGGATCGGTTGATCTGCGGAGACGTGGGGTACGGAAAGACGGAAGTGGCCATTCGGGCGGCCTTCAAGAGCGTGATGGACAAAAAGCAGGTTTGCGTCCTGGCGCCGACGACCGTCCTGGCCGAGCAGCACCGGGCCACCTTTCAGGAGCGGTTGGCCGATTACCCGGTGTCTGTCGAATGCCTGACCCGGTTTCGGAGCCGGGCCGAGCAGAAAGACGTTCTCGAGCGCCTGGCCGCCGGGCAAGTGGACATCCTCATCGGGACGCACCGGGTGCTCCAGTCCGACGTCAAGTTTCGGGACCTGGGCCTGATCGTCGTGGATGAAGAGCAGCGCTTCGGCGTGGCCCACAAGGAGAAGCTCAAGGGTCTCCAGGCGTCCGTGGACCTGTTGACGCTGACGGCGACGCCCATTCCCCGGACCCTCCAGATGGGCCTTTTGGGAATCCGGGACCTGAGCGTCATCGACACCCCGCCCCCCGACCGGCTGGCCGTTCGCACCTACGTTTGTCCGTTCGAGGACCGCGTTATCCGGGAGGCCCTGACCCGGGAGCGGGATCGGGGGGGGCAGGTGTTCTTCGTCCATCCGCGCGTGGAAACCATCGACGCCACGGCCCGATATCTCCACCGTTTGATCCCGGGGTTGCGCTTGGCGATCGCCCACGGCCAGATGCGGGAGAAACAACTCCACGAGGCCATGGTGGGATTCCTGAATCGAAAGCTCGACGTCCTGCTCTGCACGACGATCATCGAGAACGGCCTGGACATCTCCAATGCCAACACCATCATCATCAACCGGGCCGAGATGTACGGCCTCGCCCAGCTCTACCAGCTCCGGGGGCGCGTCGGGCGGTCGGACCGGCAGGCGTTCGCGTACTTTCTGGTGCAGGCGGGGCGGAGCCTCACCCCGACGGCCCGGAGCAGACTGAAGGCGTTGGAAGAGCTGAGCGAGCTGGGCGCCGGCCTTCGTCTGGCCGCCCGAGACCTCGAGATCCGGGGAGCGGGCAACATCATCGGGGCCGAGCAGTCGGGCCACATCGCGGCCGTCGGATTCGATCTTTATTGCCGGCTGCTGGAAGAGGCGGTCGAGGGGTTGAAGGGAGAGCGGGCCGTCCGGCGAATCGAGCCCGAGTTGTCCTTGGGTGTGCGGCCTTCCTTTCCGGAGGACTACGTGCCGGGGCAGAATCAGCGCCTGGAGCTCTACCGCGAGATCGCCGACACGCAGACCACCGGCGAGCTCGAGGCGCTCCGGCGCGCCCTGGCCGATCGCTTCGGCGCCCTGCCCCCCGCCGCCGAATCCCTGTTCGAGACCGCCCGGTTGCGCATCCTCGCCACCCGGGCCGGCGTGGAGAAGCTCACCGTCGCGAATGGATGGGCCACATTTCATCCGGAGGATCGGCCCTATGAGTTGACGCCGGAATTCCTGGCCACCCCCGGACTCAAGTTCCTCGACCCGAGGACATTCCGGGTTCCCATGCCGCCGGAGGAGTCGGAACGCAGGGAAACGCTGGAAAGGGTGTTGATCGCGCTGGAAGCCTGCGCTACGATCTCCGATCAACCGGGAGAGGATTTTCGGATCGAATGATGGAATTCTGCCGGAAAGAGCGTCTTTCAGGCGAGGGACCCTCCGACTGCCGGGTCGGATTCGGGACTCGGAAGGACCACTGAGATGATCGGTCTGTCGTCCGTTTTGCGGGTAGTGGGATTCGGGAGCTTGATGGCCTTTGCGGCGGCGGGGGGACTTCGCGCCCCTTCCGCCCGGGCGGTCGTGATCGACCGGATCGTCGCCGTCGTCAACAAGGACATCATCACGCTGAGCCAGGTCCAGGAGGCGGGCAGGGGCGAGTTCTCACAACTCCAACAGCGTTACAACGGCCGCCGGCTGAAACGGGAAATCGAGCGGGTGCAGCGGAAATACCTGGATCTTCTCATCACGCGCCGTCTCCGGGTCAACCGCGCCAAGGAGATGGAGCTTTCCTTCACCGATGCCGAGGTTGATCGGGCGCTGGAGGACGTGAAGAAGCGGAACAACATCTCCGACAGCGAACTCGAGGTGCTCCTGAAACGGGAGGGGATGACGATCCCGGAATACCGGGAGCGCGTCGGGGAGGAAATCCTGCTGCGAAAGGTCATGAACATCGAGGTCCGGTCCCGGGTCAGCGTCACCCCGCGGGAAATCAAAGCCTATTACAAGAGCCACCGGTCAGAGTTTCTGCCTCCCGAGCGGATCCGCGCTGGCCACATCCTTTTTCTGGCCCCCATCAACGCCGGCCAGGACATCGAGCGGGTGAAACGAACGGCCGCCGAACGGGTGTTGCGCGGGATCCGCAAAGGCGCCGGCTTTTCGGAAATGGCCAAACGGCATTCCCAGGACCCGTCGGCCGCGCGGGGCGGCGACTTGGGGATCATCCTCAGGGGCGAAGTGCTTCCGAACTTCGAGCGGGTGCTGTTCGCCATGAAGGAGGGAGAGGTGTCCGACGTGGTGCGGACGCGGGCCGGGTTCCACATCATCAAGCTGGTCAGGCGGCTTCCCCGAATCCCCCCTCCGCTCAGTCAGGTGGAAAAGAAGATCCGCAACCGGATCTTCCAGGAAAAGGTCACGGCCCGGATGCGCCGCTGGATGGAAGAATTGAAGAAAAAGGCGTATATCGAGGTCACGATGTGACGCCCTCCCGTGAGGGAGCCCGGCGCCCGGAAAACCCGGGCGTCCGCCTGGATGTCTTTCTCAAAATCGCCGGAATCCTCAAGCGCCGTTCTCTGGCCCAAAGCTTCTGCGAGGCCGGGGCCGTAACGGTCAACGGGCATCCCGCCAAATCGGGCAGGCTGATTCACGCGGGGGACCGCGTCCGGATCGATACCTGGAACCGGCGGCTCGTCGTTTTGGTCCGGTCGCTCCCCGGGAAGGGTCCGAGGCGGGGGGAGCGGTGCTACGAGGTCATCGAAGAGGGAAGAAAGCCTTCCCCGAATGGTTAACCCGCATTTCTCACAAAGGGAATTTTCAATCTCGGATGGGCCGGTAAACTGGTTGCCTTTCAATCCATTGCCCGATGCGAGTGAGTTGCCTGGCTGGAACGCCCCGTTCTCCGCGCGGGCGTGTGACGGGCCGGTCCCTGTACCGACTCGAGGATTCTCTGGGAAAGTTTTGCGGGGGGGTTCCCAACCCCTGTGACGGGGCCGGGGGGGCGCCTTTCAAAAAGCGCCCCCCGGATCTTCTTCGCCTTACGGCGCGACCGCCCAGACATCCACCTCGATGAGCATGTCCTTCCGGATGAGCTCCGCGACGAACGTCGTGCTCGCCATCGGGATGTCCTCGAAGAACTCCTTCCGGATGGCGTTCATCCGCGCGTAGTCCTCCCGGCGCTTGACGATCACCATCATCTTGATCACTTCTTCCCAGCCCAGGTCCGCCGCTTGAAGGGCGACCTCCAGATTGTTGAATGTCAGGCGGGCCTGGGATTCGAAATCGCCGGGAATCTCGCGCGATTCCAGCGGGCCTTCGACGTGGGAGAGCGCGCTCGTCCCCGAGATCGCCACGACGTTGCCCGAGCGGATGCCCCGCACGAACGGCCCGATGGGCTCCCCGAGGCCCGAGGGGGCGATGACCTCTTTTTGGACCATCGAAAATTCTCCTCGCGATGATAGCGATGCGCGGGTCCGCTTGAGCGGATTCCCCGCGCGGGTCGGCCGGCCCTTGTCCGGAAGGACACGCGGTTGCCGCAAGTCACTGTATCAGAAATTCGCAAGCGGTCCGTTTCTAAAACGCGAATTGGATTTGGAGGAGATCCATTCGGGTTTCGCCGTCGCTGCGGTCAGCCGGGATTTCTCACAAGGAGAAGTGTAGCGCGGAGAGGGTCGCAAACCCTAAGCCTCAGCTTCCGCCCAAACGCGGGCCGAATCGAAAACCGGCGGAGGCTGAGGGTCAACCGACCCGCGCCTCCGCGTTGCACCGCTTCCGCGAATGGGTGGCGCCCCCACACCGGTTTCGACCATAGAGGATCTGAAACACAGGGGGGCGATCACGCCCCCGCCTTCCCGGACCGCCTACCGGATGAAGTCCAGCGGCGCCGGGTGCGAAGGGCTTTCAGGACCTTCTCGGGCGTAAGGGGGAGGGTGCGGAGCCTGACGCCGCAGGCGTTCTGAATGGCGTTGGCGACGGCGGCGGGAACGGGGGTCAGACCCAGCTCGCCCCCGCCTTTGGCCCCGAAAGGCCCATAGGGGTCGCCCGAGCCGACAAAGGCGCAATCGATGGGAGGGGCCTCCGAGCCCAGGGGCATCCCCGAATACAGGAAACTCGGATTGAGGATCTTCCCCTCCTCGTAGCGGACCTCCTCGAACAGCGTCTGGCCGAGTCCTTGGAGGACGCCTCCCTCGATCTGGCCTTTCAGCGCAAGGGGGTTGATTGGGGTTCCGGCATCGTTGGCCGAGAAAATTCGGAGAACCTTCACCTGCCCCGTCCGGAGATTCACCTCGACCTCGGCGACCTGGGCCGCGAAGGAATACGCGCTGCACGGGTTGGACTCCGTGGTCGGGTCCAGGGGGGTTGTATCGGGCTCCTCTGCCCCGCGTCCGATGATGGGTGAGCCGTTTCGCTTGTGAATCGCCTCCCGGACGACCTCTCCGAGGGGAATCCTCTTTTCCGGCGCGGCCTTCACGGCGACATCCCCATCCCGGAACGTCAGGTCTTCCTGGGAGACCTCCAGGATGCTTGCGGCCACGGCCAGCGCCTGCGCCTTGGCGTCCTCGGCCGCCAGGCGGACGGCGTTGCCGCCGCTCAAGGTGAGCCGGGATCCCCAAGGTCCCAGCGTGTAGGGTGTGAAGTCCGTGTCGATGGGGCCCTGGTCCACGTCCTCCGGACTGAGCCCCAAGACCTCGGCCGCGATCTGGGCGTACACGGTCATGGACCCTTGCCCGTATTCGCCTTCGCCCGTCACGATGTGCGCGCGTCCGTCCTCCCGGAGGGCGACGGAGGCGACCGAACCCGCAAATCCCGTCGAGTGGCGGTCGTCGCATTCGTGGATCATGCAGGCCATCCCGAAGCCCCGAAGGGTCGCGTCGCCCGAGGGGGCCCGAATCGTTCCGGCGAAAGGCGTCCGGCGAGACCAACCCGACCGGGCCGTCACCGAGTCGATGGCTTCCGACAGCGCGCAGCTCGTGATCTTCCAGCCGTGGACCGTCGCGTCGCCCGGTTGAGTCGCGTTGCGCAGCCGAAGCTCCGCCGGGTTGATGCCGAGGGCGTCGGCGATCTCGTCCAGCTGGGATTCGAACGCGAAGGTCATCTGAGGGTTCCCGTAGCCGCGGTAGGCGCCGACGGGCGTCTTGTTGGTGTAGATCATCGCGGCGTCGGTCTCGATCGCCCCGATGCGGTACAGGCTGTCGCTGCGCGCCGAGAGGACGATGAGCATGGGGGCCGCCGTGTGGGTGTACGCGCCGCAGTCGCCGACGAAGCGGGTCCTGCGTCCGAGGAGCTTCCCGTCGTCCCGGACGGCCGTCTGGACCTCGATGACCGTGGATACCCGGGGTCTTCCGGCCGTGAACTCCTCCTCCCGGGAGTTGGCGAGGCGGACCGGCGCGCCCGCCTTTCGCGCCAACAGAGCCGTGATGGCGTGGAGTGGCTGGAAGGAGATCTTCCCGCCGAAGGCGCCTCCCACGGCCGTTCCGATGACCCGGACCTTGCTCACCGGGATTCCAAAGACGTGGGCGTAGTCCTGCCGCAGACCCGAGGTGTACATGGAAGAGGCGTACGCGGTGAGCTTTCCATGGGCGTCC
>PVBE010761488.1_pt1 | contig 14824 bp, 14 predicted proteins | sample 1631181 | NCBI WGS metagenome assembly PVBE01 (sample SAMN08397723, study PRJNA350692) | Marine metagenome, whole genome shotgun sequencing project. | isolation source: water | place: Pacific Ocean | collected 2012-04
AAAGGCTTCTCCCTGGAAGGCCAGTCGAAAACACGGGCGTCGTGCGTGAGAAGGTAGCCCGCCTGCACCCCGTGGATCTTCGTCGAGGCCCCGTGACCCGAGAAGTAGGGAAAGAGCCGGTCGTTCTCGCCCATCCTCGGGTTGAGGTCTTCTTCCAGGACGCGAATCACCTCATCCCGTGTGGCCCTTGATCCCAGGATGAGGCGGATGTTTCCCTTGGGGAACCCGAGGCGGCCGAGGGCCTTTGCCACGGCCCGGGCGTCGGCCTCGGCGTATTCCAATTGCGGGATCTTGGAAGAGCCGTAGCGGTTGATCCCCACGACGAGCGCCCAGGAGTTCGCGTAGAGGCGTTTGCTCATATCGGGCGTCCGGGCCGGAGCAGGCCAGGCGAGGAGGCAGAAAACTGGAGCGGCAATCAGGACGCTTCGCCAAAACCGCATGACGTGTCCCCATCGGGTGCGCAAAGTACTCCCGCCTATACGGTAGACAACCGGAATCTTCTCAGGTTCTTGGATAAAGAGAAGGCGAGATATAGGAGCTGCAAGGGCGCACGGCCGTGCGCCCCTACAAGGGCGGGCGGGTCCCCGTACCGGCCCATCATACGCCCGTGAGGAACCAAATGTTGGGGCCTGGCCCACGCCCCGCCGTTGGGTAAATCGTTGAGAGACAACCCGTTCACTTGAACCACCCCGTTCGGGCGTTTGCGTTCGCGAGAAATGCGGGTTAGCGCGTGTAGGGGACAATCTCCCATCATGGGTCCGGGATGACGATCACCGAGCGCAGCGTCTCGCCGCGCTTCATGGCCTCGAACGCCGGCTCGACTTCATCGAGGCCGATCTCCTCCGTCACCGCCCGGTCCAGGTCGAGCTCGCCCTTCCGATACCAGTCCGCCAGCATGGGGAAATCGCGCGAGGGCAGGCAATCGCCGTACCAGCTCACCCGCAAGCCCCCGCCCAGGCCGAAGAACTGGAGCATCGGCAGCTCCATCTTCATCTTCGGGTCCGGAACGCCGATGAGCGTGCACGTCCCCGCCAGGTCCCGCGACCAAAGCGCCTGAAGGAGCGTCTCCGGTTTGCCGACGGCCTCGAAGGCGTAGTCCACGCCGTGGCCGTCCGTAAGCTCCTTGATGGCCTCGACCGGATCGACCTTCGCGCTGTTCACCACGTCGGTGGCGCCGAACCCCTTCGCCCATTCGAGCTTGTTCTCGGCGATGTCCACGCCGATGATCCGCCGGGCCCGGGCGCTCTTCGCCCCCATGATGACGCTGCACCCCACCCCGCCGCACCCGTAGACGGCAACCGTGCTCCCCCGCCGGACCTGAGCGGTGTAGAGCGCCGCGCCCACACCCGTCATCACCCCGCAGCCGAGGAGGCAGGCCTGGGCGGGCGGGCATTCCTTCGGAACAACGACGGCCTGCTTCGCCGCCACGACCGTGTGCGTGCAGAAGGTCCCGATGCCGAGGGCCGGGGACAGGACTTCGCCGCCGGAACCTTTCATCCGCCGCTCGGCGTTCAGGCTGGCGGCGCAAAGGTGCGGCCGGCCGATCAGGCAGAACCGGCACTTCCCGCACGGCGCCCGCCAGGCCAGGACCACATAGTCCCCAACGGCGGGGTCGGCGACGCCTTCCCCGACTTCCTCGACGATCCCGGCCCCTTCATGTCCGAGGAGGATTGGGAACTCGTCCGTGATGGCCCCGAGCTTGTAGTGCAGATCGGTGTGGCAGACGCCGCTGGCCTGGATCCGGACCAACACCTCCCCCGGACCCGGGGGGTCGATCACGAAGTCCTCGACCTCCGTCCGCTCGCCGGCCTTCCTGGACACCACTCCCCGCGCTTGGATGGTCATAAGAAATCTCCGATAGGGTGCTCCACCCGATGGGGTGCGCCGATGCGTCGCCTGACGCCGGGACGATGGACCCTGCCCGGTCCGGGCGCATGTTGACACCTCTCAATACCCACATCGTATGAGAAAGCCGTCCGGAATTCAAAGGACCATCGGACCTCCCCCCTCCCCCGGCGGCCGGCCCCCGGGATTGACCCGAGACAACCTCCTGGCTTATCGTCTGAAGCGTTTCCAGAAAGGACGCCGGAATTCCTTCAACATCCGCCCGGAGCGGCGTTTCCGGCCGTTCGCGGAAGGGACGGGGGGCGCGACTTGGACCTCACGGAACAACTCGTCGATCACCTCGTCGGCGTGAAATTCGATGACCTCCCAACGCGAGCCGTCGAGGCGACAAAGCGGATGGTCCTCGACACCCTGGGCGTCGCCGTGGCGGGGAGCTGGGCGGCCGGCTCGCGGGCGCTGATCGAACAAATCTTGTCCTGGTCGCCGCCGGGAAAATCGACCGTTCTGGCGTCCGGCGAGGTCATCCCGGCGCCCATGGCCGCGTGGGCCAACGCCTCGATGGCCCGCGCCCGGGAGATCGACGACTCCCACGACGCGACGGGGGATCATTCCGGCATCGCGGCCGCACCGGCGGCCTTCGCCGTCGCCGAAGAGTTGGGGGGCGTTTCCGGAAAAGACCTGATCACGGCCGTCGCCCTGGGCGTGGACCTCGTGGCGCGGCTGCGGATGGCCTGCGGGATTCGCGTGGGCGACATCGCCTGGGGGGCCGCCACCTTCGCCCCCTTCTCCGCCGCGGCGGTCACGGGAAAGCTCCTCGGCCTCGACGCGGCTCAGATGCGGAACGCGCTCGGAATCGCCTACAGCCAGGCGGCGGGCTCGCTTCAGGGCCAGCTCGACGGGACGCTGAACCTGAGGGTGCAGCACGGGATGGCGGTCGAGGCGGGGGTGCGCGCGGCTTTCCTCGCCCGGGCCGGTCTGGACGGGATCCACAATTTCCTCGAGGGCCGGTTCGGCCTGTACTCCACGTATTTCATGGACAACTGGAACCCGGCGCCCGTCACCGACCACCTCGGAGAGCGGTTCGAGGTTTCCAACGTCAGCATCAAGCTCTACCCCTGCGGCCGGTACTTCCACGGGGCGGTGGACAGCGTGCTGACGCTCGTGAACAACGAGGACCTTCCCCCCGATCGAATCCGGGAGATCCGGGTCACGGTCAGCCGGAACGGGTACAACATGACGTGCGAGCCCAAATCAGAGCGGGTCCAGCCCCGGACTTCTCCGCACGCGGCCTTCAGCCTCTATTATTGCCTGGCCGCCGCCGCGGTCCGCAAACAACTGTTCCTCGATGAATTTTCCGACGAGGCGTTGGCGGACCCGGACATCCAGTCTCTCGCCCAAAGGGTGATCCCCGAGGTGGACGACCGGCTGGGCCACCTGGCCCGGGTGATCCCGCCGACCCCGGTCGAGATCGTAACCACCGACGGGGAATCTTTCCACAACACGACGGAATACCCCAGGGGTCATCCCGCCAATCCCGTCAAGTTCGACGAAGTGTTCGAAAAGGTGAAGGCGTGCGCGGCGTGCGCGGTGAAACCGATCCCCGAGGACAATCTTCTAAAGTTCAAAGAAGCGGCCGCGGCGCTGGAGGATCTGGACGATGTCTCATCCATCCCGGCATGGTTGACAGGTTGATTCCCGCTCTTTGAGCGGACGGGTGTCGTAACTTGCGGCGCTTCCGTTCGGGCGTCCCGCTTCCGCTCATTTCCTCGTACGATCCGATGATGGGAGACACGTCATGCGTCCGGAAGCCGTTCAGCTCGCCATGGAAGGGCTCAAAGAGGCGGGGGTGAGCATTGTCTGTTATCTGCCGGATTCACATCTGAAAGAGCTCTACGAGGAGGTCGTGGCGGACCCGGACCTCCGGTCGGTGTGCGTCACGAACGAGGGCGAAGGCGCGGCCATCTGCGGAGGCGTCTGGGCGTCCGGAAAGCGGGCGGTGATGATCATGGAAAACTCCGGCCTCCGCGTCGCGTCCGAGCCCCTGGCGCGGATGGGGCTGGGGCACGGCATCCCGGTGGTCATGATCATGAGCTACCGGGGCGAATTCGGCGAGCGGAACTGGTGGGGGGTCCCCCACGGGACGACGATGGAGCCGATCCTCCAGGCCCTGCGGATCCCCTATCAGATCGCCCGGAAGGACGAGGAGATCCGGGAGGCCATCGTGAACGCCTTCCACCACGCCTATGCCTCCTACTACCACACCGCCGTCGTCCTGGCGGGGGGGACCGTGCGATGAAGCGATACGAATGCATGCAAACCCTGGCCCCCAAGATCAAAGAGGAGCTGATGGTCCTTTCCCTGGGCGGGGCCGTGGATGAATGGTACGACGCCGCGCCGCACCTGCGGGAGCAGAGCCTCTATCACCAGCACCTGGGAACGGTCTCCCCCGTGGCCTTCGGCCTGTCGATGGGACTGCCCCACCGGCGGGTCATCGCCCTCGACACCGACGGCGGGCTTCTGCTGAACCTGGGCATCATCGCGACGCTCGGGAACGAGCGGCCCGGGAACCTGGCGGTCATCGTCTGGGACAACGAGAGCTATCTGTCGATCGGCGGCCCCCCGACCCACACGGCCGGGCGGACCGACCTGGAAGGCATCGCGCGCGCCTGCGGAATCGAGAAGGCGCGCACGGTGGATAACCTGGAAGACTTCGGCCGGGCGTGCGAGGAGGCCCTCCGGACCGACGGCCCCCACTTCATCGTCGCCAAGGTCGAGGCCGTGGCCCAGCCAGGCGTGAAGCGCAAGCACGCGGACGGCCGGGAGCACAAGTACACCTTCGTCCGCCGCATCGAGGAGACCGAAGGGGTCTCGATCATGGGGCCGAGCGCCCACAACTGAGGGGGGGCATGGCATGCGGAAAGGGGTCGCTCGCGAAGGTCTCCTCTGGCCGAAACCGAGGGAATACCGGCGGGCGAGGGGCGCCGCCGGGCGCTCGATAGGCAGGCGGCCGGCGCGAATGCCTTACTCCGATTGGAGACCGAGGTTCTCGACAGCGAAGAGAATCTGAAAGGATTGGCGGCACTGAACAAAAAATGGGTAGACCGGCCCGTGGCAAACGGGGCGCATAAGCCTGTCATCCTGGATATGGCATCGCGGCAAAGGGGCGTGCGCTTGACTTTGGCAGTGGATTGTCTTATTGTCTGACCATCATTCAAAATAGAAGAACCCCGCCATCCGGGGTTCTTCTATTTTCCGCGTGGGGGGATCGAGGGTCTTGAAGTCTCTATCCGAAGATTTGCGGGAACGGGCCGAAAAGGCCCGACTGGGCGGCGGCCACGAGGCCGTCAAGCGGCAGCACGACCGCGGCAAGATGACCGCCCGCGAGCGCATTGCGTTCCTCCTCGACGAGGGAAGCTTCACCGAGCTCGACACCTTCGCCGAGTCGCGCGCCGACGATTTCGGGATGGATCGGCGCCGCACCCCCGGCGACGGGGTCGTGACGGGGACCGGGCGGATCGACGGGAACCTCGTCTACCTCTATTCGCAGGACTTCACCGCCCTGGGCGGGTCGCTGGGCGAGATGCACGCCGACAAGATCTGCCGCGTCATGGACCTGGCGGTGAGCGCCGGGCGCCCCTTCATCCAGATTAACGACTCGGGCGGCGCCCGGATTCACGAGGGGGTCAGCTCCCTCAACGGCTACGGGAAAATCTTCCGGCGAAACACCCTCGCCTCGGGCGTCATCCCGCAAATCGCCGTCATCCTGGGGCCCTGCGCCGGGGGGGCGGTCTACTCGCCGGCCATCTGCGATTTTGTCTTCATGGTCCCGGGCGTCAGCCACATGTTCGTCACCGGCCCGGACGTGATCAAGACCGTCACGGGCGAAGACATCACCTTCGACGACCTGGGAGGCGCGGGGGTGCACAGCGGCGTAAGCGGCGTCGCCCACTTCACCCCGGCCAACGAAAAGGAATGCCTCCTGACGGTCAAGAAGCTCCTGAGCTTTTTGCCCTCGAACAACGCGGACGACCCCCCCCGGAGCGAATCGCCCGATTTTCCGCCCCTCGAAAACGAGACCCTGGACGACCTCATTCCCGTTCGGCAGACGGAGCCTTACGACGTTCACAACCTGCTCGATGGGGTCTTCGACCACGGGGATTTCTTCGAAGTGCAGCCGGATTTCGCCCAAAACGTTGTCGTGGGTTTCGCCCGCCTCGGCGGGTCGCCGGTCGGCGTGATCGCCAACCAGCCGTCGATCCTGGCCGGCGTCATGGACATCGACTCCTCGGACAAGGTCGCCCGGATGGTCCGGCTGTGCGACAGTTTCAACCTGCCCGTTATCACGTTCGTGGATGTCCCGGGCTTCCTCCCCGGCTCTCAGCAGGAGTTCGGCGGGATCATCCGCCACGGGGCGAAGGTCCTGTTCGCCTATTCCGAGGCGACGGTTCCCAAAATCAGCCTCATCGTCCGCAAGGCGTACGGCGGGGCGTATATCGCCTTCGCGAACCGCGACATGGGATTCGACCGGGTGCTGGCCTATCCGACGGCGGAGGTGGCCGTGATGGGGCCTGAGGGGGCGGCCAACGTCATCTTCCGGCGCGAGATCGCCGACGCCGAGGACCCGGAGGCCAAGCGGCAGGAGCTGATCGAGGATTTCCGCAAGAAGTTCTGCACGCCTTACTCGGCGGCGGCCCTGGGCTTTGTGGATTCGATCATCGAGCCGCGGCACACCCGCCGGGAGCTCCTCAGCGCCTTGGAGATGCTTCAGGGAAAGCGCGAGAGCCGCCCGCGGAAAAAACATGGGAATATCCCTTTGTGATCGGAGGAGAACCTTGCCGGGGGTTGGGACCCCCCCCCCCTCGAAAACTTTCTGCGGCCCGGTAATACCGGGCCTTGATGGGGGGTGGGTCTCGGGTCGGCTGGACTATTTGTCTGTGGCCCGTCGACGGCGTCGGTTGTTGGCGGACGCGGCATCCGGCGAATGCGCAAGTTTTTGTGATCGTGTGAAAAGCACACCATCGCCCAACCACGGTAGGGCGGGCTTCCAGCCCGCCTCTCGATTTCAAATGGTGTGCGCCAACGAGATTGTGATGAGCACGAGCACCTTCACCCGCAACTTGGCCGGCGCGCAAGCGCCTCAAACGTGGACCTGATGGGCCAGGGCCTGTTGCTGACGGTCATCGGGATGGGGACCGTTTTCGTCTCCCTGTTCGCGTTGGCCGTCCTGATGCGGTTGCTGGACTGGATGGCCGCCTGGAGGGCGGAGAACGGGGGAGATCGGCCCCCGGCGTCCGAGAGGGGGACGGTCGGCGCTTCGGCCGAAAACCCCGGCGAGGAGGATCTGTTCCCCGTCGTCGCCGCCGCCGTGGGCGCGTACCTGGAGGCCCAGTCCGCACAGGTGTTCCTCATTCCCGTCGAGCGGCCCGACCGATCCCGGTGGGTTATGGATGGACGGGTGGACGCCCTCTCCAGGGCGGACGCCCTCGCGACAGAGAAGAGGTCTTGAGAAAGTTCACGCTGACCCACAGGAACGTCACGTATGAAGTGACCGTAGAGGAGGCCGGCGGCCCGGACCAGCTTCGGGTTGTGGTCGACGGGGTGGAGCACCTGGTGGACGTCGTGGCCGAGGAGGCCGACGGCGGCGCATCCGCCCCGGCGTCCCGCGCCCGGCGTCCCCGTTCCGGGCCCGTGGCCGGACAAGCCGGCGAGGTGACCTCCCCGCTTCCCGGCAACATCCTCAAGGTGCTCGTCAAGGAAGGGGACCCGGTCAAGCCCGACACGGTGGTCTGCGTCCTGGAGGCCATGAAGATGGAGACCCAGGTTCAGGCGAACCAAGCCGGCGAGGTCGCCGAGGTGTTGATCCGGCCGGGGGACAAGGTGGAGGGCGGCCAGACCCTCGTCCGCCTCGAACAGGACTGAATCCCTTAACCGTTAGGAGCGAAATGGTGGACGCCCTGGGCTCCGCCCTCTCTGATTTTCTGGGACAGACCGGGATCGCGAACCTCACGTGGGCGCACGCCACGATGCTCGCCATCGGCGCGGTCCTGGTGTACCTGGCGATTCACAAGGGGTTCGAGCCTCTGCTCCTGCTGCCCATCGGCATCGGCGCGGTCCTGTCGAACCTGCCCTTGGGCGGGATGTTCGAGGAGGGGGGGTTGCTCTACTATTTCTATTTCGGCGTCAAGCTCGGGATCTTCCCGCCCCTCATCTTCCTGGGCGTCGGCGCCCTGACCGACTTCGGCCCGCTGCTGGCGAACCCCAAGACCATTCTCCTGGGGGCGGCCGCGCAATTCGGGATCTTCGGAACCCTGTTGGGGGCTCTCGCCCTGGGATTCAGCCTCCCGGAGGCGAGCTCCATCGGCATCATCGGAGGCGCGGACGGACCGACGGCCATTTACCTGACCTCGAAGCTGGCCCCGCATCTGCTGGGCCCGGTGGCGGTGGCGGCGTATTCCTACATGGCCCTGGTCCCGATCATCCAGCCGCCCATCATGAAGGCCCTGACCTCGGCCGATGAGCGCAAGGTCGTCATGGTCCAGCGCAAACTCGTTTCGAAATCCATCCGGATCCTGTTCCCCATCGTCAGCATCTTCTTTACGGGCCTTTTGTTGCCGTCGGCCGCGCCCCTGGTGGGGATGCTGATGCTGGGCAACCTGTTCCGGGAATGCGGCGTTGTGGACCGGCTACTGAGAACTTCGGAGAACGAGCTGTTGAACATCGTGACCATCCTCCTCGGCCTGTCCGTCGGGGCGTCGATGTCCGCGGCGGCGTTCCTCACCCTTCAGACGCTGTTCATCATCCTTCTGGGGTTCATCGCGTTTTCCATCGGAACGGCGACGGGCGTCCTGTTCGGAAAGATCATGGCGGCCTTCTCGAAAGACGCCATCAACCCCCTGATCGGCGCGGCGGGCGTCTCGGCCGTCCCCATGGCGGCGCGGGTCGTGCAGAAGGTCGGCCAGGAAGCGGACCACCACAACTTCCTCCTCATGCACGCCATGGGGCCCAACGTGGCCGGGGTCATCGGCTCCGCCATCGCGGCCGGGGTCCTGCTGTCCATCGTGGGGGGAGGCTGAGCGGAGGAACGTCCATGGCAGGCGCGCTGGAAGGCGTCCGCGTTCTCGACCTGACCCGGATTCTGGCCGGCCCTTACGCCACGATGATGCTGGCGGACCTGGGGGCCGAGGTCATCAAGGTCGAGATCCCCGGCAAAGGGGACGATACGCGCGGATGGGGTCCCCCCTTCGTCAGCGGGGAGTCCTCCTATTTCATGAGCATCAACCGGAACAAGAAGAGCCTCACCCTCAACCTGAAAGACGAAAAGGGAAAGGCGATCCTCGAGCGCTTCATCGAGCGCTCCGACGTCGTGGCCGAGAACTTCCGGCCCGGGACGATGGAGAAGCTGGGGTTCGGATACGACCGCGTCCGGGAGATCAACCCGCGGGCCGTCTTCGCCTCCGTCTCGGGGTTCGGCCACACCGGGCCGCTGGCGGAGCGTCCGGGATACGACGTTGTGATCCAGGGAGAGGGCGGCGTCATGAGCCTGACCGGCGAGCCGGACGGGCCGCCCGCGAAGGTCGGGGCCTCGATCGGCGACATCACGGCCGGCATGCTGGCCTGTCACGGCGTCCTGGCGGCCCTCGTCGCCCGGGAGCGGACGGGGACCGGCCAGAAAGTGGACATCGGCATGCTGGACGGCCAGGTCGCCCTGCTGACGTACCAGGCGGGGATCTTCTTCTCGACCGGCCAGGCCCCCAGGCGTCTCGGCAACGCCCACCCCAGCATCACCCCGTACGAGACCTTCGAGTGCGCCGACGGGTTCATCAACCTCGGCGTGGGGAACGATTCGTTGTGGGTCAAGTTCTGCGACGAGATCGAGCGGCCCGAGTGGGCCCGCGACCCCCGGTACGAGAAGAACGTCGACCGGGTGAAGAACCATGACGAGGTGAAGGCCCTCCTGGATGAGATCCTCATCACCCGGCCCCGGTCCGTGTGGCTGGACAAGCTGAACGCCGCCGGCGTCCCGTGCGGGTCCATCAACACGCTGGATCAGGTGCTCACCCACCCGCAGGTCCTGGCACGGGACATGGTGGTCGAGGTGGACCATCCGGTGGCGGGGAAGACGAAACTCACCGGCGCGCCCGTCAAGCTCTCCGACACGCCGGCGGAAATCCGAACGCCCCCGCCCCTTCTGGGGGAGCACACCGATGAAGTCCTGACGGAGGTCCTGGGGCTTTCCGCGTCCGAGATCGAGGCGCTTCGGGCCGGGGGGGTGGTCTGAGGTCATGGCCCGCGAAACGAGAACCGAGTCGAGACTGCCGGAATTCAACGAAGTCCGTCCCCGGTCGATGAGCCGGGCGGTGGCGTCCGAGATCCGGGAGGCCATCCTGGGAGGCCGACTCGGGGCGGGCCAGCGCCTGATCGAAAAGGACCTGACGGCCACCTTCGGCGTCGGCCGGACGTCCGTGCGCGAAGCCCTGAAGGAGCTGGAGGCCCAGGGGTACATCTCCCTCATCCCGCACAAGGGGGCCTTCGTGAGCCGGCCGACGGAGGATGAGGTCCGGGAGCTTTACGCCGTCGTGGCGGTTCTGGAGGGCCTCGCCGCCAGGATCGCGGCCAAGCGGATGACGGAAGAGAATCTGGAGACCCTGCGCGGGATCACCCTTTCCCTGGAGGAATGCCGCCGGCAGGGAGACGTGGACGGCTATTACCACCACAACCACCGGTTCCACCAGGCTTTCGTCGAGGCCTCCGGCAATTCCAGGCTGCTCGAGCTGATCGAGCGGGTCCGATCACAGATCGTCAAGACGAGAATCCTCTCCCACGCCGTCCCGAACCGCCTCGACGAATCCATGCGCGAGCACAAGGGCATCCTCTCCGCCTTCCTCCGTCGCGACGCCGGCCGGGCGGAAAAGCGTGTGATCCGCCACCTGGAGAACCAGGAGCGGGCCTTTCTGTCGCTGATGGGGGCTTCGGCCAAGCTGCGCCGTGCATAAGGCGGCGTTAACGGATAGGATTCATCCACAGATTACACAGATTGCGCAGAATTCAAGGCGAAACCACATGCCTAACGTGTTGCCCTCATTCGAGACCCGACCCCGTTTTTTCACCAAGACAAATAGATGCCCTGATTTTGACTCTTAGAACGTCCAGTTTTCGCCCTCCACACATGTCAAGTCTTTAACCCTGAATTTCCTTCACCAAACCATCCCGGCTCCGCCTTTGCGCCCCGGTGCGCTCACCGCTTTCGTGGAAACGGCGATTCCGGGCGGTCCCCCCCTATTGCGGCGGTCTGTCTCAGGAGATAGGGTTTGAATACGGGTTTCGAGTTCTCCGCGTCCACGGGGGAACGCCCGGAACCGCCCGTTTCATCTAACCGACACCCTCTTTTGAACAGGAGGCCGACCGTGACATCTTCCGAATTGCCCAGCGGGCTCGATCCCGATGTCCTGGCCAAGGGAAGGACGCTCGTCGTCGAGGCGGACATCTCCACTTTGGACACCATGGCCAAGGAGGGCGTGGTGAAGGGGGGAGCGGGGATCTCTTGGACCCTTCGGTGCGACGAAGGAAATCACGTGGGAGGGGAAGGCGCCGCCCCCGCTCCGCTGGATTACTTTACCATCGGCATCGGGTTCTGAACGCTGACCCAGCTCGCGCGGTACGCGCGAATGATGAAGATCGATGTCCGCAAGGCGCGGATGCACGTCCACGCGGAATTCACGGCGCAAGGCTCGGTTCTGGCCCAGACGGTGGAGTCGGCGTGCCGGGGGGTGACGTACCGGCTGGAGGTCGAGTCCGACGAGCCGCCCGAGCGGATCGCCGGCGTAATCCGCAACGCCGAAAACGGCTGTTTCGCCCTATCGGCCATCAAGCGGCCGGTCGAGGTGCAGGGCGAGTTCTCGCTGAACGGCGAAGCCATCGACCTCGACACCTACCCGCCGCCCAAGCGCCCCGGTTGAGGGAAATTCCGTCTGCGTGGAGGGGGCGGAAACGCAAAACAATTTTCAGACGGACGATCATACGGGAGAGAGAACATGACCAATCAGGTTCGAATCATCCACTACGGAGAGCAGGGATTTCCAGGCTCCGCGCTGTATAACATGGGCCGGTTCGGCGAGGTCCTGAAGATCCCGTTCTATTTCTGGGTTGTCCAGGGCGGGGGCCGGACCGTTTTGATCGATACGGGGGTCAGCACGGAGCAGGCGAAGATCGAGAACGAGAACACCGAGGCCCGGTTCGGGAAGGAGTGCGCGTGGGTCGTCCCCCCCGACAAAGACCCCGTCAAGCAATTGGCCGATATCGGGATCGCGCCCGACGACGTGGACGCAATCATTTTCACCCATCTTCACGGCGACCACTCCGCGAACCTTCCCGCGTTCCCGAAGTCGAAACTCGTCATGGCCCGAAGAGCGTGGGAGGCGATTACCTCCCCGGCCCACCCGGACTTGATCAAGCCGGGCTTCTATCCCGCCTATGTGATGGAGGAGCTTCACCGCGAGCTGGGCAAGAGGTTTCGGCTGGTGGAGGACGGGGAGGACGTCTTCCCCGGCATTCGCTGTCACCGGGTCGGCGGACACAGCCCCGATTTGACAGTGGTGACGGCGGAGACTTCCGAGGGGGAGGTGGTGTTCGCGAGTGACGCGGCCATCTTCTATGACAGCCTCGAGCTCGGCTGGCCGACCTCCAGCTTCAACATGGCGGATTCTCTCTACGCCCTCGATTTCATCAAAGGCCGCGGCGGGATTGTCTTGCCGGGACACGACTGGGATGTCCTGAAGCGTCATCCGGGCGGCGTCATCGGCTGAATCAATGATTTTCCTTTTATAGCTTGTGGAACACGGCTGTCGAGACCCAGGGAAAATTCTGAAGCGGACTTAACGATATAGCTATGCGCGCGCTCCAATCGCAAGCAAAATGCGTGATTGGCTTAACTGGTTAGGCTATCCGACCTAAGATGCTCCTTGTCTGGTAATTATAAATCCTATTTATATTACCCGTGCGCGGGTGACAGTGCGCTGGATAAAGTCATTCCCCTGGGGAAAACGCGCCCTTATGCCTCAATTACCGATTTCCATTTCACGCGTTCAGATTCGGTCACATCGCGAATCCCGGCCTCTTGCTTCGAGAAGGCCCTTTTCGGGGCCTGTTGAAATTCATCGGATATTTCATCCCGCCCTTGACGCTTCGAGGCCGCGCCGATGGGAGCGCGTCTTCGTCCCGCCCCAGGCGATCGTGAAATGGGAAGAATCGGGAGGGAGCCCGGCCTGGATGTCCCGAGATTTTTCCATCATTCCACGGGTGTGTGGACCGGCGGAGCAGGGGCTCATTGGCTCACGGGGCGGGACTGAGTACGCTAAATGGAATTACAGAAGACCGACGATGTCGGAAGTCGCGGTTTCGCGAACAGAAAGCAACCGGTCTTTCTCGAATTGATTTCGCGGGCTTTTCACATGGGTTGTTCGGCAGCTTCGTTGAGAAGCCCCACGCGGCATTTAGCGCCTTGGCGGAATTTTCAATCCATCCGTTCGATACTCCAGCGGGCATCGACGTATGGATAAGGCGATGGGCGCTCAATCCACGGGACTCCGATTCGTGAAATCCGGCCTTCCTGAGGATCCGCTGGAGCGCATTCTCCACGATTGCGTTCGCATTCTCTCCGCGGACCGGTGCGCCCTCACGCTGAATGACGGGGCTCACGACGAATGCCAGCCGGCCGCCTCACTCGGTCTCTCGAAGGAATATCTGAACGCGGTCCGCAAGAATTGGAAAGACCTTCCCATCGGCCGGGTGTTTAACGAACCCCGGTTCTATTACTTCTCGGACGCGCCCAGGGACCCGCGTCTGAAATCAATCCGGAAAGAGATCGAGGCGAAGGGATATCGGACGGTCGTATTCGTCCCGCTGCCGTCGGAAGAAGAACCGATCGGCATGCTCTCGGTTTATTTCGATCAAAAGCGGGAGTTGTCCCCCGAAGATCGATCCACCATTCGCACGTTTTCCGGACTGGCGGCCATCGCCGTTGAAAACCGGCGCCATTACGAGAGGGAAAAGGAGGCCTCCCGCCAATTGGACCGGTTCCAGGAGTTGGCCCTACAGGTCTCCTCCAGCTTCGATTTGTCGCAGGTCTTCCAGGTGGTCACAAAGGCGGCCGTGGAGCTTTTGGCAGATCCTAAATCGCGCCATTCTCATTCGAGAATCTACCTGTACAGGGAAAGCTCCGATCAAATCGCGTCCGAGGCTGTATTCGGCCTCGCCGGCGAAAATCAGGATGGTGCAATGGTCCTGGCCTCGGGAGAGGGGCTTGCGGGTTGCGTCGCGCTGAACCGAAAACCTCTCATCGTCCCGGACGTGCAGGAAGACCCGAGGGCGGCCGGGCGGGGACATGCCAAAACCCGGGGACTTCACCACTCTTTCATCGGCGTTCCGCTTCTGGCCTCGGGCGAAATTACGGGCGTCCTCACCTGCCTGTCTCGTGAAGCTTCGAGATTCACCGAAACCGATCTGCATTTGCTCGAATCCCTGGCCGGCCATGCGGTCGTCGCCATCGAGAAAGCCCGGGCCTTCGAGGAGATCAAAACGCGATCGGACCGCCGGGAAGCGTTACGCAAAGTCACCGGGGACATCACCCGACACCTGGATTTGTCCGTCCTCTTCCGCCGAATCTGCGAGGGGGTCTGCGGGCTGCTGGACGTGGAATTCGCCCGGGTGTTCGTCTTGGAAGAATCCGCCGAAGTTTTCCGGCTCGCCGGTCATTTTAACCGGATAGAAAAGGATTATCAGCCTCTTGTATGGGTTCAAGACATATGAGACACGGGGGCCGTTTTTTTGAATGTCTCCAGGGCCTGGTCGGGCGTCAGGTAGTCCAGGTTCTGGTGAGGTCGAATATGATTATAGATCTGCTCCCACTCGCGCAGCCGGACGTTGAGCGAGGCCACCGTCCAAGGGAGTTCGTACACCTCGTAGAACTCCTCCCTGTGGGTCC
>PVBE012009347.1_pt1 | contig 14823 bp, 11 predicted proteins | sample 1631181 | NCBI WGS metagenome assembly PVBE01 (sample SAMN08397723, study PRJNA350692) | Marine metagenome, whole genome shotgun sequencing project. | isolation source: water | place: Pacific Ocean | collected 2012-04
ACGTTCCCTTGCCCTTGTGAAGCGCCCCGAGAATGGTTGTCGCTGCGTACAAGCCGCCGGAGAAGTCCGCGACGGGGATTCCCGGAACCGAACCAAGATCGAGAATGCCTGCAACTCCAAGGAAGTTAATGTCGTGCCCAGGTTCGTTCCGCCGGGGGCCGGTCTGACCGTATCCGCTCAGGGAACAGTAGATGATATCGGGGTTTGCACCCTTGACCGCTTCGTAATCGACGCCGAGCTTTTTGGCAACGCCGGGGCGGAAGCTTTCGAGGAAGATCTGGCAACTCTTCGCGAGTTCCAGAACCTTCCCGGCCGATTCGGGTTTCTTCAGGTCGAGCGCCACCGACTTCTGTCCGGCATGGAGTGCATGGTAGGCGTAGCCGATTCCATCAACGTAGGGAGGGAGGGATCGAAGCGGGTCTCCGCCCGTCGGATCCTCCACGTTGATCACCTCGGCGCCCATCTCCGAAAGAACGTGCACCGCGAAGGGACCCGGAAGATGGCGGGAAAGGTTGAGAACCCGTACGCCTTTGAGAAAGTCGAGCATTCAAGAATCCGCCCTCCCTTGGGGGGAAGGGCGGAGATTTGACTGCTCGCTTAGCCCTGGAGAAGGGCGGTTCCGTTGGAGATCACCTTGTCTCCATCCTGGTTCTTCACCTCGAACGCCATGGAGTTTCCGTTTTCCCAGACGGACGTGGTGAGGGTATCTCCGGGAAGGACCGGCTTGGTGAATCGGACCGAGATCTCCTTGAGATCTTTCGGAAGATTCCCCGCCGAGACCGCCATCGTGCAGAGGCCCTGCAGGATCACGTTCTTGAATCCGACCGACTTGGCGAAGTCGAGATCGGTATGGATCGGGTTATCGTCCCCGGAAGGACCGGAGTAGCGCATCGGAAGATCGTCCGCGATCGTGGTGGAGCTGGAGCTCGAAGGCGTTCCGCGATCCACTTCCGGTTTCGGGGCTTTCTTTTCGCCCTTCTTCGGAGCATCTTCCTCTCCGCGGAAGAAGAGCCGCGATTCGAGTTCGACGACGACTTCTCCGTCCCGCATGATCTTCTGGCCGACGTTGAGGATCTGGCCGGAAGCCTTGTCTTCGATGGCGAGAATCTCGGCGCGCGGAGCGACGAGATCCCACGGTTTAAGAGGCGCGTGGAAGCGCATCAGTTGTTCGCCGTGCACCATCCGGCCGACGTTGGCGCTGAAGTCAGGATCTTCCATGAATCCGGCGAAGAGCTCTTTGACGAGCGCGACGGGGAAGATCAACGATCCCTTGTCCCCGACCACCTGGTCGTATTCCTGCATCCATTCCGGGTTGATCATGACCGCCGGACCGGAGTACTTACGGCCGATCAGTCCACGGTTGAGGCCCTTGTCCTCTTCGAACCGGAAGCATTGGCGGAACTTGATCCAGGAAGGGGGATGGTTCAGTTTTACCTTTCCATCTGAATGTGCTTTCTGTGCGTCAACCGCGCCGGTGAGGATTCCCCAGAGGGTTCCGGCGTTGACTTCAATCGTGCAGGTGGGGGAGGGGTGTTTTCCTTCCCGCATCCGGCAGGTGCCGTCCTCGATCACGATGGAACCGAGTTTTCCGTCGACCTTGAATTGAATCACGCCGTTGAAGCCGGTTGCCTTCTCCTGGATGAACCGGTGGGCGATGCTGGCCAGAACGGTTTCGGCGCTCACGTCGGAGGTTTCCTCATCCGCGCCGGTGTCTTCGGCAGAGGTCGCGGCGGCCTTCATTTTCTTGAAGTCGAAGACCTTTCCGAACTTGGCGAGTTCGTCGAGACGGGAGGCCTTGATCTTGCCCTTCATGAACGCGGTCTGTCCGTCAACTTTTCCGGAAGCCATGCCGAGCATGGTGTCCTTGTCGATGGTGACGGTGGAGGTGGGGTCGGAATGCTTGCCTTCGGTCACCGAGCATTTTCCTCCGTCGACCGCGACGGCCCAGTCACCCGCGCCGGTGATTTCAAAGTGCATGTTGGTCTTCCAGTCTCCCGCCTTGTCGGCAACAAAGCCGGTCGGGAGGAGTTTGAACAGGCCGGGTACGCCCGCGGAGGCTCCCCCGGCCGCCTTTTTCTTCGGTGCGGCGGCCTTCATCTTCTTGAAGTCGAAGACCTTTCCGAACTTGGCGAGTTCATCGAGACGCGAGGCCTTGATCTTGCCCTTCATGAAGGCGGCCTGTCCGTCGATCTTCCCGGAAGCCATGCCGAGCATGGTGTCCTTGTCGATCGTGATGGTGGAACTCGGCGCGTCTGGTTTCCCGGTGAGGATTTTGCATTCCCCGTTTTCGACCGAAACGCCCCAGTCACCCGCGCCGGTGATTTCAAAGTGGATGTTCGCCTTCCAGTCGCCCGCCTTGTCGGCCACGAAGCCGGTGGGAAGAAGACTGAAGAGCATTCCGACCGGGTTGTCCCCTTCGCCGGCATCCGCCGCGGCGGGAGCCTCGGCGACCTCTTCGGCGCCGATGTCGTTGAACCGCTCGGCGATTTCGATCGGGGTCCACGTGGTGTCTTTCTTGATCCCGTCGGTCATGTTCATCTTGTATTCAAAGATCTGCTTTCCATGGATGCCGAAGATCTGCCCGGTGATTTCCTTCGAGCTGTCCGCGGCGAGGAAGGTCACCATGGGGGAGATGTCTTCGGGAAGCATATCCTCCTCGACGCTTTCGATGTCCTCGGTCATGCGGGTCTTGGCGACCGGGGCGATCGCGTTGACCGCGATATTATGCTTGGCCAGTTCGAGCGATGCGATCCGGGTGAGGGCGTAGATACCCGCCTTGGCCGCGCCGTAGTTGCTCTGGCCGAAGTTTCCCTGGAGGCCGGCGATCGAGGAAGTGTTGATGATGTGTCCGCCGGTATCCTGGTCCTTCATGACCTGTGCCGCGGCGCGGCTGCAGGCCCAGGTTCCCCGGAGGTGGACGGCGATCACGAGATCGAATTCCTCGTCGGTCATTTTCAAAAGTGTCTTGTCCCGGAGGATGCCGGCATTGTTGATGAGGACATCGATCCTTCCAAAGGCGTCGACGGCGGATTTCACGATGTTGTTCGCGCCCTCGGTGGTCGCGACAGAGTCATAGTTGGCGACCGCTTCGCTGCCGAGTTCCTTGATTTCCGCGACGACCTTGTCGGCCATGCTATTTCCGGTTCCGGCCCCGTCCCGGGTTCCCCCGAGATCGTTGACCACTATTTTTGCGCCTTCCTTTGCAAAGGCCAGGGCGTGACAGCGGCCGATGCCGCCTCCCGCGCCCGTGATAACCGCAACTTTTCCTTCCAGCAGTTTCATCTAGATCCTCTCGATAATGGTAGCCATACCCTGACCCAGTCCGATACACAGCGTAACCAGGGCCCGTTTCGCATCCCGCTTTTCCAGTTCGTGGAGGGCGGTGACGATCAGGCGGGCGCCGGTGGCTCCAAGCGGGTGACCGAGGGCGACCGCGCCGCCGTTGACATTGACCCGTTTCGGATCCACGCCGGTCTCCTTCAGCCAGGCGAGTACGACGGGCGAGAAAGCCTCGTTGCACTCGAAAATGTCGATGTCATCCTTTTTCAGGCCGGCCTTTTTGAGGGCGAGTTCCGTGGAACTGATCGGGCCGGTGAGCATCAGCGTGGGATCAACGCCGGTGACCGCGGTGGCGATAAATTTCGCGCGCGGTTTTTTCTCCATCTGGCGGGCCCCTTCGGAGGAGGCGATCAGGAGGGCTGCAGCCCCGTCGCTGATCTGGCTGGAATTGGCCGCCGTGATCACCCCGTTCTCATCGAAAGCCGGCTTGAGGGCCGAGATCTTTTCGAGGGAGGTGTCTGCACGGGGACCTTCATCCTTCGTCACGCCGTCGACCGGGAGGATTTCCCTGGAGAAATCGGCCGCGACCGCCTTCTGGTGGCTTTCGAGGGAGAACTGGTCGATCTCTTCCCGGGAAAGCTGGAACTTTTTAGCGACGAATTCCGCGGCAATTCCCTGGGTGACGAGGTCGAACCGTTCCTGGATCCGGCCGGAAAAAGCACCGGCGTCCGAACCCATGGAGACCCGGCTCATGCTTTCCGTTCCGCCACCGATGACGAGGTTATGGTGGCCGGACTGGACGGCCTGGGCGGCGAAATTGCACGCCTGCAGGCCGGAGCCGCAGAGACGGTTGATCGTCGTACCCGGTACGGTGACCGGGAAGTCGGAGGCCAGGACGGCGTTCCGTGCGACGTTGACGCCCTGTTCGCCGATCTGGGTGACACAACCGAGGACAACGTCTTCGATCTGGTTTGATTGAATTTCATTCCGGGAGACCAGGGCCTGCAGGACATCCGCGGCAAGGTCGTCGGAACGATAATGCGCGAGCACGCCACCTTTTCTTCCGATGGGTGTTCGGATCGCGTCAAGAATGAGCGCTTCCGTCATACCGTTCTCCTATGCTTCCAACTGGTTTAAATATCGAACAATCGTGTTTCGCTGAATTTCGGAGGTACCTTCCCAGATCTTGAAGACGACCGCATCGTTGAGCCAACGGCCGACGTTGTACTCCTTCATGAAGCCGTAGCCGCCGTGAATCTGGATGGCATCGAGGCAGGTTTCGACGGCGAGTTCGGAGCAGTAGAGCTTTGCCTGGCTGCCCTCGCCGCGGAGGAAGGGAACGTCGTGGGTGGCCATCCAGGCGGCTTTCCAGCAGAGCGCCCGGGCGGCCTGGATGTTCATTTCCATGTTGGCGAGCTTGTGACTCACCGCCTGGTACTTGATGATGGGCTGCTTTTGTACGCGCGTCTTGGCATATTCCAGGGCCGTTTCGAAAGCGGCGCGGGCGATACCGAGTGCACCGATGCCGACGAGGACGCGTGTTGCCTCGAGTGTCTCGTAAACCCCCATCATGCCGCCCGACTCCCCGTTTCCGAGGCGGTTGGAGGCGGGGATGCGGACGTTGTCGAAGACCACTTCGGTTGTATCGGAGGCGAGAACGCCCCACTTCTTGTAATCGGTGCCGGGTTGAAGTCCCCCGGTTCCCTTCTCCACCACGAAACCGGCAAGACCCGCCGCCTGTTCCATGGTGGATTTGGCATCCGGGTCGGTCTGGGCGACCACGGCATATACATCCGCGCGGCTGCCATTGGTGATGAACTGCTTTGTTCCATTGAGGACCCAGTCGTCCCCGTCTTTTTTCGCAAACGTGGTCATTCCGGTAACGTGGGAACCGGAGCCCGGTTCCGTCAGGCAGAATGCAGCGATCCCGGGGATCACCGGCTTGTTGTCGGGGTTGCAGAACCGGGGAAGCCAGTGCTTGCACTGGTCTTCCGTTCCCATGGCATGGATGGCCTTGACTCCGAGGCCGGAGGCCATTAGATGAACCTGGATTCCGGCATCCCCCCAGGCGAGTTCCTCGCCGATCAGGCAGGAGGTCAGCTTGTCATCGATTCCGAGGCCGCCGATCTCCGCGGGGAAATAGTGGTCGAGAAGTCGAAGGGCGTTGGCCTTCTTGACGAGTTCGTCCAGTTCCTCATCGGGAATTTTCTCGTCCTTGTGGTAATACTTGTCGGCAAGTGGCCGGACCTCGTCACGTGCGAAGTCGTGAGCCATTTCCTGCATCATTTTCTGTTCTTCATCGAGTGCAAAGTTGACCATGGGTCAGGCCTCCTGGAGTTTTTTTTCTTCGAGTTTCTTTTTCAAACGGTCACACCATTTCAGGTTGAAGCGGGCGATTTCCTTCGATTTTTCGTGGAGGTAGTAGAGGTGGAAGGGCCAGCGGCCGGGATTCTTCTTCTCAAGCTGTTCGAGACGGGCCAGGTAGTCCTCCATGTCCTTGTGACGCTTGCTGACCGCCTTTGCGAGCGATTTCTGGGACATTTTCGGGGTGAAGAAGAGGGCAACATCAAAGGGGGAGTAGAAGCGGTCTGACTGGACCGCGGCTTCGTCCAGCCGTTTCTGAAGCCCCCGCCGTCCGGAAGGGGTGATGTTATAGACCCGCCGTTCGGGACGGCGTCCCTGCTTGGAAACGGAGCCCTTGATCCAGCCGCGGGATTCGAGCTTTTTCAGGGTATAGTAGATGGTTCCCGAAGAGACCTGGACGATCCCACCGAGTTCTTCCATGATCCTCTGGGTGATGTCGTAACCGCTCGAGGGGGTTGCCTCGAGGGTTCCCAGAAGGATGATTTCATTTACCGGGTCTGTTGTCGCTGGCATACTCTACTTCAAATACTTTAATTAAACTATAGGTGGGGGTCAATCAAAACGGGGCTCCAAAAACAGAAGGGCCGTCCGTTTTCATTCCTTCGAATGATGGGGGAAAATCCTCGATCTGTCCCCCAGTTTTGCTATAACACCCGGTCCATCCAGACAGGGGTGGCTTGAATTTATTGTTGAGGACGGTATGAAAAAAGCCGGGATCCTGGGCACCGGACATTATGTTCCGGAAAATGTTGTCACGAACGAAGACATGACCAAGAGACTGAACACCAGCGACGAATGGATTCAGCAGCGGTCTGGGGTAAAGGAGCGCCGCTTTGTCTCCCCGGGAACCCAGCCATCCGAACTTGCCCACAAGGCAACGATGAACGCCCTGGAAGCGGCGGAACTGACGGAAAAGGACATTGATTTCATCATCTGCGCGACGCAGACGCCGGAACACATGTTTCCGGGAACCGCCTGTTACATCCAGGAGCGGATGGGAATTCCGGGTGTGCCTGCACTCGATGTGCGGGACCAGTGTACGGGATTTCTTTACGGCCTCTCGATCGCGGACGCCTATATCCGGCTTGGAAAGTACAAGAAGATCCTTCTTGTCGGCACGGAAATCCACTCCACCGGCCTGGAATGGAACGACAACGGCCGCCACGTGAGCGTCCTCTTTGGAGACGGGGCCGGGGCGGTGGTGCTGGGCGAGTCCGATACGGAAGAGCGAGGAATCATCAATACCCACCTGCATGCGGACGGCCGCTACGCGGACGAATTGACCGTTCCCGCTCCCGGCGTCGGGTACAGTCCGTGGATCAGCCATGAACTGCTCGAGAAGGGAATGCATTATCCGAAGATGAACGGAAAGATGGTCTTCAAGGAGGCGGTTTCCTGCATGACGCGCGTTTCCAAGACGATCCTGGCCGAAAACAACATGACCATCCAGGACGTGGACTACTTCATTCCGCACCAGGCAAACATGAGGATCACGGAGGCCGTGGTGAAGATGACCGGAATGAATCCGGAGCATGTCGACAACAGCATCCAGAAGTACGGGAATTGCGCTGCCGCGTCGGTTCCCATCGCCCTTGATGAAACGGTCCGTGCAGGCAAGATCAAGCAGGGAGACACGGTCCTCCTGGCCACTTTTGCCGCCGGGTTCACCTGGGGTGCCGCGCTCATGAACTGGTAGTAACGGGGAGCTGATATAAAAAAACGGGCCCGGATTCTCCGGGCCCGTTTTTATTTTTGCTTCTGGATCTACTCGTCGTCCGCGCTGTACCAATCCCGCTTGAGACGGCGTTTCTGCACCACTTCCCGCCTCTGTTCCACGGTCAGGTTGGAATTGCCAAGTGCCTCCCCGGAAGCGAACTCGATATGGTAGTCGCCATCGGATACGGCATTATCCAGGAGGATATCGAAGACCTGCTTGTTGGGGGTCGCCCCGGTGGCCAGGAAGACCTGGGAGAGCGATCGTGCGCACTGGAGACGGAGTGGCTTCTGTTTTCCGGCAAACCCGCCGTCCTTGGCGTTGAGGACCTTTGCCAGGACGTCAATCGCGCGCTGGTCTCCGTAAACCCCAAGTGCCCGTGCTGCGGGAATCCGGATGAAATCTTCCCTCAGGACCTTTGGGCTGACGGTCCGGATAAGGGCTTCGACGGCATCCAGGTAAGGGTAGAGCGTATCGGTTGTCGAGATCGAGGCGAGGGTCTTCGCCGCGCTTTCCGCGAGATGGTCAGCCCGGTCCTTCGAGTCCTTCTTTGCTTCGGGTTGATCGAAGATGGTGGAGAGAAGTTCACGCAGATCCAGCTTGTGGGTGTCCTTCTTGATGTACCAGGGGGTGTTGTCCTGGAACTGGGTCTGAGCCTCGGTCATGCTTTTTCCATCATCCGCCAGGATGATCCGCGGAATATTCCGGGTCCGGACATCACGGGTCAGGGCGCGAAGGACGCTTTCTTTCTCCCGTTTTCGCGTGGCGGTTTCCTGGAAGTAGATCTGGCCGGCGATTTTCTTCTGGATGATGATGACATCTTCCGTGGGGAACTTCTTGGCCTTGATGATGCCTTCGGACCCGCTCTTCGCGATGACCGGGAAGACATTCAGGTTCAGAAGGCTTTTTTTGAAGCGATTGATGAAGTTCTGGTCGGCCTCGGTCTGAACATCGTAGATGACGAGGGCAACCCGGACGCCCTGTTCCCCGAGTGCGTCAACCAGGTTCGGAATGACCAGTTCCATTCCAAGGCGGACCTGTTGCGGATTGAGTTTCACCATGGTTTCTGCGGCCGCGTACCGGACCCGCTTGTCGGGTGAAGTGAGCGCTTCCACCAGCGGATATCCCATGCTCGAGGAAGTTCCCGAACTGGTATCCGTTCCCCGCCGGGTATCCGACGGAAGATCGGCTGCCTTGCCCATTTCGGCAATGGCCTGGATGCACGCCTTGGCGACGAGCGGGTTTTCATCCTTGAGCGAGCGTTCGAGTGCCTCGTAGATGAACTGGCGTCCGGGGACGACCGCGAGGATGTTGGAGCGGATGATCCGGGCAGAGAAGGAGAAATACTTCATCAGAAGGGCCTGGATGGCGGAATGGTCTCCGGCATTCTGGATTTCATCGGAGAGGGTGGAAATCCGGTCGGCGGACATCCCCTCGATTCCCCGGAGGATTCCGACCAGTCCGTCGGTTGTGATTTCGTCGTTTTTCAGTGCGGAGATGGAGGCGCGTACGGCCGCTTCCGCTTCGAGTGCCTGCTGGAATTCGTTCATGACCAGGAGTGCCCAGGCGCTTTCGCCCCTGGCGTTGCGGTAATCCGGATCGAGTGCGAGAAGATCGAAAAGGGCTTCTTCGGCGAGTTGTTCGTTGAAGACGAAGCGGGCGCAGCGGCGTTCCAGGAGGCGGTCATTTTCGGAGTCCCATGTCCAGATCAGGTAGTAACGCTGCCAGTTGAAGATGACACCCGAATCGCCGTAATAGTACTTTTCCGCCAGGTTATAGTAGTAGTCCGCGGCCTTTTTCCATTCGGACGAAGGCTTCCCGGTGATCTTCTGAAGCGCCTCGTGGGCATATTTTCTCACTTCCGGCTTTTCGTTGGCGTTTTCGTATGCGCGCTTGAGTGCGGCAACCGCCCGGTCATCCCGGATGTTGCCCAGGACGATGGAGGCGGTCTGCTTGAGGAAGGAGTTTTCCGATTCGAGTGCTTCGATCAGGGGAAGCGTCGCATCCGCTCCCATCTCCTTCATCAGGAGCATGACGCGGCTGCGGAAACGGTCCTGTGTTTCGTCGGCGAGTGCCGGCATGAGGAAGCGGCAGGCCCAGGACCCGTAATTCTTCAGGTGCCAGTGTGCATTGCGATAGATCTCGAAATCTTCGCTGGCGAGATCATCCACGTAGGCGAGGACTATTTTCTTTCCTTCCCGGAGAGGTTCCCCGGGCTGGGCGATCCTGAAAAGCCGGTTTCCGATGTCCCGCATTTGCGGATCCGGGGAATTGATCATCGAGGCAACGCGTTCCTTGCCGGCCCTTTCCAGGAATGCGTAGACGAGGTTTGCCTGGCCCCTCTGGTCCGGGTCCTGGTCACTTTTCTGAAGCGCCTGTTCGAACTTGGTGTACGCTTCCCTGAACTTGGCGCGGGCCTCTTCCCTGGCTTCCGCGGTTCCTTCTTTTTCCGCGGTGCTGTGAAGCAGCATTCCGCGGTTATAAAGACGGATCCCGTCATCCAGCATCTGCCGGATTTCGTCCTTGAAATCGTCCTGGGCCATTGCGGGCAGGCCGCCCTGGAGGACAAACAGTACCGCGAAAAGTGCGCCAGCCAGTCGCTTCGTCATGGGTCACTCCCCGAGACTTGAATTAAAGAGAAAAATTTACAATGCGTTCGTTTTTAACCAGGTCTTCAAAACTTTCCCGTTCCGTCACGACTTTCGCCTCTTTCTTTCCCACCATGACCTCGCAAGGACGGGGGTGCGAATTATAGGTCGAGGCCATGACGAAACCGTAGGCCCCCGCCGAGTAGATGGCGACCAGGTCACCCCTCTTCATTGGCGGCAATTTGCGGTCCTTTGCAAAGATATCTCCGCTTTCACAGATCGGGCCGACCAAGTCGGTCGGCATGTGAGGACCCTCCCAGGTTTCCTCACCCGGCACTTCCCCCTGTACCCCGGGCGCGGTTTCCACCGGCCAGATCCGGTGGTAGGCGCCATATAAACTAGGACGCAATAAATCGTTCATTCCCGCGTCGCAAATGACGAAATTCTTGCCTCCCGAGGCCTTCACGTAGAGGACCCGGGTGACCATGATTCCGGCGTTTCCGACGATAAAACGGCCCGGTTCGAGGATCAACTTGACCCCCATTTCCCGGATCAGGGGCAGAAGGGGCTCCGCGATGGTTTCGGCGCTTTTGGCAAGCTTGTCCTTGTACCAGATCCCGAAACCTCCGCCGATATCGAGCCATTCGATGGGACAGCCCACGCTTGCGCATTCGGGGAGAAAGGCGGCAACCCTCTTGAGGGTCTCAATGTACGGTTCCACCCGGGTGATCTGGCTTCCGATGTGGACATGCAGGCCGGTCAATTTCGCGTGGGAGAACTCTTTGTGGCGGCCGAGGATCCGTTTTCCCTCGATCAGGTCGACGCCAAACTTGTTCTCTTTCTTCCCGGTCGTGATGTATTTATGGGTTTGAGGATCGACATCCGGGTTGATTCTCAAGGCACAGCGGGTTGTTTTGTTTTTCTGTGCCGCAATGCGCTCAATATTTTCGAGTTCCTCCTCGCTTTCGACATTGAAAAGGAGGATATCCTGATCGAGGGCAAAGGCGATTTCTTCGTCGGTCTTACCCACCCCGGCAAAAACGACCTTTTTCGGGTCTCCGCCGATTTTCAGAACCCGTTCCAGTTCTCCACCGGAGACGACATCAAATCCCGAACCGAGTTCCTTCATGAAGTTGAGAACGGAGAGATTTGAATTTGCCTTGGTGGAATAGCAGATCAGGGGTTGGGCCGGGGCAAATGCTTCGGTCAGCTTCAGGTAGTGGTCCCGGATGGTCTGGCTGGAATAGATATAGAGCGGCGTTCCGTGATCTTCTGCCAGCCGGTCGACCGGTACGTCCTCACAGTGAAGCTGTCCGTTTATATAGTTGAAACTGTGCACGAGGGGCCGATTATAGACCCGGGAAATGAGGCGGTCAACGACTGGAAAGAGGCGGAAATAGAGTATTCGAGGTGTCCAGAAAGGGTCCGGGGAAGGGGAGGAAGAAGCATTTTTCTTTTTCGTGCAGAGGTGGGTTGTTACCGGGGAACAGGGTATGGGAAGAACCGGTTCTTTCCGTTTCGCTTTTTTCTTGAAGGTGTTTCGGGGGATCCGTAGGCTCTGATCTTCAATGGTTTAAGGAGGTTGCAATGACAGAGACACTCAAGGTGACCGGAAACGCGGTTGATCTGGAAGTGGTATCGGAACCGTACGTGCGAATGACTTTTCGCGGGTATGCTCCCGTGGTCGATGTTGCGGTGAATGGCGCGACCCAGATGCTCTATATCAGCTCCAAATCGATTTCGGTGGCCCTGGAACCCCTGGTGAAGGAGAACGGCGATAAATTTGCAGGGCTGAAGCTCCGGGTGAAGAAAGAATCGGAGGAGAAGATGGCGCCGTACGTGGTGGAGAAACTCACGTAAAGTACCGAGAGGTTGCCAGGCGAAGCGTCTGTTCCTCAGTTCCGGTCCATGGGGAGCTTGCGGTGTTGCAATGCCGGGAGCGACTTTCGGACCTCATCGATCGTTTCCCGGGAGATCTCGGCCTCGATGACACCGACTCTTGAGGCTTCCACCATGATTTTTCCCCAGGGATCCACGATCATGGAATGGCCCCAGGTTTCGGTTCCGTTTGGATGCTTTCCTTCCTGGTTCGGAGCCACCACGTAGGCGAGATTTTCCACGGCGCGCGCCCGGACGAGGACTTCCCAGTGATCCCGGCCCGTTTTTGAACTGAAAGCGGAAGGGACAAGGTAGATATCCGCATCCTGGGCCCGGAACAGTTCCGGAAAACGAAGGTCGTAACAGACAGCGAACCCGATACGGAACCCGTTCATTTCGGTGGTGACGATTTCCTTTCCCGCCTCCATGTAGGTGGATTCCGATCCCAGCCCGGGGACATCGAAGAGATGAATTTTCCGGTATTGAGCGTGCATTCTTCCACCCGGGTCAATCAGGAAGGCGGTGTTATGTTTTTCCAGGAGAAGGCTTCCGGCAATCCAGCGTCCGATCTTGGCCGCCTTTTCCCGGATCCGGGAAAGAATCGATCCGTCGTCATGCCGGGTTACATGGGAAAAGACTTCCGGAAGAACGATCAGGTCCGCTTCCGCCCTTTCGACCAGGAAGAAGGCCCGTTCGACGTTCTTTTCAACGTCATCCCCGGCATTCATTTGTATCGCGGCGATTTTCATTTCAACGTGGAGCAACGTTTCAGGACGAGGAGTGCCATCGCGGTTCCGTATGGCCGGCCCAGTTCGTGGGAATCCACCCATGCACCGTCAATTTCGGCGATCGATAAAACCCGTTGAACCATGGATTTTGCCGATTTCCTGTCCCGGAGCAGGTGGATCGCTTCCGCCTGTCCGTGGAGGTCATACCAGAAGAAAAACCCGCCGTTCTGAAACCGGTCTGCATGGTCGTCGTATTTTCGGATTCGTTCCAGGTGGTGGTGGTGTTGGAAGGAAGTCTGCAGGGCGGTCCGGAGGTCTTTTTTTGTTCCCCCATTCCAGAGGGTAAGACCGAGTTGGCAGAGGGGTCCCCGGCCCGCAGCGCCCTCCACCCGGGTCCGGCCCCCTCCCATGTAATAGGAAAAGAGTCCGTCCCGTGTCCGGCATTTTTTCAGGGAGGCAACGGCCCGGTTGACAACCGTTTTCGGAACTTCGGCCCCGGCTTCCAATGCCATGCGGAGGGCATGAAGGGTGGATGCGGTTGCGAACGGGTTTGCGTATTCATGCCGGAACGCACCGCTGCGAAGCTGCATCTTCCCGATTGCGGAGATCAGCTTTTCCATCATTTCCCCGTCGCGGGTTCGTGAAAAGTAGAGCAGGCGGAAAATGTATGCCCAGAGAATTTCATTCTTGTCCCCGTGGGCGATTCTCGATTCATCGCGCATGAATTTTTCGGCGGCGACCAGGGCCTTTCCGATCCCGGGGTTCTTTTCCTTCCATTCCAGGAGGGCAAGCGAAATCAGGGCGGTGGACGCCATGTAGACATTCGGAAGGGAGTTGTCCCCTCCAAAGTTGTACCAGGAATCATTCCATCCCCCGTGTGCGCGTTGCATGGAAAGGAGGTATTGGATGGCGGGTTCAACCGTCAGTTCCTTCATCGGGCCCCGCGGGGAGGTGAAGACTTCAAATCCGCGTACGAAGGGGCCGTCTCCGGCAAGTTCCGCGGAGGCTTTCCAGGCCCACCGTGATTCCGGGTTTTCCTGTAACAACTTTTTCCAGACTTCCCGGCCTTCCCCATCCCGTTGTTGCAGGTGAAGGGCGGCTCCCACCAGGTACCGGCCACGGGGGGAACGATCTTCCCGGAGCGATTCCAGGGCATCCTTGACCCGGTTTTGTGCAAGGAGCTTGATGGCGGGCGGGCGGGGGGGGGGGAGGTCCGGCTTTTTTTCGAGGAAGGAAAGAAGGTGGTCCCGGAGATGGTCTTCCTGGAAGGTGGAAATCCGGTCCATTTTCCCGATGACTTTTCCGCGGGAATCGAGGATCACAAAGCCGGGTTCGATGAAGGTGAAACGTTCTATTCCGTTTTTGCCATCGGAGTCGGCCCGAAGGGGAATGAAGCTTTTCGAGGCAAGGAAGACGATGTCGGGCATCATCCAGGGTCCGGCCAGCATGTACTTGTGAAGGACCTTTTTCCGGTCCATCGGGGAGCGGGGGATCCCGGTCACCCACCAGAGAACGGGCTTTCCCGATTTTTTTGCCCGGGAGAGAGCTTCTTCCCGGTTGGTGATCCAGGGAATTTCGGTCCCGCAATTCCGGGCCGGCCCCTGGAGGGGAAGATCGGGTGATTTTGCCTGGAGAAGAAGCAGAAGAAGGAGAGTCATTCCTTCGTGTCACCCCATTTTTCCTGGATCAGCGTTTCCCACTCCTTTTCATACTTCTTGATTCCGATATCCAGGGCGTCCTTTTCTTCCTGGGTGATCTGGTTGTCCCGGTTTATGCCGAGTTCTTTTGCGGCCTGGTGTTTCACTTCAAGAAAGGCGGTTTCCGTCTGTTCCCGGTTCCGGATCTCCCCGGCGTTGATCTTGTCCGTCATGATCCGGTTGATGTGGTCTGCAAGATCCGCCCCGCGGTTTTCGCATCCTCCCAGGAAGAGAGCCGTGCAGAGGGCCAGGATCCATCGGTGGGTACTCATTCTTCGATCCCCAGACTATCCCCCCCGTGATCCCAAGGGAAAGGAAATCGCCACGTGCGGCGTGGTCTGAATTCTGGTATACCGGGGGGTCATGGGCCGATTAAAAAACGATTTTTCCTGGTCCCGAAGCCGGATGAAAAACTTCGAGGAATGCCGGCGCATGTATTGGTTCAGTGCCTACGGAATGTGGGACGGGTGGGATTCGCGCGCGGATGCCCGCACCAAGGAGATCTACATTCTTTCGAAGCTCAAGAACCGGTGGATGTGGGTGGGGGAAGTGGTTCACAACGCCGTTGCCGAGAT
>PVBE011726423.1_pt1 | contig 14822 bp, 17 predicted proteins | sample 1631181 | NCBI WGS metagenome assembly PVBE01 (sample SAMN08397723, study PRJNA350692) | Marine metagenome, whole genome shotgun sequencing project. | isolation source: water | place: Pacific Ocean | collected 2012-04
CTGGCCTTGCGGGCGGCGGCCTCCCTGACTTGGCGGGCGGCGGCGGCGATCTTGGACTGGCGTGCCCTTTCCACGACTTCCCTGGCCTTGCGGGCGGCGGCCTCCCTGACTTGGCGGGCGGCGGCGGCGATCTTGGACTGGCGCGCCCTTTCCGCGACTGCCCTGGCCTTGCGGGCGGCGGCCGCCTTGGCCTGGCGAGCCAATTCCGCCGCTTTGCGCTTCTTGTCCTCAAGCCACCCCGCTTCGATCAACAGGGGATTATGGCGCCCTTCGAAAAATTCATTCGGCACGGCGGAAGTTGTTAGTCCACCGTGCTTACTAAAAACATCAACCGTTACCGGCGATGCCTGAAGTTCGGCCGCGGTGCTCACGGTGAGAGCGAAAACAATTAAGCTCAAAAAAAGGAGGCTAATAAATCGAAAAGCGCCTTTAGCGTGTCCGCGTCTTTCAGAGGTTCTCAGGACCACTGTTTTCTCAAACCTCTTAAAGTGTGACTGTTGACTAAATGTGGCACCCCTCAGCAACCGCCTGGCAATTTGGAACCTGTCTAACATAAGCTCACCCCTCACTAACATATTTCGATGGCTTCGGAACCTAACGGACAGAAGCTTTTCCGAATGTAAAATTTCCCTCTCCCGACTTTCGGGAGAGGGAAGCCGCGTTTAGCAGAAACGGCCGGAGCAGGTTTGAAGAGGGCCACTCGATCCACCGACGATCTTGTCAAGCATGATGGCCGTGCCCCGCATCGTGACGTTGATATTGCTGTCGGGGTCGAGCCCCATGTCCATCAACAGGGTGTTCACCCACTTGTACAGCTTGTGGCTCGGCGCCCTCGTGCGGTAGGCGTATGTCATTACGGCCGAGTCGCCGGTTGGCCTGTCCGAACGCACATAGCCGGGAAATTCCTTTTCCATGATCTCGGTGAACTCTAGAATCTCGCGGATCGAGAAATTCCTGAACGTAACCGCATACTCGTTCACCAGACCCTTGCCGGCGAGATCGCCGCCAATCGCACCCGTTGTTCCGGCCACGGAGCCGCCCCCACGCGTCAGGTAGGCCAGTTTCTTCCGCAAAACGTCACCCAACGAAGCCCCGAGATCGCGGGCATGATCGCCGACGATTTCCTGGATGCAGAACCTATTACATGGCTCTGGAACAGGGAAAGTGTGCCTTGGCGCCTCCCAGGCCCCGAGGAACCGACGGGCCTCGACATCATAGATGTCTCCGGTGATGCGGGCCTCGGCCTTTGCATACCCGGAAAAGGTTTTCCTGCCGGCCCGTAACTTGAGGACGACCATGGCCCGTACGTGGTTTCTGGGATCGCTGCTCTCGTTGGCTATCGTCAATCGGCGCACCAGATCCATTTTAGGACGCCGGTCAGGCGGGATCGACCAACCTAGATTGGCGGCGAGCATTTCTTCGTCCACAATGAAGAAACCGTACCTGGTCATCTGACTCTGGAGTTCCATGAAAGCCCGGCTAAAGATGTCGCTTGTATGCTTCACGCTTAACTCGTCAGAATCGTCAACCATGACCATGACACGGATACCCGTCCCATCCTGGGCCATGGAAGGATTCGGCGTCACCGCACAGGATATCAGGAAAAACCCTGACAGAACCGTAAAAAATACTTTTCTCATCTGACGCTCCTTAATCAATTTACTCCCCACGCCGTAATGGCTGCTCTTCCGACCTATGAAAAGGCGGGAGCCTTTTTTTCCAATCAATGAATGAAGCTTGCCTATCCGGTTGCTACACACTGTCCCTCTTTTTTATCTCATCCGGGCCACCAACGGATCCAAGCGGCAATGTCCCTATCTCTGTTGAAAAAGGAGAAGCAGGTATCGCTGATTGATCATGCTATGCGACCTTCCTGATGGCATCAAGCGCATCGTTGGCCTGTCTTTGTCGCATGAGTTCGTGCAAGGCGTTGCGGAGGATCGGGAGTTGCCGGTAGGCTTTAAGGCGGCGGAAGTTTTTCTGGGCCTCTCGCAGGCCGGTTGCGGTCCAGCGTAGCGCCATCTCGGCGTTGCGCCATCGCTTGACGTTGCGGCTGACCAGCCGTACCGTTCCCAGCGCGTTCTCGATGATGTTGGTGCAGGCCAGGGAGCGCTGGAGTTCCTGGGGCAGGCCGAGGCGGATGACGGTGAGTATCTCATCCAGGCCTTCCAGGATGCTGCCCGAGACGCCTGGTTCCTCATGCTCCAGGCGGCGGGCCAGGTTGCGTAGCAGGCGCTCGGCCTTGTCCGCGTCTTTCTGGTCCCAGGCTTGGCGGAGCGCCTTCTTCACGCCGGCATGCAGGTGATCCGGTAGGCGCTCGATGATGTTGCGACCCTTGTGGACCTGACAGCGCTGGATGGCGGCGGCCACGCCGAAGGTGTTGCGGATGGCCGCCGACAGCGCCTTCGCTCCATCGACGACGAACAACCGGGGCACACCCGGATCGAGCCCCCTGCCGGTCAGGTTGTCGAGCAGGGCCTGCACCGTCGCAGTATTTTCCGTCGCCCCCTCGGCAACGGCCATAACATGCTTGTCGCCATTGCCGTCGACGCCGACCGCCGCCACCAGGACATGGTCGCCCACATGAAGGCCATCGATCTGAATGACCAACAGGTCGAGGCCGGAGAGGTCGGAGTCGAGCCATTCCCGCATCTTCTTGCGCGACAACGCCACGAAGCGCCGGGAGACGGCCGACTTGGAAGTCCCGTCGCCATTTACCCTCGGAAGGTCCCCCTCGGGCAGCCGAACGGCACGGCCATATTTGCGGGTGGAGACGTTCAGCACCATCAGGTTCAAGGCCCATTCACGCAGGAGGTCGCCATCACGAAGAACTTCCCAGCTCTCCAGGCTCACCTCCTTTCCAGAACGGTCGCGAACCCGTGGCCGGCGCACCTTCACCCTGCCGCCGTGATAGGCGATCTCGCTTGCCGTCGTGCCCCAGCGGTAGCCCCGGCGCTCTCCATGGCGGCGATGCCGGGCGCCACATACCGCCGTGGCGTCTTCCTCCATCATCTCCCGCAAGGCCTCAATCCCGGCCAACAGGCAGAACCGATCAACACTGAGGCGAACCTCATCCATCGCGTCCCCCAAAGTCGGCAGGGAAAAAGGCGCGGCAAGGGCTTTCGGGCTGGTGGAATTATGGATATCATTTCGCATGGTGTCGTTCTCCTTCTTGGGTTTGAATCACCAGGAGCCTAAAGGCTCCGGGAGAGCGACACCTACTTCAACTTTTCAACATCGAACGGGACATCTCCGGCAAGCCGCTTGGCCGTCGTCGAGTTGATCGCCGCAACGACAACCACCGCCGGCCTCGATGTCGAATGCGAACTCGACACAGGTACTTATGCAAAAGGAATCAAGGTCACCGATGCCGAAATGAAACGCATCGAACTCAGAGGCGATGCATTCCACCCAGAGTGGAACTATACCATCAGCCAGAGGTCGGAAGAATGATGCTGTTAATTATGCGCGTTGCCTTAGCCCTCCACTGCATTTTCCGCCTCACATCCTTCCATAGTCCCATTCGAGAGCCTCCGGCATGGCGCCGGGAGCCAAATCGATCAACACGAATGGGAAGGCCGAAAATGGAAGGAACAAGCTCCGGCAACGCAATGACGGAAATCGCCCTGGCCCTGGCCATGGCGTTTTTCTCGATCATGGTGCTGACCATGGTTTCCATGGGGGTCGCGGAAAACAAGACCCCGGCGGCGGCGGGCGCCATGCTGGCCCCGGCAGCGGACGATGCGAAGGCCGCGGCCGTCAAGCCCCGGACCGACGACGTTATCGTCGTCTACCATGGCGGGCGGTTTTATAATCGCGACCTGCAGCCGGTCGATCCTTCATCAATCAACACTTCCGGACGCGCCCTGCTGGCGCTGAGCCCGGCCTTGCCGATGGGCGAGGCGATAGCGGTTCGCACGCAAATCAATGTAAGTAATCTAATCGTTTCAACACTCGACAGCCGATGGCTGAAGACCTTGGAGGGCATGACCCATGATCGTTAACAAGCGCACTTTTCCAACTATCTTTTTCACGTCCCTGATCGCCGCGACCGTCCTGTTCCTCGGCAGCGCCGAAGCCGCGACAAAGGCGCAAGTCAAGCGGATAGTCATTGAGGAAGCCCAACGCAACGGCACGGTCCCCCCGTCTCTGGCGCTCGCCGTGGCGAAGGTGGAGTCCGGCTTCGACGAACGAGCCCTGAGCAGCGTCGGCGCCCGCGGGGTCATGCAGATCATGCCCAAGACGGCCATGGATGAATTCAACGTCTCCGCCGGCAGGCTATGGGACCCCCGGCTGAACATCCAACTCGGCATCGCCTACCTGGAGCGGCTCTATCGTCAATACGGTGGGCGCTGGGACCTGGCACTGTCCCACTACAACGGCGGTACGCTGAAGGGAGGGGGAAGGTACGCCAGGCCGCATTCTTACACCCGCCGCTATGTTTCCTCCGTCCTCGGCTGGTCCCGCCGCTACGAGCGCGACGCCACCACCGTTGCCCTGGCCAGCGCTACGGCGGATAGAAACGGCTCTTACGGGGATAACTACTGGATGTTCGATACGCCCGACGTGGACAAGGACTGGCGCCACTACCTGAAGGTCGCCGACTATTGGCTGAAGCCCGCCGGTGCACGCGCCGCAACCGAGTCCGAGACCACAAGGGCTTACTGGGACGAAGAGGATGGCGGAGGCTGGATGCCGGTAGACGGTGAAGCAGTCCGTCCCTCGGACAGGCTCAAGGCAAAAGTGAACACACTCCGCAGGAAGTTCCGCGAACGCCTGCAAAGGAACGAGACGCCCTGGACGCCGATCCGCGATGGTCGCCGGCCCCGCTTCAGTTGAGCGCCGGCCACCAGCACTCATGGGTAGGATGACAAGGGTAATTATGGATTTTTTCTTGTCACCTCCTACAATGACGTAACGCAAGGAGGGCTTGGGAGGCTCCACGGTGGAAGGGCCAGCGGCGGAAAACATTATCCTGGAAGCGGGCAAGAGCGGCGAATTGATTTCTGTCTTTCGTTTGGTGGAAGAAACCCAGGCGAACGGCGAGATCAAGTTCTCCCCCACCATCTGCCGTGACTTGGCGAAAGCCGTTTCCTGCCGGACTTACGCCGGCGCCGTTCTTGAACTCTGCCACCTTGTCCATGTCGCGGACGCCCGTGGCGGCGGCGGAGGGTATGTCCACTTCTTCTGGGGCCATGGTCCGGCCCGGCCCGCCGGGTTTAAAGGGGCCATCCGGAATTCCTTGAAGAACCCGACCTGGCGGGGAACGGAAGTGACGGTGACCGACTCGGGCGTGGACATTGCTTATTCCGATGGCGGGTTTTCGATAACGTACTCCCGAATGCCGTTCCTGTCGGCGCTGATGGAATTTCTTATTTCTTCCATCGGTTTCGGAGACTTGAACGACGTATTCGCGGGGATGCTCGGTCCCGGCATTTCGAAAGACGCGGTGTCGAGGTGCGCGAACGAGCTTTCGAGGTGTGTCTACGACTACTTGAAGGATCATTTGCCGACGGCCCAGAACATGCGCAAGTTTCATTGTCTGATCGGCTTCATGAAGGAACGGCATGGCGTTGATTTCACTCCTTCCGCCATCGACGACGAAACGATCCTGGACTTCTGGATATCCAAGACCGCCGATGGGCCGGCCGCGGAGGGCGATTTCAAGACTTACGAGTCGGTGTTCCGAGCTTTCCTGCGCCTGCGCCATGCCCTTGAGCAGGCCGCCGGCTTGTATGCCTTGGATGGGGCCCGGAGCATAGGCGCCAACCGCGAGGCGGGAGAGGTGGATCCGGACAGCATTCATGCCATGGTGGAAACGGTTGACGAATATCGCAGCCCCCTCCTGGTGCTCCAGGAACCGCCGGCCGGCGCCATCAAGTTTCTCAACAACAAGGAGATGGCGGGACTCGAGCTTCTGATGGATTGCGGCAAGGCGGCGTTCGACCTTGCCTTGTCCCTTATGCGGTGCGAAGTGTTCACCAAGAAACAGGGGAGGGTTACCCAGGCCCTTCGCCGGAGAGCGGACGCGGGTGAGCTCCGTGGGATCATCGACGAATGCGCCTTGGTAACCTACGAGGATCGCAGGGAGGAATATGCCCGCAAATCCTTCCATATGGATAATATGTTGCTCGCCAGCCTTTATGCTCTGGTGCGGGCGAGGAACGAGGAAGCGATTTCGCTGATCGTAGCACTGAGACCGGATCTGGATCTAAGGCCCCTGGCGAATCTGCTCCGGATTGGAAAAGAAACGGCGGATAACGTTGTGATGCTAAGCTCAAAAAGCGTATCTGATCGGTTTATGGATATGATCGGCGACGCGGATAAGGCTGGTAAGGACATGGTTGCCTTGGTGGCGGATGCCCGGGAGGCCTTCAACGGCGTTTCCCGGCGGGGATTTAGTGCCGAGAGACTGGACGAAAGCGCGGTCGTCGATGGGTTCGCTGTTGGCGGGATGGTCCTCCTGGGTGTCAAGGAGCACTTGGCCGACTTTCTCCGTAAGCTGGAGAATGCCCGGCTGCCATATGAAAACTGGACCCGCCAGTTCGATGCCGACAAGGATGTATTTACGAAACAATTCCATATTCTTTACGAAGGGAGTTGAGCCATGACAACTTGGAACATCTTCACATCAAAACAAAAGATGGCGGTTGAATTGGCCTTCGATGCTTTGTCCACCATGGACGGGATCACGGACCGTAGAGATACTTTCAAAGGTGGAATACAACGGATTGGTTTCTCTGATTTATATTCTTTTGTCACCAGTTCAGACAGTATGATGGACGAGAAATTGGAGCGCGCCCTGGAGCAGGATGGCCGGCTGCGCGGCGAACTGGACAGGCTGCTGGAAAGGACGGCCGTATATCGCTTCCCGAAGCTGGCGGCGGCCAGCTCCGGCAAGGCGGACCACAGGGGCGGCGAAGGGTTTCTCATTCGGCTCAAACAGTCCCGTGCCGAGCAAACCCAGACCTATGTGATCATTGAACTGGCCCCCGATTTTCCCGAGGCTCCGAAGATACTGTTCCTACGTAGCGCCCCTGACCGCTACATCAAGCACCCTTTGCCGGAAGCTCACGATGGCGTTATCCAGGTCCTGGCCGAGGAGGACTCCGACTTGGTCCGGGCGCTACGGAAAGTAGACACGGAGGTCTCTCTTCATTGAACGCCGTCCGCGTCTACATCGCCACAACGCAAGGCCCCTCGGAAGTTCAACGGATTGCCGAGGAAGACCCGAAAGTTCGATCCGTAGTCTGCCTCAACGGCACTTCCGAGGCGCTCCCCATCAGCGCCGCTTATGATGCTTTCGTGCGCAAACCGACAGGGGTCATTGAAAAAAATTTTGGCCATTCGGTCTATCGCCTGGATGTTTCCGAACGTATTTCCGATGGCAAAAGCTGGCAACTGGGATTCTTCGCCGCTCATGCCCTGTTTTCCGTCGACTGTCTCGCCGGGAAAGGGGAGAACACCGAACGGGCTGTCTGGGTCACCGGAGAGGTGGACCGGGACCTGAACGTTAATCCCGTTGACCATATCGAGGAAAAACTCCGGCAATCGGCCCCGCTGTTTGCCGAACTCAAGGCCGCGGGCATTCCGCTCACTATCTTTGTGCCGCAAAAGAACGCCGGAGAACTTAAGGCGACATGGAAGGATATCGTTCCTCTCGAAACCGTCCAAGAGATGTACCGTGAGCTGGGCTTGGATGAGAAAGCCAGATCGGTAAGACCGGAATCAATAACTGGAGTTATCGGATTTGGCGCTCTCTTGGCCGCCCTTATCGGGGTGGTCCTGTGGCAGAGCGATATTCTTGACAGATTCGGGGAAGTCCGAAAATCCGATGTGACAGTTATAACCGAGGAAAAGCCGGAGAAAACCGAACTGCTGGAAACCTCCCTTGAATTGACGGCCATTGAACACCGAGTACTCGGGCGTTGTCCGATGACTTTTCCCGGTGGGGCGGCCTACTATCTCGTGGCTCTGGACAAGACGGATATAGAGCATTTCACCGCCAGCGCCTGGGAAGGCCTTTGCGCGGTGGAATACGGATTGCACAACGCTTCCGAAAAACCCGTTCATGCCTGGATCAAGGGTTTCCGGCTCGGTTCCGAACCACGTTTCTCCCGTGAGCAGAGTCTCCCTGGCATTAAGAATCGCGAACTGGCGCCGGGAGAGAAGATTTCAATCACAATGGTACTGCCGCGCTGGTCGAAGCAACCAATAACGGTGCGGATTATCGCGGCGGCCGGCCCGAACGCTCCACAAGAGACAGGAAAGTGGCTGGCCAAAGCCGAAACGGACAACCTTCGCCGCGCCGGCCTTGCCGTGAGAACGGTAGAACACGCCATAAACCCACCAGCAAAGCCCCGGTTCAATTAGCTGAAGGTTAAGCGGGGTTTTATCGGGATGTAATAACCAACCCCCTGCCGAAAAATCCCCCACGCCCTTTCATAGCTTCATCGGAACAACACCGAATGGAGCTATGCCATGAAACAAACCGTTGAAAATTCAATTGTCGGGCGTATCCCGCTACGGGGGATTGCTTTATCGGCGGCCCTGTTGACAGTCTCGGCCTGCAACCTGAACACCCAGACCAACGCCATGGAGGGGATCGGCTTCCGTGAAGCACGGTTCCAGGAAATCTCGGCCATGCGGGAATACCGCCAGTGCCGAGATGACGGCGTCGAACTGGACACCAAGGCGCGGTCTTCCGGCTCCGCCGGCCAGTACCTGGCCAGCGCCAGACTACTTGAAAAGTGCGAGACCGAACTGGGCCAGGAGGCCGCTAATTTGGCGGTGGACGAGCGCATGCGCGCTTACGCCCTCGGTATCCAGAACTACATCAAGGGCGGCAATCTGGAAACGGCTGCCCGCAACCTGGAGCGTTTCAAGAAGGCGTTCACGGGCAAGGACCTCTACTTCACCAGCGGTGCATCGTTCATCGAGACCATGGAATCGATTTTGGGCCAAAAACGTCCACATGAGTTCGGAGACCTCGCCGCCCTCAACGTGAGCTATGAGTTGAAGAACGAAATGCGCCGCATTCGCTATTGGAAGCGCAACTGACGACGCCACTCACCATAGGAGACAAAGTCATGAACCGGTTTTCATTCCATCAAGGCCCCAGGTCGCGGGCGCTGATTCTGAGCGTGGCGGCGCTCCTGCTATCCCTGTCGGCAACGGCTCCTACCCTGGCCGAAACTCCTAATTGGCGGCCCTCCGCCAGTGAACGGCTGGTCAAGCTGCCGGGCACCTATATCAAGAAAGCCATAGACCAGGACTTTCAGGAATCCCCATTGGCCACGGCCCTGGGCGATGTCGGAACCCGGATTGGAAACAAGACTCAAACCCTGGAAGATTTGCGTTCCGCCGCCGAAAGGGCGGACGGCGAGGCCCGTAACGAACTTCAGCAACAATTCCTGGCTGAAAAGCAAGGCTACATAAAGTTGATGGGCGAGCGCCAGGATCTGCGCCGCAAGCAAATCAAGACCAAGGTCCACCTTTATGAAGCGCTGCTCCGCAAACTGGAACGGCGGGGCGAAGGCACAAGCCAAGCCATGGAGGCATTGGCAAAAAACCAGGAGGCCGCCAAGCAGCGCTTCTCGGATTCGGTAGCGACGGTCGATATGAAACTTTTCAATTCTTCGACGGCAACCGAGAGCAAGTACGGCAAGGAATACGCCAAGAACATGGCGGCCATTGAAAACCTGGTCACGGCCATTGATGCCCATCCCATGAACGTCCAACCCGAATTCGATGGTCAGCCGCTTAGCAAACAGGACTACCTGCGCCAACTGATTGCCGAAGGAGAGTCCGATCTGGCGATCCTGAATCAGGAAGAGAACATCCTCGGATACATGGCCAAACTGGTGGCCTTGGACGCCATGGCCCTGTCGGAAGGGCTGGCGGACGACGCGCTCGCCTTGGGCGATGACGGTGATGAACTTTCCAGCCCCGCGTCCGCCGTCGATTTCTTCATCACCCGAAACTAAAGGAGACAAGACGATGACATGTACACGAACATTCACTCTTGCCGTTGCCACGGCTGCCTGTCTGGCCGCTACCGGCGCCGCCCAGGCGGGAACGCTTGAGAACCTGGAACGCGAACGGGCTATCATGGTCGAGACTATCCTCGATCCGTCCCTGACGGCGGTCGAGCGGCAAAGGAAAATCGTACTTTCCCAGAACCGCCTGGTCGACCTTGAGCGTATGGTCATCCGCGACAAGAGCCTCGCCGGCAAGAATACGCCGGTGGTGAAGAAAGCCTTCGAGAACTACGACCTGACCTTCCTGGTCCATGCCTCGGTGGAAAAGAACCTTTCACTGATGGACCATTGGCTGAGCCAGGTGGGCGTGTCCACGAAGAACGTGATGGATGCCCGTGTCGGACGGAGGTGGTAGGATGCGTGGCATTCTCCATGTCATGGACGCCGGTTCCCGGTCGGTGAGCGTCATGCTCGGTGGATTGGTGGTGATTCTGGCGGGAACCGTCATGGCCACTTCCATGACCGCCGCCGACATCGCCGCCCGCGCCCAAGAGGTGTTCGGCATCACCTTCATCGGACTAATGGCGGGACTGGTTTTTACCGCGCTCTACTGCTGGGTCATGGCGGCCAGGAGCCCGGACAGCGGGTTCTGGACCGAGGCCGGCCTGCAGGCCGCCAACGGCATCGCAACACTCGCCCTCACCTACACCTTGCTTGGGATCAGCTTGGGCGTCGGCACCCTGGCCGAACAGGAACTGACACCGGAAACGGTCCGCCATGTAATCCGCGGACTGACGAGCCAGTTCAGCCTTGCTTTCATGACCACCGTGGTCGGCCTGCCCACGGCGGCGGTTCTGAGAACCTTGCTAGTGGTCACCCATGCCCGGCAACGGGGACAAGGCACCATGCTTGAGAAGGGAGAACCGTCATGAAGTTCCTGATTTTCAACATCGCTATCGTCGGCGCTCTCTACTATTTGTTCACGACCGACGTGAGCGGGGCCCGCGATACGATGACCAATAGCGCCCATCAGGCTGTCAATCGTGTGGAAATGCTGGTGTCCTCGGCGCTGGCCGAGGCTCGTAATTTCGCCTCCAAACGGACAAGCGTAAAAGAAATCCCGCCACCAACGCTCGCGCCGAAGCCGGAGAGCAAGCGTATCGTCCCCTCTCTAGTGAAAACAGAGGAAACGGCCCCGCCCGTCATGTCACCGGTTACCGTCGAGCCGCCATCCCCGCCATCACCGCCGGAGCCCGTGGAGATGGCCGTGGAGAAGGCCGGGAGCGGCGAGACAACCGAAACTATTTCACCGAAGAGTCTTGGCGAGAGACACAAGGAGCTTCTCGACATGGCTCAGAACATGGAGCTCTTCTATCTCAGGAAGGCAGGGGAATGAGCGTTTCCAGTATCAGTGGTAAGGCATCAGTGCTGGTCTCCGGCCTGTTCGTCGCCGTCCTGCTGTTATGGCAACTCCAACAGCCTGAGAAGTCCGCGACAACAAAGCCGGCCAGACATTCACAGCCCGCTCCACCACCACGGGAAGCAAAAAATCCCTTGGCTGTGGCCGCCGTCGCTTTGCCCCCGCCCCCCCCTCCGGCAAGCCATAAAAAACAATCGGTTAAACTCAAGAAGGCGGTGACGATACAAAAACCCTCAGCGCAAAAGAAGATAAAGCCCATCGTCAAGGTCAAGAAGCCCTCCCTGAAACAGGTAGCGGTCCGAGCGGCTCAAAAACCGGCGCCCCGAAAATTGCAGGCGCGCACCGTCCGGGTTTCCATTACGGATCATTCCCCCGAGGCAAAGGAGGGACGGACTCTTTTACGCCTGCTAGAACATGGCTCTGGTCCTGAAATCGAGATTGCCTGGCCGGACGGTAGTTCCGCGAGATCGTCCCTCTATCACCTGTTACGCGGTTGCTACGGCATGCGGACGGCGTTGATGGATACGAGCGGAGCCCTTTACGTCACCGATGGCGGCCGGAACTGGCGGCCCGACATGGATCGCTTCAGCGGTTTCGTTCGGCAGCCATCGGGGGCTCTTACGTTCGCCGAGAACAAGGAGGCGGAGGGTATTCGTCGCCGCCATCGTCTCGGTTCCGATACCACCATTATCCGGCTGTTCCCACGCCGCGTCGATGCGGTGCTGTTGGGGGGACTACAAAGTCTCCTCGGCGAGCGCTACCAAAACGCCAAGATCATCCATGCCTCCTACCGCCAGAATGGATCCCGTCTATTTATCGACAATATCTCCGCTGACGGTGCAATTGTCCAGGGCAGGATCACTTTTCCCGCCGCTCAAGATAGATGCGGATAGGAAGGAATGAGACATGATAAAAAGCGGTTTCATCGGCATCCTGTCACTTATGTTCCTCGCGGCATGCACGGAGACACGGTACGTAAACTACCAGGGGGAAGAGGCATTCCCAGATATATTCTCGCGTCAAGTGGAGTTCAATGTCTCCAAAGCCTTCTACCGGGATCCGCCGGACTGTGTGGTGGTGCTCCCCTCCACCACCGCCGACAAGGGACAAGGACAAGGCGATGGGCGCGGCCGCGTTGTCGAGGACGCCCTGGCCCGGCAGTTGTCCGGCAAGGTCAACCGGGTGATTGGCCCGAACGAACGAGACCATCTCGTCCGTCGCTTGGCGGTGGACCTGTCCCGGCCCGGCGATAGGAGGGTATTGGCGCGTCAGGCCCGCTGTGGGTTCTTCGTTCAAGCCAAACCCTGGGGCGGCGAGTCGGTCTATGCCGTGGTCTGGACCCAGACCCGAGTCGGCCTGGAGGTCGTGATGACGCGGGCCGGGGATGACGGCGCTCTTTGGCAAGCCCGCCACGTGGCCACCCGTTCCGGCGGCGGATTACCGCTGTCGCCGATTTCCGTCGCATCCAACGCCTTCATGGCAGCGCGCCTCAACACCGATGGCGACGTCCCGCTATCCCTTCTCGATGACACGTTACGGCGAATGGTCCGCACCCTCCCGGATACACGCTATGCCATGGAACGGCGGCCGGGAGGATGATAATATGTGGGGGAATAGCCCATTACAGGGAAATCATCATGAGATTGGATTCGACAATTCATCGACCGTTTTTCCTGGCGGCCACTCTTGGAACCTGTCCCTCCTATTTATCTAATCGGCTCACCCAACGACGACCCGCCTCTCGGGCATCTGCCGACGGAATCTCGGGATAACAGGAAATCCAGGTTCGAGAAGCGCCCGCCCGAGCTGTTCGAGCCGATTTGGAGTGAACAGATTGGTCCAAAGGCAGGCAGCCTCTGGCTGCGGCCACGTCGCTGGCGACAGATTTCGCTCGAAGCCGGGCAGTGGTCAGGCCGCGAGGCGCTTGTACCGGTGATGAAGGCCACCGACCTCGGGAAAGGAAATGACCTCCCCGGAACCCACCGGCAGGGCCGATCTCCCGTCTGGTGTATCCTTGGCCAGCTGGTCATACGTCTTTCCCATCGCAACTCCGGACCATACCGGTGTTACACTTGGTTTGTGAATTTAGCGCCTCCAAAATTCAGGCATAAAAAAAAGGCCGCCCCGGCGGAACCGGAGCGGCGTGAAGCGTGGGTTTTGGGATAAGTCTCTGAACTACCCGCCCGCAACGAGGCGGTCCAGGCTCAGGCGGTATTTGTCCATATTATGAAACCATGCCGGAACGATTTTTCCTTCGCCCGGTTGGCGGAACATGGTTGGCTTGCGCCCCTGGCGAATGGCGGCGCCCGCCTGGACCGGCCCCATGTGGAATGGCACCCAAGCGATGGGGTCCAGCCGGCCCTTGTATCGAGTGACCGGGCAAGTAATCCGCTTGACGAACGTCTTATTCCCGGCGCGCGGCGATCCGAACAAATGAACTTCTTGCGGTGGGTGCGGGCTACAATTTTCAAGCAATGGAGAGCAAAGCTCGGCCGTCAGCATTTGCGCCATGGCGGCCCCGAGGGAATGCCCCGTGACAATAATAGGCACCCTAGTGACGAGGCCCCCAAGCTCATCAAGCAACGGCGCGCGCACTTTATCGTACGCGGCGAAGAAGCCGCGATGAACGCGCCCGCCGCCGGGAAAGTCGCGCTTGATAAAACGCAAGTCCCAAAACAAGTCCTTGAGATCATCTGTCCCGCGAAACGCCACGAACATGCGCCGCCGGTCCCAAGCCAGAAAGACGTAGGACGCGCCCACCTCGATGACCTTCACCCAGGATATGTTCAAACGTTGCAGGCGCAGGTCATCGAGGGAAACGTCGCTATAGGCGATGGCGGACAGGGCAGCGCAAACGCGGGCGGTGCCAAGGTTGCTCATTTTACGGGCAAGACCGCGGCCCCGACGTCTGGCGCGCCGGGTATCCTTGGCTCCCAGCTTGTCGAGAACGCCGTGTCTTGCGGACCCTTCGCGCCGCACTTTTCGTTAACCAAGCGCTTGGTGGCCGCTACGGCAATGGAAGGGACCGCCAACATGACGCGGGCTCGAAGTTTCTCAGCGTAGTCGGGATAATCCTTTCGCAGTTCGCAATACAGCGCCGCGTAAATTTTCGCCTTTTCCTTGACGCTGTCGGTCTTGCGGGCCTCCAAGCCCGCATCCAGGATGCGCGGGGCTATTTCCTTCGCCATGCCCGCCGCACCGCCGCCCCATGACAACACCTGCTCCCAATTGCACGAAGACAAGGTGAAAACGGCCAGCATCGGGACGATGACGGATGTTACTCTTTTCATAATTTCCTCCATTAAAAAAGCCGCCCTTAAATGGGCGGCGGTAAAGCGAACGGCGTTCGCAAAAAAACGGCCTTCAGGCCGCTCTCAGGGTGAATTGTTAGGGCTGGATATCTATTCCTCCACCACCTCGAA
>PVBE011685357.1_pt1 | contig 14821 bp, 18 predicted proteins | sample 1631181 | NCBI WGS metagenome assembly PVBE01 (sample SAMN08397723, study PRJNA350692) | Marine metagenome, whole genome shotgun sequencing project. | isolation source: water | place: Pacific Ocean | collected 2012-04
CTATCGATTAAAGGAAAAGCTAAGAGCCGGAATTATTAAGAAACCACCACAAGAGATCACTACTGACTAGACACAGGGGGGTCAATTTTAAACTGCCGGAATCAAATCAAAGGGGGTCAGTTTTAAACTGCCGTTGACAACGGAACTGCGGTCGAATACGGGAAGGTCCTAGGTATCGAGTTCGATCTCAGAGATATCCAACAACCGGTTGTAGATTTCTCACCGGCACCGGCAATTTCCAGTTTTGCTTTCTATGAAGGTGATGCGTTCCCGAAGTGGCAACACAATATCATTATCGGCTCGCTTAAGGCGGCAGAGCTGTATCGTCTTGTGATTGAGAATAATCAACTGGTACACAAGGAAACGCTGATCAAGAATCTGGCGAGGATAAGAGACGTCGAAATTGGTTACGATGGTCTTATTTATTTGCTACTGGAAAGCAAAGCAGGCGGAAAGATCGTACGTCTGGTGCCTGAATTAAACCCCGATGCAGAGTAGTCACAATTCCGGTCTGTGACCGTCACGTTCTTGAACTCTTTATTGCTGCGCCCAAAAAAGCGTGGTTACGAAAATATCTCCGCATGCTATGCGCTGCGCTCCTCGATGACTTGCTCTAACCATAAGGACAATTCATTGTGCGCGCCATACCGAGCCATCTTGGGAACACTGGCTCGGTTGTCTGGATCTCCGACAAGCAGCGCAGGATCCGCTCCATGGTCTAAAAGGAACTCAATTAGCTTCCTATCCCCGTGCGAACCGGCTGCTTGCGTAATCGGTAACCACCCCTGAGCCGTCCAAGGATGATTGACTGTCCACGGATGCGCCTCAATCACCTTTTGCAGCCGGTGCGGTTTGTTTTCAGCAGAATAGTGCTGTGCCCGAAAGACCTTTGCTAGCTCTTCCATTGATATGCATTCAGGGTTTTCGTTTTGGTACCGGTGGTGGGCTAGTTCTGCAATTCTATGCATCCCATCGTATCGATCTTCTAAGCACGCGTCCCTAAATCTCGTTAGATCTGGCCACTCTCGTTCGTCGAACTGTATCGGCGTACGACCGACCGAGTTCAACTTCCTGCTATGCTGCGGTCCCTTTCGTGACAACAATATCTACCTCGCAGTCCAGAATGTGAAGAAGCGTGACCAGTTGCCCCATGGATTTCTTCGTGTTGGCTGGGTCCAACAGCCTATAGAGCTGCGGCACAGAAGTGTTGAGCCGTTTTGCCACCTGACGCCTGCTTAGTCCGCATGTTTCCATGCTACGTTGGGCTTCCACCGTCAGTCTGTAGATGAGCAAATTGGCCAGATAATTCGGATCACCGTTATACTCGAGAACTTGCTCAATGTGGATAGATCCCTCAGCCCCGGATTCCAGTCCATACGTGAACGCTTCGTTGCCCAGTTCTTTATCCACGAATACTTCGCTGACCCTGTCATCGGCTGATGGGTGCGGCGTACACTTTGCATACGGATAGGTGTACGTTGCACCTGATCGAGTCTCTATCTGGAACTCACTGCGCCGATTCGCTGACTTGACGTGTCGGATTTTCACAGCTGGCCTCCATTCTCCAGTTCTTCAATGAGTTGGATCAGACGTCGAGTTGCTTTTCCTTCCATTGGTTGCCAATTCTCGAGATCCCACTTTACAACCAGCTTTGAATCGCGGTAAACGTGAACGTGCCGTGGTGAATGATCTCCTTTCCAGGTCAAGAAGACGTAGTTGTCTCTTCTGATCTTTCCCACAAATTAATGTTACCACACACGGTAACATTTAGGAATCGCTCAGCCGGCATATCACCTAGTTAAGCGGCGTGGCGTTAGCCACGTCCGAGTGACCGAAGGGAACGACTTCAACTGCATGTTATGTTGCTCATTTCTTTCTCTGCGTAAAGATTCGATTTAGGCTTTGCCGAACGCTGACCTCTTTAGAGCAAATCGGACATTTGCTTCGGAATTTCTGCTGAGCAGATTTCATTTTGTTCTTGTTCGGTTTGAACAAATGTATCGCCATGCATTCTGCCTTGGGTAACTGACGTTTTCCGCGAATGATGTACATGTCTATTCGAGTCACAGACGAAAACCAATACTTCTCAAAATGTGCGTGCGGTCTTCGGCCGCCAGAGCCAGTTCTGCCTACATATATGCATTTACGCTTGGACCAGAAGACGTAAACACAATTTCGACCATAGACGTGCAAGTCATACCAGTCACGGAACGTCTTTTTTCTTGCAGCTAGCCCCCAGCCTTTTCCACGCTTAGCGTGCCATTGTTTCTTATCTGAGCAAGTACCATCGAATAAGGCTTTGCCGTTATTCGTTAGTTCGGTTTCGGTAGCAATGTCAACAAGGCGGCCGATACGTCGCCTGAGTTTGTGGCGGTCAAACTTAGCAGCGGGGCCTCTAGCGGATTTGCCAGCTTCTCTCCGTAAACCTTCGGTGAATTGACGGAATAGCCGGTCCAGCCCTTCGTCAAATTGTCTGGACGAAGCCATCGCTGAGGATTCTCCTAGCCATATAACACTCAGTTAAGCGGCGTGGTCGTTCTGGCGCGTAACTTGCGCAAGCAAGCGGAGTGACAGGTTGCCACGTCCGAGTGAGCGAAGCGAACGACTTCAACTGCATGTTAGGTGGATCACTACGTTGCGTTCGTGAAGATGTAGATTGTGTTGCCGTCTGGGTCCTCGCACTAAGCCCCTCGAATCTGGGGGGCCGGCTGGAATGCAACGGATTCCGTCTCCCTCGAGTCGCTCTCCAAGAGCATTGACACTTGTCTGATCCTTCTGTTCAAGGTTCAACAGCAATACCTCTTGAGGAATCAAGTCCATCAAAGCGATGTGCGTATCCCGGTACATGAAACATGCATAACCCGAAGTCCAGGCGGATTGGTTTACCGGCAAGAATCCGAGCTTTTTGTAGAAATCGACCGAAGCCGCAACATCTTTAACCTTGAGGACTATCTCCAGCTTACCGATATCACTCATGTACTTTCTCCTTCATCACAGCTTCACTGCAATATACCAAAGTACAATACGCAGAGAGCAAGATTCAACAAACAGCCCGTCTCGATCCTTCTATCCACATAACACGCAGTTAAGCGGCGTGGACGTTTTGGCACGCGGGTTGCGAATGCAGCACGAGTGACAGGGTGCCACGTCCGAACGACCGAAGGGAGTGACGTCATACCCTCTTCGCCATGCAGCAAAGTCAATTGAATAACCCGGCTTCTCCCGAGCAAATCGTCTCGATATGCGAACTTGGTCGAAGTAGCAAAGCGCAGTCTATTCGTTTATTCTCCCTAACCCCGTGCTTTAATGTTGTCCTCAACGAGCTAGCTAGGGGCCTCGATGATGAGACAGTTAGTCAAGCTATCCACGGCCAGTGCCGTATCGGCGCTTTTCTTTGTGTTCGTTGTAGTGATTGTGGCTGGTCCAGAACACAACTACGCTGGATACGAATGCGGCGGACACCCTAAATGCGCGAGCCAACAGGGATTCGAATCCATAGTCAACGGCATAACACAGGCTCAGTTTTGGCTCGACCTGCTAGACGACTGGCTTCTCTACTTTGCCATAGGCGCCCTGAGTTGCTACCTCTATCAAAGATGGAGTTCACCAGAGCCATGATCCCGCCTCTCCAGGCGGCACGATACTGTGCCGAGATCACGCAGGCACATAACATGTTCAGAGGGTTTGCGGTGGTCGGATTGAGGAGGCGTGTTGTCAACGAAGTCAGCAGAATGTGCTACAACTCATGGGTCTTGTCTCACGAGGAGATCAGCGAATCCTCTCTTCCATGCGTTCAGAGAACTCAAAACTGATATCGTCCGGGTCTTCGCCGAAGGGATGTTCCAGCATATCCTGAATTCTGATCAACACGACCAAGATGGTTGAAACGATGGCAGCAGAGAATATGCCATAGTATCCAAATTGGGCAAACTGAGGAGCAAGTACAAAAAGGGATAGAATGAGAGAAAGTGCGATAAAGAGCCTTAAGGTTATCGGTGTGCGGCTTTCCTTTATGGTTAGTAATTTCTCGAAAGCATAATAGGCCTGTTGGTGCCACTGTAGTATGCGGGAAATTTCCGGCGAAGGCATGCCGCTAGACCGAAAATCTTCGCCTGTCTTGATAATGCCTTCAAAGAACTGATCGATCTCTAACAGTTTGTCGGTGCTACTTTCGGTTTCTATCTCTTCGTACAGGAAAACTTGAACCAGCTGGAAGAACTGGCGTAGCTCTCTTTGTAGTGCTTCAAGCTGTTGCTCGTTCAACAGGGTTTTTGCTGTTTGCCACAGACTGAGTAGGATCGATTTGATCAATGCGATCTCGTCAAGCGCCTGGAATCTTCTGACATTTGCAGTGTTCATGGTGACTGCAAATGCGAAAAAGACCCCAGCAAAAAAAATCGTCACTAAGGCTCTCAACTCGATGGTAAAACCAATTGAGTAACAGAACCAGGCGCTCAGGGTGGCAAAAACCGGGATAACGAACAGCCACCGTTGGAAGTTTTCGTGGAATTTTCTCAATGCAATCTCTCTGGCGACGAAGCGGCAATTGGATTTTCATGCAGATGGTCTGAAACTGACGTGCTGCCCATACGGTCGACCCCTGCATACCTTACATGATAATGCCTTTTTGCTTGAGTTCAGCAATTTCAGTGCTGTCCAGTTTAAGCAGGTCGCCCAACACGTATTCATTGTGCTCACCCAGTAGAGGTGCGTGGAGTTGGGGCATGGGCTGATCGCTCATGATCCACGGCACTCTGATCAGCTCGAGTTCACCTAACTGCGGATGATCACATTTGATGAAGGCACCGCGTTGGCGCAGGTGGGCATCTGCAAATAGATCACGTGCTTCACGGGAGGGAGCGGCTGCCAGTCCCGCGTCATTGAGGCTGTTGACGATCCAGTCCCGATCCCGTTGACGGGTCCAGGATTCGATAATCGTATCCAATTCGCTCTCGTTTTCCTTTCGCGCCGCTGCGCCCGTGAATCGAGGATCATTAGCTAAATCTGGTTGCCCGATCACTTGTGCCAGGATCGAAAACTCCTCATCGGAATGGATTTCCAGGGCCAGCCATCGATCGGCACCCCAGGCCCGGTAGACATTGTGAGGCGCATAGTCCGGGTGAGCATTGCCGTGTCGAGTCGGGATTTCTGCTGTCATTTCATAACCGAGCAATTGTTCGCCGATCAACGCGCTGACCCCTTCGCACTGGGAGTAGTCGATAAATTGCCCCTCACCGGTTTCGACTCGGTGAAAGATCGCTGCAACGATGGCATAGGCAAGAGTAGTCGCATTCATGATGTCGACATCACCGGTGCTGTGACTTGGGTGATCGTCAGCATATCCGGTGATATATGCGCCGCCGCCAATACCGTGGTGAATGGATGCAAAGCCCAGGTATTCGCTTTCGGGACCTTCACAACCCCGACCCGAGGAGGATGCCCCGATTATATTTGGACGCACGCCGAGAAAGTCATCATAGGACAGGCCCAGCTTGGCCATCGCTCCCGGGCGCATGTTGTCGACTACCACATCGCAGTCTTTGGCCAGATCCAAGGCCAATCTCACACCTTCGGGTTTACTCAGATCCAACGTGACTCCCTTCTTATTCAGATTGACCGTGTTGAAGGCGAGCCCCTGATTGGGCGGGACCGATGTCGGTTCCGCTTCCGCCAGTGGCCAGACCACGCTTCGACGCATCAGGTCGGTGCGGGTATGTCCTTCGACTTTGATCACTTCAGCGCCCAGGCTGGCAAGCAGCATGCCGGCATAGGGTCCTGCCCAAACCCAGCAGAATTCAAGCACCCGTATACCTGCCAGAGGAAGACTCGTGTCCGCGCTGCTCGGAACTGCCTTCGGATTCCCGGCGACGGATTTAAGCAGGTCGAGGATTTCGTCCCTGTGCTGATTCATGAGTGGTGCCGGCCGGCTGTTGCAGGACGGGGTCCTCGACATGCGATAGGGAGTTCCGGCATAGCGCAGCTTGCCTGCCTTGGGATGATCGACTTCCCTGAAATAGTCCCTGGCTTTGTACTGAGCGCTGTTCATGACTTCTGCAGCGGTTCTGATCGGACCTATGGGTATTCCCTTGCCGGCAGCCCGGTGATGCAGATCATCCTTTGCTTGCTTCAGCATCCATGCGTCGATCATGGGCGCGATCTCCATGAGATGATGAGATCGATAGGCCATGGAGTCCCATTCTTTGCCTGCGCACCAGTCGGGATTGCCCATCAGATCAGCCAGGGCTCTGAAGTGATGATCGTCCAGCGCATTGAGTATCACGTAGCCATCACTCGTCTGCATTCTGCCCATGGCGGGCGGCCGATCCGGCAATCGACTCCAGGTCGTGCCATGGTAGTGGGCTGAGGTCACACTTGGTGCCATCATGGCGAGGATAACTTCCTGCATGGAGATATCGATTAGACACCCCCTTCCGGAACTCCGCTGGGCCACAATGGCTGCACAACTGGACAGAGCCGCAGAGATACCAGCGTGATAACCGACCGGATAACCGCCCATCTTAATGGGTGCCCGATCCGTGTTAGTGACCCTGACGGGCAACAGATTACCGAGTCCACCGGCATGAATCAGCGTCAGTTCATCTCCCGGCACATGCTCCCTTGGACCCGACAGACCGTAGGGTGTAATAACGGTATAGATCAAACGGGGATTGATGACCTGCAGTGCCTGCCAGTCCAGCCCCGCAGCCTCCAGAATCCGGGGAGAATGGTTGTCGATCAGTACGTCACACCAGGCGATCAGATCCTCGAAGGGTTCCTGCTGGTCGGGTTCGCCGGGATCGAGCACGAGACTCCGCTTGCTGGTATTGTTGTACAGGTAAAGGGCGCTCTTTTCCGGATCCGATCCGCCTTCCGGGAACGGACCTGCAGCGCGGGATGGGTCGCCCACCGGCAGTTCCACCTTGACGACTTCGGCCCCCATATCCCCCAGTAATTTGCCGCAGTATGGACCCGAGACCATGGTCGCGAACTCGAGAACCTTGACACCCGCCAGCGCTGTGTTGCTCATCACGTAGGAGTCTCTGACTATTTCAGACCAAGTACCGCGGTCTCCCATTGATCGGAGATTACCTCAATGACCGCTGGGCCCTTGGGCGACTCTTCCAGGGTCAGAAACTCCTGCATGTCTTCGATGCGCCTGGCTGTATAACTTCTTGCGCCAAACCCTTTGGCAACCATGGCAAAATCAACTTGTGTAAAGTCGGTGGAGATATAGTTTTCCTGGAAATAGTTTTTCTGAACGTGCTTGATCCAGCCGAGGGAGCTGTTGTTGAAAATGATTGACAGTACCGGCAGATCGAGACGTTTCATAACTTCCAGTTCCTGCACCGAATAGCCGAACCCGCCATCGCCCGCGAAGTGCAGGACCCGACCCTGCTGCTTGGGTGACAGGGCGGCACCGACGGATGCGGGAGCGCCCCAGCCGAGACCGGCCAAGCCGCGGGGAGCGACAAACCTGCGACCGGCGCTGTTCAATTGCAGATACGCCGCTGCCCAGCCGGAAGACAGACTGGCATCACACACCACTAGATCCTCGTTGGTAAGGTTCTGATTGATGACTTTCATAACCGCCTGCGGTCGCAACGGTTGATTGGGTTCGTGCTGGTCGTCGGTAGCTTCCAAGTACCATTGCTCGTGCTTTTGCTTGTACGACTCAAGATCCCAATCTGCGGTGCCTTTCCTGCCCGTCAGTTCGGCGAGGACGGCATCCAAGCCGAGACTTGCATCCCCCACGAGGGCGATCGAATTGGCATAGTTTCGGCCGATCTCCTCTGCGTCGGTGTCCAGATGAATGACCGTTGTATCCTGTGCAGGGCAACGATAGTTAAAGGTAGTGAGCTGGCCGATCTTGCTACCGATGAAGAACACCAGGTCGGCTTCCTTCATGATGTCTCTGGCGGTCGGATTACCAAACGTACCGGTTACACCAAACGCCTGCGGATGACTTTCCTCGATAATCCCCTTACCCGAGATGGTTGTCACCACGGCTGCCTGCAATTGCTCGGCAAGCTGCTTGACCTGCTGGTAACAACCGGAAATGTGAGCGCCGCCACCCACTACCAGCAGTGGCTTGCGGGCGGCGAGAATCTTCTCACTGGCTTGATCGACTTCCCGCGGATCCGGTGCACTGCGCACGCGTGGATACACGGCCCCCGGGGACGATATTGGAGCCGTCTTGAACTCATAGTCCCGGTAAGCCACATCCTCGGGAACACAGACGACCACAGGCCCGGGTTTACCAGTTGTCGCCACGCGAAAGGCGGTATCGAGAATGTTCTGCAGTGATCCCGGGTCCGTTACCTTGACCTGCCACTTGCTGACGGTCTTGAACATTTCCAGTTGGTGCATGGCCTGAGATGCATTTCCCCGGGTACGCCGGTGCTCCCAGGCCTGCGAGATATCCGAGACGATCGCGATCATCGGTATGGAAGAACAGTAGGCTTCAGCCAAAGGAGATACCAGATTGGTTGCCCCCGGCCCCACGGTGCCGTCGCAGACACCGACCCGGCCGGTGAGGCGCGCGTACGCATCGGCTGCATAACCGGCACTTCGCTCGTCCCGCATCAGAACATGATCGATGCGCCCCTGGAACTTTCTGATGCCTTCGTAAAGCGGCAGAGTTTGTCCTCCCGGGACGCCATAAACCTGATCGACGCCGTTATCCACCAGTAATTCCGCTAATTTGTCACCAACCCTCATTCATGTCTCCTTGGTTATCGTTACTTCATATCTGCATTGCAGGCTCTTGTTGGGCCTAGTGTGCCAGAGTCAGGACTCAGAGTCTGAATTATCCTTACCCACTCCAAGTCACACGTCCGCTGCCAATGGGCCAATGATTATCTCGATTGCAGTTCGATTGGGATGGAATCCTCCCGGTCAACAAACAGCGCAAAGAAATCATCTCCCCATGTGTATTTGTCGTTCATTAATCGATTGATGATCTCAACCTTATCCCGGTTCGCTGTTGCCCGGAAGTTCGCGATATTGCCATTGCGCTCGAGAGTGATGCTGGGATTGCTTATCAGTCTTGCATACCAGCCAGACCCTTCACCAGCGCGCAAGTAACTAAGCCCTTCGTGATCCACAACCCACAGACGCGTCGTCACCGTCGCGCCCTCGTCGTTCGTGGTATTGAGCTGCACAACTTCCACTCGCTCTGATGCGGCCCATTGCGTCAACCCGAATAATGCAAATACACCTAGTACGATGCCGACACTCCATGCCAGGATTTTCATGACTGTTCTCCAACGAAGTGCATGCCTTGACCAAGTAGGCGGGCAAGCTTCGAGCTAGTGGTTGCAGCGGGTAAAGTCAGTAACTTACCTTTTGTGTTAGGTGCCGGTACCCTACGCATGCGCCTGTTCCAGTGAGATTGTCAGCTCACCACCAGAGCGCCTTCGCCGTAGTTCACTTGCGACATCTTGGATGGTTTGCGTGGTGGAATCGAATACGTGCTTCTGATAGTCGGCGATGATGTTGGCAAACTGCTTGTGCATGCGATGTACCACACTGGGTTTAGCGGAATCTTGCCCGTTACGTCCTGCCACCCTAACGAGCGCAGTTTCCTCGGGAGTGAAGAGGACCGCGTATTCAAAACTGTGAAGAACCGGACCCATAATCGGAAACAACCAGGGTCCAATGACGCCGTCGAGGTACACGGAGTAGCCGGCGTCAGAATAGGTTTTTGCTGCCGTCGTATAGGCTAGCACGACCGTCTCATTCTGCTGTTTCGATTCTGGTTTCGAGGGATCGATGTAGTGTGTAATGAATCGAAAGAAATGATCCGATTCGATGTGTACTCCTCCGTCGCTGTCTGCCAGTAACTTGCTGACACTTGTCTTGCCAGACCCCGGACTGCCGCTCACGATCGTTATGGACATAGTTTCCGCTTTGGGTTCTTTGCCCCAGTGGTGAGTTTGTTTCTCACCTCACGCTTCACGCGTGCTGCCAGCACCTGCTCATGGTCATTGATGAATCCGGACACGGCGCCTGGATCATGTATTACCAGCTCGCGCAAAGCCCAAGACATGGCCTTTACCACCATATCATCATGATCGTTCACTAATAGGCGGCAGATTTCAAGCGTACGTGGCGTATCACCCGTGCCTCCATGGGTCCGCACATTGAGAGCTACCGTGCTCACTAACGAGGCTCTTCGCCACCAACGATCCTCTGAGGACGCCCATTTATGGATCAATCCATCAGCGATTCGACCGTTCAGCCAAGCCGGCCCGGCGAGACTACGGGCAAACTGGTCCACCGAACCCCAACTGTTGATACCGTCGCCGAATGCTTCGACCTCTTTCTCACCGATCGTTGAAAAAGCACTTGGGTGATAGCGTATCAACTCACAAGCAAGCCAACGCTCGTGGTATGTTGTCAAGAGTTCTCTGGCTAATGCGAGTATGAAGGCCGCGCCGGCCGCTTTGAGCTTGGCCGAGTACTTACGGCGCAACACGTGACCCTTGTTGGGAAGATTCTGAACTCGGGCTTTCTCGATATCCGTAATGATATCGGAAGCGACGTCCTTTACATGTTCCGGCTTGAAGGCATCTTCCACTACCTGCACCCTATAGCTTGACAGCCAACTCTCTCAGCAAGTTGGCATTGTCGCTCAGCCCACCTGTCTTGAGTTCGGAAACACTCAGCACTGTGAGAAGCGGCTCATACAGATCGGAACGGTCGATCATTTCCAGCTGCTCCGCCAACCATTTGTTGTAGGCGATGGGATATGTCCGGTTCGCCGTGAACAGTGCCTGCAGATACTCGCCGAACGCTTTGTATAGCCTGTCGAATGCCTGCAGAAAGAGCCCTCGACCAATATAAAATGGCACCAGATCAAGATCGTACAGACAAGCAGTCTGCATCATTGAAAGTCTGGTGTTGCGTAGGGGCTCCTCGTAATACGGGAGCCATCGCGTCTGTAGTTCCTGGAAGGCCGTGCCGGCGTCATGCAGTGGCAGCGCATGAGCAACCCGGTTGCCGATTTCGATCTCAAAGTCATCCGGCCCCCCGCCATCATCCCAGATTGCAGGCTCAAAGGTACCATCGAAGAAATCCACATGTACGGCCGAGCAAAGACTTCGGTTGCAGAATGCCTGCAGCGTGGCATTGGATGCAGCATGTGCCTGCCAGGCAGATTCCAGTGTAGCTTCGTCGACTGGGCTGGTCATTAGAATCGCCATATCCAGATCGCTCTCCGCTACGGCTTTTCCCCGTGCGCACGAGTTGACCACCAGCACCGTGTCCACGCCAGGTAGACTGTCCGTGTATTCTGCAACCATCCGTGCCGCCTCGGCGTGTTCCATTGTGGGAAATGTCATCGGCAAAGCCACGCTTCTATTTTCAAGAGCGTCTCGTCAATACTTTCTTGGATGGTCCGTCCGGCTGTATCCACTGTGAGCCGATCGGATTTCCATGCATGATATTCTCGATTCTGCACGTCTTCCCATGTGGGTAATTTCAAGCCGGACACGGTGGCATCACGATTCTCCACCCTGTCTCTATGCTCCTCGGTATCGGAACAAAGGACCTCGATATTCAGGTATTTTGAATCTGTTGATAAGGCGACTTCCCCCCACTCCCGCCTCGTTAGCGGGATGGGGTTACATGAGTCCGCTATGACACTCATACCCGCCTGAAGATTGTCGCGGGCTACTCGATACGCCAATCGATAGCCTTCGCCCTCTACGTCAAAATCGCAGAGTTCCCTTAGCCCTTGCTCAATGGTATCTATACGAAGATAGACACAGTTGAGCGCTCGGCTTACGCCCTCTGCAATTGTCGTTTTCCCCGAACCGGGAAGACCGGAGAGTATGTATAAGACTGGTTTGGCCATTTAGGACGTTCTACGTTTTCTGCCGCACCAGTACATTCTCGTCTGTGTGCTCAAACACTTTCTCATATATCTCCAGGGTTGTCGTTTCTGAATAAGAAAGCCGGTCGTCTGCAATGGTGATGCGGTGACTGAAGCTTGTCGTACGTGCATTTTTCTTCATGAAGGGTGACTGGATTATCTGCCAGTCTTTGTCGGTAAGGCTTGCCGAGACCTTAAGGACGATACTGCCGTCAGCAGGTTTCTCGCCATCATGAGTTCCACCAGCAATCACACTGACTGCACGAGGAATGCTCAAGGACTGCATTATGATTCCTGTTGCGGCGTCCCACATCCAGTAGCCAGTTTCATCGTGAAACACTAGATCGTTTGACTTACGTTGCACAATCTGACGGTAATGAACTGCTGCCAACAACTGTGATTCAGCATTCTCGACGTCGCCGATGGCCGTGAAGGTTATCGTCTCGTAATACGGATTCTCCTCGGTACCGTCCGGTTCAGGTGCAACATCGAGACCTTTGTCACCTTCCCAGATTCCGATGATCTCCTGCAACGGTCCGTAGTCTACTGAGTCAATGTCACTCATTTTGTCTCCTGTCTGATTACGATCATGCGTAGTCCCATATTGAAAAGGCTGCTCCGCGGCAGCTGACACTCGTCAATGTCCGAGTGAATCTAGTATGCTGTCTCGCAATTAACTGGCCTTATTCGCTGGCCTATTTCGTTCCTGACTTCGACTGGGCGTCCCCGTTGTTCGTCCTTGTGGGCACGTAATTGCGGGACAGCATACTAATTGTTAGATAGCTCTGTTGTCATAGGTCCAACCCAACTCCTCTACCGGGTACTTGTCGATTACAACGGCAGAGATATTCCGAGGTGTCCTGACCATGGTTCCATCCGGCCGGACGATGCAAGCAGATAGGGGTGAATATTTTCTCGAGGAGTTACTCGCCGATATACACATCCGGTTATCTGCTGCACGTACGATCAGATTTGCCAGCATGACATCCTTTATGCTTGTGGGCCCGGAATTCCCTGCGTTGTGGAATGAGTGAAACAGGAACTCAACCCCAAGGTCTCTGTATGCATCATATAGCTCTGGGTAACAGTTATCGTAGCAGATCAGGAATCCACACTTATAGCCACTGATCTCTATTACGAGCGGTTCGTTGCCGGCAGTGTAGTAGCTCTTTTCTCGTTCATACAGACGTTGCTTGTCATAGGTGCCGACAACGTGACCCTTGTCTGAAATTACGCGTATGCAATTCCTTGGTAAATCCTCCTCGATACGGCGCATGGAACCCAACATGACCCAGAGTTCCAGCGATGCGGCGATTTCACATATTCTCCTTTCATGGCTGGCCAGGGCGTTCCATGGATAATTGCTAAAAGACTCGAAGTGGGCAGGCCCATGGCCGGGCAGTGAAGTCTCCGGGAAGTGAATCACCTGTGCACCTTTAGCCGCCGCTTCGGTCATCTGCCTCTTAATATACGCGGCGTTACGAACGATATTTCCGGAAACCGGAAACTGCGAAGCTGCGATCAGGAAACTTGCATTTTTGGCTTGCGTATCCAGCATCACATTCACGACCGTCAGATTGCGTGCACATTGTTCTGACCCGAAAACAGGGCCACGCAGCCAATGACCTCAATGGACACATTCGACAGGTGCTGCGACAGTGCCCACCGCAAGCCCGTAAGGTCGTCTTCCGTATTGGTAAATATCTTGAGCTTTTTGTAAATGTCCATCAAGTGCCGCGACAACCAGTTTTTGGGCACTTCGCCATAGAGAAGGGTACTCCCGAATAGCGTACCGCCGGGACTGAGTACGGCTTCGAGGTTTCGGAATACAGCTGACTTCGTGCGAATAGTCCCGGGTAAGCAGTGCAGCACATAGTTCAATGCCGCCGAATCGAACGGCGCAGTGTCGATCGCAATCGGATCCAGCACACTGGCCTGATGGACTTCAGGCTCGTACCGGGCGATTCGGCGCGAGGCCACGTCCAAGCAGTTTGGGTTCAGGTCGAGAAGCGCAATGCGTGGCTTTGCTGAGCTGAAGCGGCAGTGGTCGAGAAAGTATCCGGTACCGGGCCCGACATCCAGATGGTTATTCGAGACATGGCGATCGTAGTGAGCGACGATTCGTGCAGCAGGGCAGCGCCATGCCAGGCGGCTCGAGAGCCATAGCACACCAAGATCATATGTAGCCAACAAACCTTTTGTGTAGAATGCGGCCCCAGCTTCAACATCTTCTTGTTTGATGTTCATGAGGATAGAGTTCCAGCAACTTGAGTGTCTGCATGATCTGCAGCGAATAGTGCCAGGTTACGCAGCCCCGAATGCGTGAGACGAAAGCTGACTTGCATGTTAAGCGATCACACCAACGTTCAGCCGCACGATCTGTCGTTCTCTCCACTCATTGATCCTAAGTTCCGTCACGCTGGCCGTGTCAAAGTGAAAAGAGATAACGGGTTCAAGCGGGAGTTGCAGCCAGGCCCGAACTAAAGCCTGGCCGGAGAGCCCATGACCAACCACGATTGCCGTGTCATCACATTTGGATTCGATTCGACGCAGCCCTGTTGCCAGACGCTCATTCACTTCTCGCCAAGTCTCTGCGTTTTCGTAAGGTCGCCATTCCAGGTTCGGCGGATCGCTTTCGGGCAGCCGGATCTTGCGTGCTTCCTCCAGTGTCAGTCCAGCCGCTTTGCCGTTGTTTATCTCTCTGAGATCGGCCATGAATACCGGTGAGTATCCAAGGGCCTCGCCGATAATTGTTGCACTCTCGGCGGCCCGTCGAAGATCGCTGGCATAAAGGCCTATTTGCCCCCCTAGTGTACTGTCCTATACAAATCATATTTATGATAGAATGAGGACTTCTTCAATGGCGTTAGGTAACACTCATGGCGGTTGCACCTCGGATCATACTTACACCGGAACAAAAGAGACAACTTGAGAAAAACGTTCGCA
>PVBE010165253.1_pt1 | contig 14819 bp, 20 predicted proteins | sample 1631181 | NCBI WGS metagenome assembly PVBE01 (sample SAMN08397723, study PRJNA350692) | Marine metagenome, whole genome shotgun sequencing project. | isolation source: water | place: Pacific Ocean | collected 2012-04
CACCAGGTCGAGCAACCAGTTGGCTTTATTATCAAGAGCTTGATATTTACCTCCATCCGATCGAAAAACCGTGAGCCTGAAATAACCATTCGAACATTCTTGATTTTTCTCAAGGAGGTTTTTGAGATATAGCTGGAACTTATCAGGGTCAAAGTCAGAAGAAGGTTCAATCTGAAGAACGTGTAAACCTTCTTTCAAGCGGTTGAGGTGCAAATGGGGAAAAGGAACCCGACCTGAAATCAGCCGCATGGATTCGAATAATCCATCGCCATATTTGAACGCACGATTTTCTTTCGTGAACAGCGGTTGATCCGCCTTGACAAATGTTCCGTTGTAGAGAACGAAACTCATGTTATTGTTTAATCAAATTGCATTTCAGGAATATCTCCCTCAATCACCAGGTTGCCGGCCGTTGCTGCCTGAATTTCTTCAACAGAAACTTCAGGAGCTCTTTCGAGCAGATGAAATGCACCATCACGAATATCGAGCACGGCAAGGTTGGTCACTACTTTTTTTATGCAATTCACACCGGTCAACGGCAATGAACAATCCGGCAATAATTTAGATTCGCCCCGTTTGTTGGCGTGCATCATGGCAACAATAATATTGTCAGTTCCTGCCACAAGATCCATGGCTCCACCCATTCCTTTCACCATTTTTCCAGGTATTTTCCAGTTGGCGATGTCACCATTTTGAGAAACCTCCATAGCACCCAAAACTGTAAGATCTACGTGCTTACCCCTAATCATGGCAAACGATGTTGCAGAGTCGAAAAATGAACTCCCGGGAAGTGTGGTCACCGTTTGTTTACCTGCGTTTATCAGGTCGGCATCTACTTGTGCTGCTGTAGGAAAAGGTCCCATGCCCAAAAGACCATTTTCAGATTGTAGTGTAATGTTAATTCCCTCTGGAATGTAATTGGCCACCAAGGTTGGAATTCCGATTCCAAGATTCACATAAAAGCCGTCCTGAAGTTCTTGCGCAATCCTCTTTGCAATGCCTAATTTATCAAGTCCCATATCCTTCTATTATTCACTAATTGTTCTTTGTTCGATTCGTTTCTCATAGTTAGCGCCCTGGAATATCCGCTGTACAAATATTCCCGGTGTATGAATTTCATTAGGTTCCAATTCCCCAGGTTGAACCAATTCTTCGACTTCAGCGATTGTAATCTTGCCAGCCATAGCCATCATTGGGTTAAAGTTCCTTGCAGTTGCCCGAAAGATGAGGTTGCCGTCTGTATCACCTTTCCAGGCTTTTACCATCGCAAAATCGGCATGTAATGCTTTTTCCATCACGTACATTCTACCTTCAAAGTCGCGTGTTTCTTTTCCTTCAGCTACTTCTGTGCCATAACCGGTAGCTGTGAAGAATGCGGGAATTCCTGCTCCACCGGCCCTGATCCGCTCAGCAAGTGTCCCTTGGGGATTTAACTCAACATCCAATTCGCCACTGAGCATTTGCCGTTCAAACTCATCATTCTCACCCACATAACTTGAGATCATTTTTTTGATTTGATGGGTTTGCAACAACAAACCCAAACCGAAATCATCGACTCCGGCATTGTTTGAAATACAGGTCAACCCTTTCACACCGCGATCCACTAAAGCGGTGATACAATTCTCAGGAATTCCACATAATCCAAATCCACCCAACATGAAGGTCATATTGTCTTCAATGCCTTGAAGGGCCTCGTTTGCGTTGGCAACAACTTTACTCATTTCATAGAATTTTGTGCGCGCTAATATAGGATTTTCACCGTGGAAGAATGATGACCAGGGCTTCGGTTCAAAGGAAAAAATAGACCCATGGCACAATCTGAGAGTCAAAAAAAAACCGGAAAGAATCATGAATCAACTTTCCGGTATGTGCTGCAGTCTGAGGGAAGTCAGCCTCCAGCGAAATCTTGAACTAAGTTAGTTATTTCTAGTCTGAACTGGCAAGGGCTATAGCTTCTTATCTTGATGTTTTTTCTTCTTTTTAGCCTTCAATTCCCCTTCACGCCTGCTCATTTCATTGATTACTTCCTGGTAAATTTCATCCATAAAATCTGGATGGCGTTCATAATAATCAAGGCTTTGTTCAAAATCAGGCCGGGTGATATCGTGCATTTTGAAGATCTCTTCGTATTGAGATTTGATAAAAATGAGAGCGGTATCCTCTGCCATTTTTCTTCGCTCTTTCCATGCTTCAGCCAGGTGAAGATCAATCAAAACTTCTTTCATCTGTTCCGGTTGAATCATTTCTTGGGGTACCTCTTCCTCACTTTGGCATGAAGCCCAGACCAGCATAAAAACTACCAATAAGAATTTTATGAATTTTGCTTCCTTGTGTTTCAACTTGTAACCGTTTTCATGAAATGAATTTCGAGGAATTAAAGGCGAATTTGCAAAATAATGCGGTGGAATTGGTGGCAGTTTCAAAGACCAAACCAGTAGATCAGATTCGTGGCGTTTATGAAAAAGGACAACGCATCTTTGGGGAAAATCGTGTGCAGGAACTGGTGAAAAAGCAACCTGCCCTTCCACGAGATATTGAATGGCACATGATTGGTCATTTACAGAGAAACAAGGTGAAGCAAATTGCTCCCTTCATCTCCATGATTCACTCTGTTGATAATTTCAGATTGCTGGCCGAGATCAATAAACAAGCGCTGAAAAATGATCGAACCATCAACTGCTTGCTCCAGTTTCATATTGCCCGGGAGGAATCCAAGTCAGGGATGAGCATGGAGGAGGCTACTGAGGGTCTTTCATCTGAAGAATTTGGTGAAATGGAAAATGTTTCGATCTGTGGTGTAATGGGCATGGCCACATTCACTTCGGATGAGAAGCAGGTTCGACAAGAGTTTCGAATCTTAAAGGAAATCTTTACAGATTTGAAATCGAGGTTCTTCAATGCCAAAGACTCTTTCCAACACATTTCGATGGGCATGTCTGGAGATTTTGAAATTGCTGTTGAAGAAGGCAGTACCATGGTGCGAATTGGCAGTTTGATATTTGGATCGCGTGGATGATGGAACACAGATGACGCGGATGATTATGATTTTTTATGATGCAAATAATGCCGATTAAAATCCTCAAAACCGGATTGTTGATTTTGATCCCGTTGGGATTAATTCTAATCCTGGAGTTCGGTTTTAGAATGGCAGGATTTGAACCCTGGAATCCTGAGGAAAAAAACATCTCCATTGATCCTCAAACCTCCTTCTTTCAATTAGACTCGATGTTGGGATTTAAAACCCGACATGGCATGTTTCAATTTACTCACGATGATGTTTTTACCTGGCAAACCACCAATCGGACAGATGGTCTTCGAACAACAAGTGCATTGTGGACACCCGATTCCTTAATCACCAAATCCCAAATCTGGTTCATGGGTGGCAGTTTCACCTACGGTTGGTCGGTGAACGATGAAGAAACTTTTTCCTGGCAGGTTCAGGATGCATTTCCTGAATTAGAAATCGTAAACTTTGGTATTCCAGGGTTTGGAACTTTACAATCGTATTTGCAATTGAAACAGGCGTTGCAAAAAGGTACGAAGCCTGACATGCTTATCCTAGTTTATGCCTCTTTTCATGATCAGCGAAATGTGTCATCGCGAGGTTGGCGAAAGACGCTGGCACCTTACAACCAACTGGGTCCATTAAAACACCCTAAAGCAAGTATTGGTGATTCTTTCCTGGTAGTGGAATATCCAGATTTTAAATATGCACCCTGGCCTTTGATGGAATGCAGTGCTTTGATTCACTTTATTGAAGGACGCGTGAATAGATTGGAAGAGAACGTGGCAGACACGAAGAAGGTAACGCTCGAACTCATTTTGGAAATGCATCGATTGTGCCTTGAATCGGACACTGAATTTGCTTTGGCAACGATCATGGGTGATCCTTCAACCAAGGCAACAGCCGAACACTTCGAAGCTTTGGGAATTTCGGTGTTCGATATAACCGTGGACACCAGGCTTCCAGAGCATAATAACTTACCGTATGACAGTCATCCGAGCGCAAAAGCGCACAAAAGCTATGCTCACAAGATCATCAAAGAGTTAAATAAACGCTAGCAGAAATTACTTTTCCTCTAAAGCAAGAAGTTTAAAACTGGTAGCGTGATAAACGCCCTTTTTCAGTTCTCCTTCCACTTCTGCGCTACGAATAACGTTGCACATTCCGTGATCGCCATGGGCATCACCCAACGAATGAAAATCAACACCTTTCACAGGGTACGCAGCCCCATCGATCCTGATGGCCAGGTCGCAGCCACCTTTTAAACCAAAATTGCAAAGACCACAACTGGCTTCAACAACTGTAACCTTGCTTTCCTTATCGGCATCGGCTTGTTGGGCCTGCACAGTGATGGAAAAAACTAACGCTAATGATAATAGAATACGAAACATCTGAATGAATTTTAGACCGTAAAGATAAAATCAACTTTCCAGTAAAAACTCCAATACCGGATATGAAATTGTATGCCGGAGTTTGTAACAGGAATAAACTTCAGCGGGATCATTGCTCAGAATGCCATTTTGCAGCATGGCAGCCTTGAACCCATTTTCTATTGCCCCATTATAAGTAAATAATACGCAATACTCTGCAGCGAAACCTGAAACTACCACCAATCCAACATTTCGTTGATTTAGCAAATCAGCCAATTCCGTTTTGCAGAATGCATTTGACGGAATCTTGTCAAGGCATAGATCATCCTCATGGCGTTCAATTTCCCCGATCAATGCCAATTGCTCCTGGCTTTTATCATCGGCCCCTTCAACATCCCGAATATGGACAACAACATGTCCTCCTTTTCGAAGTAATTCTGAAACATGGTTGATGTGCTCGCAGGCATTTTGAAAATCTGGTGTTGCCTTAACCTATTCAAGAAAACAGTTTTGTAGGTCAACAATAAGCAGCGCAACTTTTGAATTCAATTTGATCCTATAGTCTAAAGTTCGTGGTTAAATTTTCTTGCATCATTTCACTTTAATTTCAAAATCAGAATTCACTTCACCGTTCACCAGGTCTAAAAAACTGTATTTGTAAACCACCTTTCCATTTTCGTTTGAAACCAGGTGATCGCCCTTGGCTTCAATTGCTTTTGCCGGCATATGAACAACGGTCTGAACATAAGCATCACCCAACAACATGATAAGCATCCCCAGATCGTCAGAGCCCAATTCTTCCTGTGTATCGTACGTGCATTTTCTCCAAAACTTTCCTTTCTCATAAAAATACTCCGCCTTACTCGCCCCCAATGAACTGAACAATTCACCATCCTTTCCCTTCTTTTGATTTTCACTCATCATCTCCATCACCTCTGTGAGCTCCGCCAAGTTTTTAAATTCGAAACGCATGCCCATGTGCATGTAGCCGTCATCTTTCCCTCCCCGCTGGAAACCGTTCATTCGTTCACCGTATTTCTCATACACTTTTGAATCGCGAATGTCTTCATCTATCTCTTTTTCGTAACTGTAAGTGGAATCAATTTTGACAGGTAGATCTTCAAGAATGTCGGCAATCAGTTCGTCTTGATCCAGGGCTTTTCCTGTTGAATCATTTCCGAACAAACCTGCCATTTGCACAGCCATTTTGGTCATTGATGGCACCATATCAGCATAAACCTCATAGGTACCGGAGCCGTCTTTTTCCAGGTAAATTTCTTCAGTGATATTGTCGCATGAACTTAAACCTACAACGACCAGGGCAAGCAATAAAAAGCGAAAATGTTTCATCATTTTATGTTTAGGTGAATGAAAGTATGAATTAGAATGTTGCTTTCGTAGTCTCGATTTTGAAATTCAGACCAGCGATTCAATCATTCATTTCAGCATTAGTGTCAATTCCGAATTATGAATAGGGATTCTTCAAAACACATTTGCAAATGGAAGACGTATAATGTTCCATTAAATTCTACCGTGACAAATCAGGGCTGGAGTTTTGTCACTTTAAAGAGACGCTGCAAGAAGCAATTTCTACGATTGAGTAGGAATGCTATCTCAAAGACCGAAGGCTATTTCAGCACGCAATTGAGGTTATCAATAAAGTAGTTAGCCACTTCAATTTGATCAACATCTGCTGAATATTTGGTGCCCTTCACCCTGATAATACTCACCGGACTGGCTTTGAGTGCCCTGATATCATCAGTTGAGAGCGTGAACTTCATTGGCGCGTTCTTGCCACATTTTGTTGGTCCGTCATGCATCAACTTCACCATTTTGCCATTTTTCAATTTAAGCATCATGAAAGCCTCATTGTCTAAACAACCCAAATCGCCACTGTACATTCCGTGAACTATCCTGGTGTCATTCTTCCGACCTACTTTCACATTTAGCCCAACATCTTTGCTCTTTCCTATTCTCACTCTTTTCATCAGGATGTGGGCCGTTCCCGCAAACTCATCTATCTCTCTGAGTTCATAATCGCAGTTCGCCATGCCTTCTGTATCATCGGCATACCGCCAGGTGCCATCGTTGTTCAAAACAACCTTTTTGCCATCTGTGGTGGTGGCTTGCTGGGTTTGGGCTGTACATAACACACTTAAAAAAGAGAAACAAATCAGGGTGATAAAACGAGTCATAAAAACAATTTTTCGGTTAAAATAGAAGGGAACGAATTTATGGAAAATCAGAGGTTTTGTTTTTCAACAAGTCAGTCGTTGGCCGATGAATTTCATTTTACTAAATTTAAGATGCATTAAGTACCAACCGTGATCCCCTCATGAAAACTACTTTGCTCATCATAATTTTGATTTGTTGCCAGGTCTTTTTCGCTGAAGCCCAATGCAGTTACATTCAACTTGAAACTGATTCAGCCACTGGAAAAGTTTTTTGTGTGCTGGAACCTGAGTTTTTTTTCTGAAGGCGTTCAAATCACGCTTTCCCGTTTTGGTGAGGATGTGGCTTTGCGCGTTCATTTATGGTCGAGTTATGAAATGAAATGTTTTGAACCGGGGGACAAAATTGTTCTCTTTATGGAAGATGAAAGAGGAGCAGAATTACAGAATTCGCAGAAGGCCTGCGGTGAAAAAATTGAACACCATAACCAGACTTTCTATTTGTATCAATTGGAATATTGGATGTCAAAAGATATTCTTGAAACGCTTCGAGACACCAAAGTTTCTGTGATCCAGATTTTCAGGCAAGAAGAACATCTCGCTTTTCAGGCCGATAAGGATTTGGTTCAATCGTTTATAGCAAGAAACTACCAGTGCATTTTCCCAGAGTAGTTCGAAACAGAAATCAAAGACTATGAAAAACATTTTCACCACCTGCCTTTTGCTGATCAGCAGTTTCAACGCTTCAGCCCAAATTTTTCTTAATCAAACTTATGGGGGAAGTGGAAATGAAACAGGCCACTTTATCTGCGCAACAGACAGAGGGTATCTTGTTTGTGGCGGAACAACCACCTGGGGCCCAGGCGGACAGGATTTTCTTACAGTGCTTTTGGATAAAAGCGGCAACACCCTCGGAAGCCGCGTTTATGGTGGACCCGATAATTTTTCCAACCAGGAATACATTCAACATGCTATTCAGACCATGGATGGAAATATCATTCTTGCTGGCAAAAGTAAAGCCCATGGTGCCGGATCTGCCGATGGATATGCCCTGAAAATCAATAGCCTGGGCAACCCCATCTGGGCAGGTAGTGTTGGTGGATCGCAGTACGAAACTTTTAAAGCCGTGATTGAACGCCCCGACTCAAGTTTATTTTGGCAGGTAAATGGTGAAAGCTGGGGAGCAGCTGGTTACGATTTCACCCTGCTGCATACCTCGGCCCGGGGTGGATTAATCAATGCAAGAACGTATGGCGGATCGGGAACAGACAATGCGACAAGGATGATCATGTTGAAGGACGGCCATATTCTTTTATCGGGTCGAACAACTTCGTGGGGTGCCGGAAGCAGTGACCTTTTGCTGTTGAAAATTCATTCCACAACCGGACAGGTTATCTGGGGTAAAACTTACGGTGGTCCACAAGCCGAAGCCGGCCCCAACAGCAGCCATTCAGGTGCAGTCTCGGAATGCGCGAATGGAGATCTTTGGGTGATTAGCTGAACCCAAACCTGGGGTGCAGGTGGGATCGACAATTTTGTAATGCTTCTGGATCAGGCCGGGCAAGTTAAATGGGCGAAAGCAATCGGTGGTTCACAAGACGACCCATCCAACAATATCTGGACTTCGCCCACCCAGTCGGCAATCATTTGGGGAAACACACGCAGCTATGGATTTGGAGGTGCAGACGGTTGCATCTATGAAATTGATACGAGTGGCAACATTTCCTGGTCACGAACTTATGGAGGAAAGAATGACGACTTTCTGATGAAGGGTTTGATCTACGAACCAGGCAATACAACCCTGGGTACGGCAGGGCGTTATGTGTTTTGTGGTATCACGTCAAGTTTCGGAAATGGGCAACGCGATATGTGGGTCATCAGCACCGACACGTTGGGCAATACAGATTGTAACACATTGGCATATACTCCACAAACATCTAATGTAAATCCTGCAATTTCAAATGCAGCAGTACAGGTGTTTAACGGCTACCAGGTCAGGGGCGAAACCTTCAATGCGAACGCTTTATCGCTGGAAGAAACCACAATTTGTAGCGGTTCAGCAATAAAACAAAACGATCGCATACAGATTGAATATTTGAGCAACCATTCCCTGAGAATCGAGACAAAATGTGGCGAAAAAGTTCGGTTGCAGATTACCAACCTCAAGGGTCAAATACTGTTAAACAGGATGATTCAATCATCTGAAATCTTTGAACTCGAAAGTAGAAACACAATGGAAGTGCTGATAATAACCGTTGGTTGCGAAAACGAAAGATGGTCCACAAAACTGGTTCATTAGAGCCTGGATTCTACATCATTCGCTTATACAATCCCCACGGCAACAATTTCAAAAACCATGCAACCAAAACCCAGCGCTTTGTAATGTAAACCACCCTTTTCTTTTTGATGATGGCATTGAAAATCTGGCTTGCTGCTTTTTCGGTTGAAGCCACCCAAAACATACCTCGGTTCTTTTCAGTCATTTCTGTCAGTACAAAACCGGGCCGAATGTCGGTGACCGTTACCGGAAGTTTCTTTCTGAAAATCCGATGATCCAAACCTTCCATATACGAGGATATAAATGACTTGGTGGCATTGTAAGTAGTAACTTGCCTGTGGCCTTTTATGGAAGCTATGGACGAAACTCCTGCAATATGGCCACCCCCGTTTTCGCAGAAATAATGGAAAGCCAAATTGGCCAAAGCCACAAAACCTGTTGCATTTACGTTGATGGTTTGCAACTCGGTTTCCCAATCGTATTTCATAATTCCAAAACCTGCACTCAAAACAATTACATCTAAACCTCCCATTCGCTCTATCATGTGGGCCAACTGCGAACGCGATGTTTCAAAATTGGTAACATCCATTTTCTGAACTAAACAATTTTCGCCCAACTCTGATTTTAAATCAGCCAGTTTTTCTTCTCGCCTGGCCGTTATTCCCACAGCCCAACCTTGCTTCCCGAATTCCTGTGCAAGGGATTTGCCAATGCCTGAGGATGCCCCAACAATAATTACCTTTTTCATTTCAATTTTCCGTTTGAACTTGGGCTGAAAATAAGGATTTTTGATGCGCATGAATTCATTCCGGTTTCACCCAATTTTCCAGAAAACATTAATCCTTGCAGGATTATTCCTTTCATCACTTTTACCGCTCTCGGCACAGGAGTTTCAGATCCTAACCAACGGTCATGCACACAACGATTACGTTCATAAAAATCCATTACACGATGCCCTGACACAAGGCATGTTTAGCATTGAGGTTGATGTTTTCCTGGTGAAGGGAGAATTGTATGTTGCCCATACTCGTTCCGGCACCAAGAAGAAACGCAGGTTTGAAGACTTGTACATAAAGCCCCTATGGAACATTGTAAATAAGAACGGAGGAAGGGTATATAGAGACGGCCCATTGGAGTTTGAGATGATGATCGACCTAAAAACAGGAGGAAAGGCAACATTGAAAAAAGTTCATGATCTGCTAGACGAATACAACGGTTTGTGGACCATGCACTATGGCGATAAGAAGATTCCGGGAGCAGTACGTGTCCTTTTATCGGGCAATGGTGTAAAATACGAAGTGCAAAATTTTGATCCCCGATTTGCGAGTGTGGATGCGAGTTTTAAGTTCATAGATTCGGAACTTGACTCTAACATTATTCCACGGATAAGCGCAAACTACAGTAGCCATTTCATTTGGAAAGGGAAAGGAGAAATGCCCGAAAAAGAATTATTAAAATTGAAAGATTGGGTTGAAAAAGCCCACCTCAATAACCGTAAAATTCGGTTCTGGAATATTCCTCAAAAGGAAGCAGTTTGGCAAGTCTTCATAGATGCAGGTGTGGACTGGATCAATATTGACGACTTGAAATCCTTCAGAGAATTCATATTGAGTCAATAAAGTTTCTGTGTGAATCGTCTTCAATTCAGGTTTGTAAAAAAATTGAGTTGAACCACATCCAATAAATATCTTTGCCAGCCTTCAAATGAGTCTTGCAGCTAATTTCCTGGTTCTCTTAGTCAGCTTTGGTGTTCTTATCAAGGGAGCAGATTTTCTTGTTAAAGGCTCTTCTGGTTTTGCCAAAATGCTGAAAGTTTCGGGCCTCGTAATTGGCCTAACGGTGGTTTCATTTGGAACCTCAGCTCCAGAGCTTTTTGTGAACGTTATGGCAGCCTTGAAAGATAATGCCGACCTGGCTGTGGCGAATATTGTTGGCAGCAATGTTTCGAACATACTGCTTGTACTGGGCGTTGCAGCTTTGTTCACCCCTCTCTCAATTCAACGAAAAACCATTCGCTATGAAATCCCACTCAGCATATTGGCGATAGTAGTCATGGGCCTCCTGGCCAATGATCAGCTGCTGAATCAAAAACTCATCGACTTTGAAGAAATGCCCTCCTATCTCAACAGGGCAGATGGATTTATCCTCCTTTGTTTTTTTGCCATCTTCCTGGCTTATGTTTTTGGCACCGCTCGAAATGAACCGGACATTCAATCCGAAAACAGCGAAGAGGCCGAGGAAGAACCAACCGCATTTTCATCATTCTTTCAATGCGTAGTTGGAATCGTGGGATTGGGCCTTGGCGGATATTACGTTGTGCAAAGTGCCACCGAAATAGCAGGCTACCTGGGCGTAAGCGATACTTTCATTGGCCTGACAGTGGTTGCCCTGGGCACTTCTTTACCCGAAGTGGTTACATCGGCAGTAGCCGCTTATAAAAAAGAACCGGGTCTGGCCATCGGCAATGCCATAGGTTCAAACATTTTCAACCTGCTTTGGATTTTGGGTATTACAGCCATAGTAAGGCCGCTTTACTTTGTTGAAGCCAACAACTTTCACATCGGCTTCCTGGTTTTTGTCAGTTTACTTTTGATGGGTGCTATCTTTGTTGGCAGGACTCACCAAATCAACAAAACTCACGGCATTTTGTTCATCCTTTTGTATCTCAGTTATATTGCTTTCCTTGTGTTGAATACCACACAGGAATGGATTCCGACTTAATTTCGAAGATTCATGACTTCAGAGGAAAAATCACGATTAAAATCTAAAATTGAGCGCAAGTTGCGACAGGTAAAAGAGGATATAGAAGAGCTGGAGGAACAGACTAAACCAATTGCCCCAGAAAATTCTTTGGGAAGAATCAGCCGAATGGAAGCCATTAACAGCAAAAGTGTTCATGAAGCTGCGCTTCGAAATTCCAGGGATACTTTAATGAACCTGGAAACTGCTATTCAAAAAATTGACGATCCTGAATTTGAACAATGCGAGCGCTGCAAAAACCCAATTCCATTTGCCCGAATTTTGCTGATGCCTGAAAGTCGCAGATGTGTGAATTGTGCTGATAAAGTATGATGAACGAAGAACCAAAAATCAAATTCAAGACCACAGAAACTGAATTGGAAGCGGTGAAAACCGTGTTTCATGACGCTGCCAGTTTTCCCGATGGGATAAAGGCCGCCTGGCAGTTTTTGGAAGAGAAACTTGGAAGCCTGAAAGGGCGAAAAATGTACGCTCTTTTATGGTTTCCTCAAGACGGTCCAATTTATCGAGTCTGCTCAACTTTCGAAGAAGGCGAAAGATTGGACTTGCCCGAATTCACCATTCCCGGTGGCAAATACGGCAGAATAAAGATTGAAAACTGGCCTGAAAATATTGATCACCTTCACCGGGCAGCAAAGCAACTAAACGACAAATACGGCTGGAAGCCAGGTCGTCCTCAAATAGAATTTTACAGAAGTAAAACCGAAGCCCATATGCTTCATCCAATTGATGAGTAACCCAGCTAAAATCATGGGGGGTTTTTGCCTTTTGGTCCTAACCACTTTTTTCGGTTGCGAAAAGGATCCTACCCTGCTCAAAGGCAAGTACATTTATATTTCGCATAGCAGGAACAGTGATCACGAGCCAGAGTCTATGATGGAAGTAGTGAAAAATCTTGATGTTGGCGGTTATGACGTGGTGATGTTGGGGGGAGACATGCATATAAATACCAGCAAATCGCCAGAAACTCTCCAATTGCTTGATCGCATTTTCGACCTTGAATGCCCATCAACCCTTTGGAGCCTGGGCAATCATGATTACGCGGACACATCCTTGATCTCAACGTTCACGGGCCGTCAGAATGACTATGTTTCTACCACGGGGCGAACCACTTTTGTTGTTATAGATACAGAGAGGGGCAATGGAACATTAACCGGCAAGCAGTTGCAAATTCTCCAAAACGTGGCCGATACAATTGACCGATCAAACAATGTCATTTTACTCACGCACATGCTCATCTTTATGCCCGATCATCCTCAATTGGCTCTTGCGATCGATACTGTGTCCAACAAGCCATCGGGCGAATGTGGGCATTGTCTGAAATCCAATAATTTCTATGAGGATGCAATGCCCGTTTTAGAGCAGATTGCAGCTAAAGGGAAGCAGGTTATTTGCCTGGCAGGAGATGCTGGATTTAAAACCTATCGGTTCGAATTTCAATACAAGCAAAACATTTGGTTCCTGGCAAATGGCCTCAATTTTGCCCGCAAACCAGATGTAGGAGTATTTTTCAAGGAGGATGAAAACAGCCCGTATCTTACCTGGTCGTTCAAGACGCTGTAAAGAGAATAATCGCCCTTAAGTTAGTTGTCCTGTATAGACAAAACAGGAATATTCAAATGGTTGATCAGTTTCTTTGAAAAACTTGAACCGAACATGTTTTCCCAAAACCCTCGTTCACGGTGAAATGCGATCAGCAAACCAATTTTGTGATGCTTGATGAATTTTTCCAAACCATCTTCAGCATCCTTCGCTTTCCTGTAATGGTAACTATAGTGCGTTTCCTCGAGAAGCTCTTTTAGAGAGTGATTTGCATGTTGCTCATGATCTATCGTATCGGGATCGAACTTTTCACTGATGTAAACTATCCTGATGCGCGATTGGTAAACTTCCGACACGGCTTTTACAATCTCTACATTTTCAGGATTTTCAATTCCCTTGTGATCATAAGCAATGGCTACTTTTTCGGGTTCTCTGAATTTCGCTTTTTCCGGAACCGCTATCACCGGGCATTCTGTAGAATCAATTAAAGCTGCAGTCTGACTACCAAGAATTTTGTTACCAATGGTGGAAGTACCATGTGTGCCCATTATCACCAAATCAATTTTATGGTTAGAAATGGTTTCGGGAATAATGTCCTGGAAAAAACCATATTCGCATAACAACTCATAATCAACAGCTTCCAACTCCTTCAATTCAGCAGCAAAGTCGGTGAGTTCGCGGAACATTTCTTTTTGGTGCTGACTCTCTATATCCTTGGAATATCCAATTTCAGCCAAAGAAACAGGGACATGGCAAGCCCTGAAAATCAACAACTTTGCATTTGAAGCTATTGTAAAATGGGCCGCATAACGCAAGGCATTCTTCGAACAATCTGAAAGGTCAACAGGAACGAGGACATTAAGAAATTTACCCATGATATCAAGTTTTAAGCGTGAAGTAAATACCCTATACAAAACAACAATACAGCCGCTTTATCAGGGTGATTTAAACAATCAGAAAAAGTGACTTTTGTCAACTTTAATGCCTTTTCACCTGATCAATGGTTATCAATTTCATGTCAACCGCTTTTCAATTTTGCCAAGGAAGATTTGCTGACTATACTTGTAGTATGCTGGTACAAAAAGCCTCGGGTGAATGGGTTGAGTTTTCGAAAGAACAACTTAGAAATTCACTCTTAAATGCCGGAGCATCTCATGCAATTGTTGACAAGGTGTTGCATAATCTCCGCCCGATCCTGGTTGAAGGAGTAACAACAAGGAAAATATACAGAGAGGCATTCAAGCAGTTGAAGGCCCTGAAAGCAGGGGCTGCAACACGATACAATCTGAAGCAAGCATTGTTGCAACTGGGTCCATCTGGTTATCCTTTCGAAAAATTTGTAGGGGAATTGTATAAATGCAAAGACTTCAAAGTACGAATCGGTGAAATTGTGGCAGGAAAGTGCGTAACCCACGAAGTGGATGTTATTGCGGAGAAAAAATCGGAGTGCATCATGATGGAATGTAAATTCCGAAATCGGCAGGGAGAAAAAGTTGATGTCAAAACTGCCCTGTATGTCCATTCACGAATGGAGGATATCAGAGCAAATTGGCCGAACAACGCGGGAAGTGCCGGTAAATTCAAGGGAGGGGTTTTCACAAATGCCAGATTTTCTGACGATGCCATCAAGTATGGAACCTGCATGAAAATGCCTATGATAAGTTGGGATTTCCCGAAAGGAAATAGTTTGAAGG
>PVBE012197164.1_pt1 | contig 14819 bp, 15 predicted proteins | sample 1631181 | NCBI WGS metagenome assembly PVBE01 (sample SAMN08397723, study PRJNA350692) | Marine metagenome, whole genome shotgun sequencing project. | isolation source: water | place: Pacific Ocean | collected 2012-04
CGCGCGAGGTCCAGCGTATCCTGCAAACCTACAAGTCGCTGCAGGACATCATCGCCATTCTGGGCATGGACGAGCTGTCGGAGGACGATCGCCTGACCGTGTCCAGGGCGCGCAAGATCCAACGCTTCTTGAGCCAGCCCTTCTTCGTGGCCGAGGTCTTCACCGGGACTTCCGGCAAGTTCGTGCAGATCGAGGACACCATCCGCGGCTTCAAGGAGATCTGCGAGGGCCGCCACGACGACCTGCCCGAGCAAGCCTTCTACATGGTCGGCACCATCGAAGAGGCGGTCGAGAAGGCCCGCGAGATGGCGGCCGAGGCGGCCTGAGGGCGGATCGAACAATGGCCGACAAGCTGACCTTCGAGTTGGTCTCGCCCGAGCGGCTGTTGCTCTCGGTCGAGGCCGAAATGGTGACGGTGCCCGGCGCCGAGGGGGACTTCGGCGTGCTGCCGGGGCATGCGCCGATGATCTCGGGCTTGCGCCCCGGCGTCATCGAGGTTACCGGTACCGAGGCCGGCGATGAGCGCATTTTCGTCGCCGGTGGTGTCGCCGAGATCGTGGCCGATCAGTTGGTGGTCCTGGCCGAGGAAGCGGTGCCGGTCTCGGAGCTGGATCGGGCCGGGTTGGAGCAGCGGATCAAGGACGCGGCCGAGGATCTGGAGGACGCCGACGACGACGAGGCCCGGCGCCGGGTCGAGGCCAAGCTGCGGCACCTCGAGGACCTGCTCGCCGCCGCCGGCTGAAGGGCGGTATTACCCTAACAGATCGGCGAACTCCGCCAGCACTTCCTCGTAGAGCGCGCGCTTGAAGGGCACGATCAAGCCCATCAGCTCGTTGCTGTCGAGCCAACGCCAAGCTTCGAACTCGGGCTCGGCCACCTCTCGCACCCGGATATCGGAATCCTCGCCGGTGAAGCGGGCGGCGAACCACTTCTGCGTCTGGCCACGATAGCGGCCCCGCCAGACGCTGTCGGCCAGCGCCTCGGGCAGGTCGTAGGGCCGCCAGTGGCTGCTTTCGGCGATGATCCGAAACTTGTCGGTGCCGACCTCCTCCTCGAACTCCCGCGCCGCCGCTTCGATCGCCGCTTCGCCGTCGTCGATGCCGCCCTGCGGCATTTGCCAGGCTTCGGCGACCTGATCGATCCGCCGGCCCGCGAAGATCCGGCCGTCGCGGTGCAACAGCACGATGCCGACGCCCTTGCGATAGGGACGTTTGAGATAAGGGATTCTCACCCCGTCTGTCCCCGCTCCAGCACCGCGGTCAAGGGGGCCAGTTGAATGCCTTTCTGTTCCAGCGTCGCGATCCACCGCGTCAGCCGTTCCAGGGTCACCGGGTAGGGGAAACCGATGCCGACCGCAGTGCCCTGGGTCCGCGCCACGCGCTCCAGCTCGGCCAGTCGGGCGTCGATCGCCGGCCGCGAGGCCTCGGCATCGAGAAAGCGGCTGTTGATCGCCCTGTCGAGGCCGATCTCGCCGGCGACGCGAAAGCCGACACTGTTGGAAGCGGCGCGGCTGTCGAGAAAGATCAGCCCCTCGGCCTTCACGGTCTCCAGGATCGGGCGCATGTCGCGGGCCGAACTTGTGAACCGCGAGCCCATGTAGTTGGCGACGCCGACATAGCCCTCGAAACGGCCCAGCAGCCAGGCTAGGCGCTCCAAGTTGTCCTCGATCGACAGCGAGGTCAGCAGGGTGTGCGGGCCCGGATCGTCGTCCGGATAGCTGTGGGGCTCCATCGGCAGCAGCAACAGCACTTCGTGGCCGGCGGCGCGGGCCTGGTCGGCCCAGCTCTGCAGATCGCGCCCGTACGGGGTCAGCCCCAGCGTCACTTCGCCGGGCAGTTGCTGGATCGCGGCGGTAGTGGCGGCACGGCTGAGCCCGAGGCTCCAGAGGACGATGGCGACGCGGGGTTGGCCGGGCTTGGAGGCGAAGTTGCGGGCGTAGGATTCGGTGCTTTTGACCTTCGCAGGGGTGCCGTCGGCGGGTGCGGGTGCCGAGGCGGTTTCCGGCTTCGTCGCCGCCAGCTGTGCGTCGCTCGGCGCTGTATCTGTCGTCGCGCCCGCGTCTGGCTGGGTCTCCGGCACCGGTGGCGCGGCCGCCACGGCGACCGGCGGCTTGGGCACGGCGGCCATCGCCGGGCCGGCACTCGCCTCCGCCGGCCGCTTGGACTCCGCCGGTTCTTCGGGAACGGGAGCAGGGACCGGGGTTGGCGCGGGTGCCGTCGCCACCGCCGCGGCCGTCGCTTCGCCTTCGTCGGGATCCTCGGCCTCGCTGGGCACTGCCGGCGTTTCGGCGGGGAGCGATGTTTCGGCTTCGTTGTCGGCCGGGCTGGTCTCGGCCGGGTCCTCGGCCGTTGCGGTTTCGCTGCTGGCGACCTCGCTAGGCGGTGGTGTCGCATCGCCCGTCGGCTGCCCGTCGGACGGCTCGGACGGGCTCGGCTGCTCCGCCTCGGCTGTCGAGGGCCCGCTCGTGGGTTGTTCCGGCGGTGCGCTCTCGACTGTTGGTGCCGCCACCTCCACCGTCGCCGCCGGTTTCGCCATCGCGGTGATTTCCGCCGGCTTCGGCGCCTCGGCGGGCTTTTCCGGTTCCGGCGGTGCAACCTCGGCGAGGACGGTCTCGCCCCGGGTCGGCAGCGGCTGGTAGCTCAGCTGCAGCCAGGCCACCAAGGTAGCGAAGGCCGCGACGAGCACGAAGATCGTGAGGACGAGCGGATTGATCCCGCGCCCCGTCGGGAGCGACAGGCCGGTGCTTTCGCTGGACCGGCGCGCTGGTCTTCTCGCCACGTTCCTCCTTCCGACCGCTCGGGCGCCGCTCGCCGTCGTTTCAGTTCCCGCTTTGGTCGCCGAGAATCGTTATGCCGTGCAGCAGATCGAGCGCGTAGGTGAGCTGGAAATCCTGTGGCGGATCCGACGGCTTCGCCGTCGCCGCCTTCGGTGTTTCCTGCTTTGGCGTCGTTGCCTTCGGAGTCGCCTTTTCGGTGCCCTTTTCCTTGGCCGGCGAAGCCTCCCCGTTCTCGAGATGACGGCGCAGGTCCGCTTCGCTGCGCCTTGGCCTGGCTCCGACGGTGGTCAACTTGGCCTGTTCGACATCGATGTCGGGGTCGATACCCTTGGCTTGGATCGAGCGTCCGGACGGCGTGTAGTAACGCGCCGTGGTCAGCCGGATCGCGCCATGACCCTGCAGCGGCACGATCGTCTGCACCGAGCCCTTGCCGAAGGACCTGGTGCCCAGGATGATGGCGCGGCGGTGATCCTGCAGGGCGCCGGCGACGATTTCGGAAGCCGAGGCCGAGCCACCGTTGATCAACACGATGATCGGCTTGCCATCGGCCAAATCGCCTGCCTTGGCATTGAACCGTTGCGCTTCATCACTCCGCCGGCCGCGCGTGGAGACGATCTCGCCCCGGTCCAGAAACGCGTCCGAGACGGCGATGGCCTGATCCAGCAGGCCGCCCGGATTGTTGCGGAGATCGAGAATAAGTCCCTTCATCTCACCGTCGATTTCTTCCTTGAGCCGGGTGATGGCGCGCTTCAAGCCGCTCGTCGTGCGTTCGTTGAACGAGGTTATCCGGACATAGCCGATGTCGCCCTCGACCCGCTGACGGACCGACTGGATGCGGATGACGTCGCGGACGATGGTGACGTCGAAAGCCTTCTCGCCGCCCGGTCGGTTGATCGTCAACAGGATGCTCGACTTGATCGGCCCCCGCATCTTTTCCACCGCCTGCGAAAGCGTCAGCCCCAGCACCGGCTCGCCGTTCAGATGGGTGACGTAATCGCCGGCCATCAGGCCAGCGCGAAAGGCCGGCGTGTCGTCGATCGGAGACACTACCTTGACGAGCCCATTCTCCATCGTCACCTCGATGCCGAGGCCGCCGAACTCGCCCCGCGTCTGCACCTGCATGTCGCGGTAGTTTTTTAGATTTAGGTAGCTGGAGTGCGGATCCAGAGAGCTCAGCATGCCGTTGATGGCGGCCTCGATGAGATCGGAATCCTCCACTTCCTCGACATAGTCGCTGCGGATGCGTTCGAAGACGTCACCAAACAAATTCAACTGACGATAGGTGTCCGAACTCTGGCCAGAGGTTGCCACGGGCAGACACAGCAAGGCCAGGGCGAAGGCCGTGCCAACTATGCTCTTTCGCATTATCCGCTAACCTTCCTTAATGCCGCCGACATCCATGGCAGCGGGTTGATTGGCTCGCCCCGCTGGCGCAATTCCACGTATAGCCTTGGGCGTCCGGCGTCAATGGTCCCCATCTCGGCGATCGGCTCGCCCGCCAGCACGTTCTGGCCGACGATGCCGTGGAGACGTGACATTCCCGACAACAAAATATGGTATCCCTCGCCCAGCGAAATAATCAACAGCAAGCCGTAGTCGCGAAATTTGCCGGCGAAGACGACCTCGCCATCGAAGGGCGAGGTTACCTGTGCCCCGACCAGGGTCTCGAGCAGGATTCCGCGCGCGGTCTGGCCGAGGCTGTTTCGGGTTCCAAAGCGGCTGATCAAGCGGCCGCGGGCCGGCAGCGGTATCTTGCCGCGGGCTCGGCTGAAACGCTTTCGGGAGTGAATTTTGGCTCTGACCACCGTTGCGGCGGCGGCCTTGCGGACCGGCGGCGGTTTTGGTTTTTCGGCGCTTGCGGTGCTGCGGGCGGGCGGCGCAGGTTTCTCGGCCGGAAGAGGTGGCAGCAGTGCGATCGCGGCGAGACCCTGATCGGGCTTCGGCGGACTTTGCCGACGTGCCTTCGCCGCCACCCGCGCCGCTTCCGCCGCCGCTTCCGCCGCTTCGCGTGCCGCTTGGCGCCGGCGCGCCTCCTCGACCCGGGCGTGCACCTGGCCGGCGGCCCGGCGGTGACGCTCGACCATCCGGGCCAGGGCGCGCCGCCGCTCGGCCCGGGCTCGCTCGGCCTCCTCGACGCGTCGGCGTGCTTCCGCCGCCGCCAGTTTCGCGACCAAATCGCGCAGGTCCTGGGTCTCGTCGACCAGGCGGCTGACATTGCGACTTTCCTGGCGCCCGGCCGCCCGGGTGCGCTGCTCGAGCCGCGCCTTTTCTTCCAACAGGCGCGCCAGCCTCGATCTGTTCCGGGCCAGTGTCTCGACCCGTTCGCTCCGGCGCTGGCGCTCCGCGTCGATATCACGGCGCAGCAAGGCTAGGCGTGCGATCGCCGTCCGGATGCGCCCCGCCTCGGCGGCCAAGCCGACGCTAACCGCGCCCATCATCCGGATCCCGCGATAGGTGTCGATGGTGGAGTTCGTGTTGGCGAGGAACGCCGTCGGCGAGCGTCGCGCCAGCCGCGTCAGCGTGACCATGGTGCCGGCGAGTTCCCGGCGCCGATGGCCGAGTTTTTCGAGCTGCTGCTTTTCCTGCGCGTCCAGCGATTGCAGCCGCTCTTCCGTTTGGGAAACCGCCGCCTCCGCCGTCTGGGTCTCGCCCGCCAGCGCCACCAGATCTCGGCGCAGCAATCTGAGATCGTTGCCGAGCCTCGCCGCCTCGTCGCCCAGCAGCTCGGCTCGGGCGCGCCGGTCCGCCAATTCCTGCTCGACCCGATCGAGATCCTGCCGGGCGCCGTCTTCGGCATTCTGCGCCTGCAGCCGGGGTGCCACCGCCAGCAGCGCCGCCGCCAGGATGGCGGCCATGGCGGCGGTTCGAGAGTTAAGCCGAAGCACGGGACTTCCACCCTGCCGCCGCACTCGTCGAAAGCAGTGACTTGCCTTGCATGGCCTCGGGAAGCGGTAGTCGCAACAACTCCAACAAGGTCGGCGCCACGTCGGCGAGGCGGCCGTCGGAGAGTTTCGCACCGGCCGGCCCGTTGACCAGCAGTACGGGCACCGGATTGGTGGTATGCGCGGTGTGGGCCGTATCGCTGTCGGGATCGGTCATCATCTCGACGTTGCCGTGGTCGGCGGTGATCAGGAGACATCCCTCGGCCGTCCGCACCGCCGCCTCCAGGCGGCCGAGGCAGCGGTCGACCGTCTCCACCGCCACGATCGCCGCCGCCAGCTTGCCGGTATGGCCGACCATGTCCGGATTGGCGTAGTTGACGACGATGAGATCGAAGCGGCCGGCCTCGATTTCCGCCAGCAGCCGGTCGGTGACCTGATCGGCCGCCATCTCGGGCTGTAGGTCATAGGTGGCGACCTTGGGCGATGGCACCAGGATTCGCTCCTCGCCGTCGAAGGCCTGTTCTCGGCCGCCGTTCAGGAAGAAGGTGACATGAGCGTACTTTTCGGTCTCGGCGATCCTGAGCTGGCCGAGGCCGGCGCGGGAGACAATCTCGGGCAGGGTATCGACCAGCTCTAGCGGCGGAAACAGCGACGGCAGCAGGTCGTCGAGGGCCTCGGAATAGGAGACCATGCCGAGCCGGGCGGCGAAGTGGATGCGATGTCGACGCTCGAAACCGGCGAAGGCCGGATCGAGCAGCGCGTTCAGCAGTTGGCGGGCCCGGTCGGCGCGGAAATTCGCCATCACCAGCCCGTCACCGTCGGCCATGCCGGCATAACCACCAATCGCGACCGGGGCCAGGAACTCGTCCGAGACCTCCGCCCTGTAGGCGGCCTCGACGGCGGCGACCGCATCGTCGGCGCGGTTGCCCCGCCCCTCGACCAGCGCATCGTATGCCCGGGCGGTACGTTCCCACCGCTGGTCGCGATCCATCGCGTAGTAGCGCCCGGAAAGCGTCGCCAGCTCGACGCCCGGGCGATCGGCGAGCGCTTCCAGAAAGCCGGCGACGAAATCGCGCCCGCTTCTGGGCGGCGTGTCCCGGCCGTCCAGGAAGCCGTGTATGCGAACCGGTATGCCGCGCTCGGCGATGCAGCGGGCCAGTGCGATCAGGTGATTCTGGTGACTGTGCACGCCGCCCGGCGACAACAGGCCCATCAGATGACAGGTACCTCCGCCTGCCCCCAGCGTTCGTACAAAATCGCCCAACAGCGGGTTTTCGGCCAGCGAGTCGTCGGCGACAGCGGCGTCTATTCTGGGCAGATCCTGGCGCACGACGCGGCCGGCGCCGATATTCTGGTGGCCGACCTCGGAATTGCCCATTTGCCCCGCCGGCAGGCCGACATCGCCCGCCGAGGTCTTCAACAGGGCATGCGGCTCCTCACGCCAAAAGCGATCGAAGACCGGGGTCCGGCCGAGCGCGATGGCATTCTGTTCCGCCACCTCGCGATGTCCCCAACCATCGAGGATGCAGAGGACGATCGGGCGGGGTCTCGACTGCGTCATGGCTCGTGCTTTGGTACGGGGCCGAGGGAATCACTTGTCAGAATACACCCCCCGTCGACTTGGCGCGAGCCGAGAGAAGCCGTCTCGCACCGCCCCTTCTCAAGCCTCGCCACCGCGATGGTAGGGATGGCCCGCGAGGATACTGTGGGCGCGGTAGAGCTGCTCCGCCAGCAGCGCCCGGACCAGCATGTGCGGCCAGGTCATCGGCCCGAGCGAGAGGCTGAGCTCGGCGTGATCGAGCAGCCGCTTCTCCAGGCCGCCGGCGCCGCCGATGACGAAGGCGATCTCGGCCCGGCCGTCTTCTCGCCATTCGCGCAACAATGCCGCGAAGGCTTCACTCCCGAGGTTCCGGCCACGCTCGTCGAGGGCGACGATGGCGGCCTGCTCGGGAAGCGCGGCCAGCAAGCGCTGGTTCTCCCGCTGCCGGCGCTCCTTGGCACTGCGACCGGGCGGCTCGGCGGCCACTTCATTCAGGCTGACGGGCCACGGCAGGCGTTTTAGATACTGTTCCAGAAGCGCCTTCTCGGGCCCGGCCCGGAGCCGGCCGACGGCGATGATGCTCAGCCGCACGGATCTAGCCCAAACGGCCCGGTTCGCGTGGCGTCAGACGGCGACGCGTTCGTCCGGCAGCGTCACCGACCACATCTTTTCCAGATTGTAGAATTGGCGCACCTCGGGTCGGAACAGGTGGACGATGACGTCTCCGGCGTCGATCAGCACCCAATCGCCCTGGCGCAGGCCCTCGATCCTGGCGCGGCCGTGACCGGAATCCTTGAGTCGGCGGGACAGGTGCTCGGCGATCGCACTCACCTGGCGGCCGGAGCGGCCGGAGGCGACGACCATGTAGTCGGCGATCGCTGTTTTGCCTTGGAGATCGATGCTGACGACGTCTTCCGCCTTGTCGTCGCTGAGCGAGTGGAGGATCATTTCCAGCAGTTGCCCAACTTCTGCCGTTCCTTGCTGACGTTTGGCTATGGCCCTATCTCTCCGTCTTGGTTGCCCGTCTTCCGCTACGACTTCCGTGCGCTCTCTCGAGGCGCCCACGCACCCTGCTCGCGGACCGCGGTTGCCGAGGCCGGGTGCGTCGGTCCTCGAACCAGGCACCAAGCCGGCGGTCGGCGACCCGGCAAGGCGGCCGGATCCGAAACCCGATACCGCGCGAAACGCCGTGCCGCGGGGCCCGCGAGCGCCCTGTAAACATAGGCCGATCGGGCGAAAATCGCAATGGGAATGGCGCCGGCGATATCGGCCCAACGGTGCCAGGCGGGAAGCTGCACCAGGTTGTCCGCGCCCATCAGCCAGACGAAACGGGTCTCGGGAAAACGTTCCGCGAGGCGGGCCAAGGTGTCGACGGTGTAGCGCGTGCCGAGCCTGGCCTCGATGTCGCCGACGCGAATACGGGGATGGCGCGCGACTTCGCGGGCGCTGGCCAGACGCTTCTCCAGTGGGGCCATGCCGGCGCTCGGCTTCAACGGGTTTTGCGGCGAGACCAGCCACCAGACCTGATCGAGGCGGAGCCGCTTCAACGCCTCGAGGCTGATATGGCGGTGGCCCTGGTGGGCCGGATTGAAGGAACCGCCGAGCAAACCGACGCGAATCCGTGCCATCTTGCTCAGGGCCGGGTCTGACCGTCGCCGCGCACCAGGTATTTGAAGCTGGTCAACTGCTCGACGCCAACCGGGCCGCGGGCATGCAGCCGGCCGGTCGAGATGCCGATCTCGGCGCCCATGCCGAACTCAGCCCCGTCGGCGAACTGGGTCGAGGCGTTGTGCAGCACGATGGCGCTGTCGACTTCGGCCAGGAACCGTGCCGCTCGCGCCTCGTCCTCGGTGACGATGCAGTCGGTGTGGTGCGAGCCGTGCCGCTCGATATGCCGGATCGCTTGCTCAACGCCGTCGACGACCCTGACGGCGATGATCGCGTCCAGGTATTCGGTGTCCCAATCGGCCTCGCTCGCCGGCCGGACCCGCTTGTCGACGGCCTGGCTCCGGGAATCGCCCCGGACCTCGCAGCCGGCCTCGAGCAAGTCGCCGACCAATGGCGCCAGGTGGCTCGCCGCCGCCTCGTCGACCAGCAGCGTCTCCACAGCACCGCAGATGCCGGTTCGCCGCAGCTTGGCGTTGAGGGTAATCTTGCGCGCCTTTTCCAGGTCGGCGGCGCCATCCACGTAGACGTGGCAATTGCCCTCGAGATGCGCCAGCACCGGCACCCGGGCTTCCCGTTGCACCCGGCCGGTCAGGGATTTGCCGCACCTCGGCACCACCACGTCGATGTATTCCGACATCGCCAACAGCATGCCGACGGCGGCACGGTCGCGGGTCGGTATCCGCTGGATCGCGGTCTCCGGCAGGCCGGCGGCGATCAGCCCCTCGACCAGGCAGGCGTGGATTGCGGCACTGGAATGAAAGCTCTCCGAACCGCCTCGCAGAATCGCCGCGTTGCCGGCCTTGAGGCAGAGCGCGCCCGCGTCGGCGGTGACGTTGGGGCGGGATTCGTAAATGATGGCGACGACACCCAAGGGCACCCGGACGCGCTCGATGGCGAGGCCGTTCGGCCGGCTCCAGGCGGCGATGACGTCGCCGACGGGATCGGCCAATCGGACGATCGCGCGTAGACCGCTCGCCATCGCGGCAACGCGGTCCTCGTCGAGCCGCAAGCGGTCCAGCATGGCCGAGGAGAGGCCGGCCGCCTCGGCTTCCCGCATATCGATGGCGTTGGCGGCCAGGATCGCCGGCGTCCGCGCTTCGAGGGCTTGCGCTCCGGCCTCGATGGCGCGGTCCTTGTCGGTGCCGGCGGCGGTGGCGAGCCGGCTCGCGGCCGTGCGCGCTTGCTTGCCGATCCGGACCATTTCGGCCTCCAGACCGTCCCTGTCGTGCAGATCCTCGGCGACGCTCATCGGCTCCGCTCCCTATCCTTCAGGCGTGTCCCCGGGCCAAGGGCCGGCAACCTAGCATGACGCGGCGCGGCGCGCATATCTTCATCTGAGCACCAAATCGTCGCGATGGATGATCTCCTCGCGGCCGCGATAGCCGAGCAGCGCCTCGATGTCGCGGCTGTTGTGGCCGATGATCCGCGCCGCGTCCTCGGCCGAATAGGCGATCAGGCCGCGGCCGAGTTCCGCTCCCGTCGAATTGCGGACGACGACGGCATCGCCGCGCTGGAAGCCGCCCTCGACGGCGACCACGCCCGCCGGCAGCAGGCTCTTGCCGCGCGCCAGCGCCGCCTGGGCGCCGTCGTCGATGGTGATGGCGCCGGCCGGGCTCAGCGAGCCGGCGATCCAACGCTTGCGGGCGCTGGTCGGTGTCGCGCCGGCGATGAACCAGGTGGCGACGCCGCCTCGGCTCAACAGCGCCAGCGGGTTGTCGCGCCGGCCGTCGGCGATCGCCATGTGGCAGCCGCCCTGCAGCGCGATCCGTGCCGCCTGCAGCTTGGTCACCATGCCGCCCTGTCCCATCTCGGGGTTGGCGGCACCGGCCATGGCCTCGATCTCGGGCGTGATCTCGGTGACCTCCTCGATGAAGCTGGCCTGGGCATTCTGGCGCGGGTCGGTGGTATAGAGGCCGTCGATATCGGAAAGCAGGACCAGGCAGTCGGCGCTGATCATCGCGGCGACGCGGGCCGCCAGTCGATCGTTGTCGCCGACCCGGATCTCCTCGGTCGCCACGGTGTCGTTTTCGTTGACGACCGGCAGCGCCCCCCGGCGCAGCAGCGCCGAGAGGGTGTTGCGGGCGTTCAGGTAGCGCCGCCGCGTCTCGGTGTCGGAAGCGGTGAGCAGGATTTGGGCAACGGTGACGTCGTGCGGCGCCAGCGCCTCCTGGTAGGCATGCGCCAGCCTGATCTGGCCGGTGGCGGCGGCGGCTTGGCTGTCCTCGAGACGCAACTGGGTGCCGGCCAAGTCGAGCGGACGGCGGCCGAGCGCGATCGCGCCCGAGGAGACCACGAGGACTTCCTGGCCCCGGCTTCGGCAGTCGGCGAGGTCGGCGGCGAGGGCCCGCAACCAGGCCTCGCGCAACGTCCCGTTGGTCGGATCGACCAACAGCGCCGAGCCGACCTTGACCACGATCCGACGGGCCTGGAGAAGCCGGTTCATCCGGGCCGCCAGGCCTCGTCGACGGTTGTGGTCCGAGCCGCCTCTTCTTGCCCTTCCCAAACCGCCTCCAGCAAGTCCGCCAGGGCCTCGGCCACGCCCTGGCCGGAGACCCCGGATAGCTCCAGCACCGGCTTGCCGGCGGCGGCGGCGAGCGCCTGGCGCCGGCTCGCCACTTCGTCTGGTGCGAGGGCGTCCGATTTGTTGAGGGCGACGATCTCGGCCTTCTCGGCCAGGCCGTGGCCGTAGGCCTCCAGCTCGGCCCGGACCGTACGGTACGCTTCGGCTGGATCCTCGGCGGTGCCGTCGACCAGGTGCAGCAGCACGCCGCAGCGCTCGACATGACCGAGAAAGCGATCGCCGAGGCCGGCGCCTTCGTGGGCGCCCTCGATCAGGCCCGGAATGTCGGCCAGCACCAGCTCTTCCTCGCCGACGCCGGCGACGCCGAGATTGGGGTGGATGGTGGTGAAGGGATATTCGGCGATTTTCGGTCTGGCGCGGCTGACCCGGGCCAGGAAGGTCGACTTGCCGGCGTTCGGCAGGCCTACCAGGCCGGCGTCCGCGATCAGCTTCAGCCTGAGCCATAGCGTCCATTCCTCGCCCGGCCCGCCGGCATCGGCGCGCCGGGGTGACCGGTTGGTCGAGGACTTGAAACTAGCGTTGCCGCGGCCGCCGCCGCCGCCCTCGGCCAGCACCGCGCGCTGGCCGACCTCGGTCAGGTCGGCTATGACGGATTCGCCGTCCTCCTCCAGAATCTCGGTGCCGACCGGAATCCGGACCACGGCGTTTTGGCCGTTGGCGCCGGAGCGGTTGCGGCCCTCGCCGGGGCGGCCGTTCTTGGCCCGGACGTGCTGTTGGTAGCGGAAGTCGACCAGGGTGTTGAGGCCGGCCACCGCCTCGGCCACGACGTCGCCGCCCCGGCCGCCGTGGCCGCCATCGGGGCCGCCGAATTCGATATATTTCTCGCGCCGAAAGCTGAGGCAGCCCGGACCGCCATTGCCGCTTCTGACGTGGATTCTGGCGAGATCGAGGAATTTCATGGTCTCGTTCGCATTCTCCCGGTGGGCACACGAGAAAAAGGGGGATGGTTGCCCATTCCCCCGCTTCGTCAGCGCATCGGGGCGCGTCAGTTGGTCGGGTCCACCGAGACGTAGGTCCGCCCGCCAGCCCGCTTGCGGAAGCTCACCTGACCTTCGATCAGGGCAAAGATGGTATGGTCCCGGCCGAGGCCGACATTCTCGCCCGGGTGCCACTTGGTGCCCCGCTGGCGGAGGATGATGTTGCCCGGGATGACGCGCTCGCCACCATATTTCTTGATCCCGAGGCGGCGACCGATGGTGTCGCGACCGTTGCGCGAGCTGCCGCCCGCCTTTTTGTGTGCCATCGGTCCTACTCCTCGCTCTTCGTCTCGGGCTCGGCCTTCGCGTCCGCCTTGGGCTTGGCTTAGGCTTTCGGCTTGGCCGCGGCCTTGGCTTTCGGCTTCGCCGCGGCCTTGGGCTTGGCCACGGTTTTGGACTCGGCCAGGCTCTCCGCTTTCGGTTTTGCCGGGCTCTCGGCTTCGACCTTCGCCGAGTCGGTTTCGCTCTCGGGCTTCGCCTCGGCTTTGGCGGTGCTCTTCTTCTTCTTTTTGGCTTCCGCCAGGATATCGGTGATCCGCAACACGGTCAGGTCTTGGCGGTGACCATGGGTGCGGCGATAATTCTTCCGTCGCTTCTTCTTGAAGACGATGATCTTGGGGCCGCGCATCTGCTCCAGGACCTGGGCGGTGACGGCGGCGCCGTCGAGCAGCGGGGCGCCGATCTCGGCCTTGCCGTCGCCGGCGGCGGCGTCGGCCAGCTTCTCGACCTGGATCACCGCGTCCTTCTCGACCCGGTATTGTTTGCCACCGGTCTTGATGACTGCGTACATGGTTGACCCTTGCAATGCGTTCGGGGCGGCTTGGTTGGGCGCGCCCGGTTGGCTCGAGACGACAAAAACATTCGCTCCCGGCTCTGGCCGGAGCGAGTGGCGCGGGTATACGTCGGTGGGCCCCGCCTGTCAACGCCGTTCGGACCGGGTTGGGACCGGGTTCGCGCTTCCGGCCCAAGCAGGCGCGTCTGCCCTTGCGTTTCGGCCCGAAGGCTCTTTATAAGGGCCGGAAGGCGCGCCCGAGTGCGCACCTCGCGCGGAGGGGTGCCGGAGTGGTCGAACGGGGCGGTCTCGAAAACCGATGACTATCCCCTAACATATTGCAATTAAATGATAAAAGAAATTTATTGACTAACCAACAACTAACCAACAATATGCAACCATGAGAGTTGCAGAATCCAGACATAGAAAACAGGATGTGAGAAATCTCGGCAGGGGATTTCCAGATACACTCCAAGTGTTTCGGATGCCTGCTAGTAAATTTTGGTATGTCGGTATGTATTCCCGTGCAAAGGGTAGATTCGTTAAAAATTCTACTAGGTGCGAAAATCTCACCGATGCAAAGGAATTTGCTGCTGATTGGTATGAAAAGAGAATTGTCGAGAGAAGAACCCAAAAAATGGGAGATTCTCAATCCTTTGGTGCATATGCGGAAAAATTGCAGGACACACAAAGGAGAGAGATAAAACGAGGACAATTATCAGAGGATATGCTTTACCAAGATAATCTTAAATTACAAAGAGATTTGCTACCGAAATTTGGCGCCATTCATATTTCGAACATCGACTACACGCTTGTAGATAATCATCTGGACGAATTGAAATCCGATAGAGATTTATCTCAATCAACCTTGAAGCAACAAGTTGTCCTAATTCGCAAAGTGCTGAAGGAAGCAGAAAGAGAAGGCACACTTAAACACATTCCTACACTACCGACAGTCAAACGAATTGAGAATCCCCGTCCATGGTTTTCCCCAGAAGAGTATTCAGAGTTGCTTGCTGCTTGTAGGGATTTGAGAGACAATCCACCACCAAGATATGAAAATCATTTTGCCGAGATATATGACTTTATCGTTTTTATGATTCATACTTTTCTGCGTCCTAGTGAATGGAAAATGTTACAGCATAAGCACATCCGAATCCTAGAAGATGATGGTATTGAACAACTTGTTATTTCGGTTCCAAAATCGAAGACGAGAGGTTCGAAAGGCACCATCGACAGCACTACAACAGAAATTGCTGCTGATTTATATAAGAAGCGAATTTTACCAAGACATGATGGACGAAATGATTATCTGTTTTTCAATCACCTAAAGGACAGGAGTCATGCTGCCAACAGGGTTTCTAATATTTTCAAAATGGTTGTGAAACATGCGGGACTTGAAACTGATTCATACGGAAGTAAGCACACAACATATTCCTTGCGTCATTCTGCACTCTGTTTTCAAATCCTAAAAACAGGTGGTAATGATTTATTTGGACTTGCAAAGAATGCGAGGACAAGTGTTCAGATGCTCGAATCATTCTATCTTACACATCTATCCCCACAGATGCCAGAATTTACCAAACAATTAAGAACTAAAAGAGTTCTCGAAAAAGATTGACG
>PVBE012694782.1_pt1 | contig 14815 bp, 12 predicted proteins | sample 1631181 | NCBI WGS metagenome assembly PVBE01 (sample SAMN08397723, study PRJNA350692) | Marine metagenome, whole genome shotgun sequencing project. | isolation source: water | place: Pacific Ocean | collected 2012-04
CGCTCCGGGGAGTGGCAGCCTCGAGCGTATCTGGCGACCCAAGGAGCTACCGGCCGACTACGACTGATGCACCGATCGGTTTACTGGATAATTGCTGGGTGCGTTATTTGTCTGTGTCGGCGATGACGAGCTCGAACCCCAGTGCCTCGAGACGCAGCGCCTCCAGTTCGAGATCGGCGTAGGTCAGGGGGTGTTCGTCGAGCCAGTTGGCGGACAGGCGGAGTCGAACTCTCTTCCCCTTGGTTTGCAGCGACACTTTCGGGCGCTGACTGTCGCTGCGGCTCCGGTTGAGTCGGACAGCCAGCCGCAAGAGCAGGGCCAGCCGAATCGTGCGGCTTTTCTGTCCCTCCAGTCGGGCGTGGGTGAATTTGCCGCGGTGGGTTCGGATCAGAGTTGCCAGCAGGGCTTGGTCTCGCATGGAGAAGCCCGGCATGTCGGCGTTTTCGATCAGGTAGGCGCCATGTCGATGGTAGCCGGAGTAGGCCACTGACAGGCCGATCTCGTGGATCATCGCGGCCCAGACGAGAAAATCGCGAGACTTCTCGAGGTTCAGGTCCCATCCCTTGGCTGCCTGGGACAGGAGTTTCCGGACCGTTCGCTCGACGCGGGCCGCCTGTGCCTGGTCGACTCCATATCGCTGCATGAATGCCCGCACCGTTCGGTGACGCACGTCCTCGTGCCGGATTCGCCCCGCCAGATCGTAGAGCAGTCCCTCCCTCAGCGCACCGCGAGAGGCCAGCATTCGCTCGATGCCGAGGCTCTCGAAGATTGCTTGCAGGATTGCGACGCCGCCCGGCAAAACCTGGGCCCGCTCCGGGTCCACTCCGGGCAATTCGAGTTGATCGATAGAGCCGGCCCGGAACATCGCCTTGCGCAGTTTTCGCAGGCCCTTGGCAGTGATCGCCTGGTTCGACCAGCCGGACTGTATCAGTGCTTCGCGAACCGCTCGGATCGTTCCGGAGGAGCCGACGCAGCTGTCCCAGCCGAGTGCTCGATAGTGCTTGGCGATGGGCTGGAGTTCGAGGCCCGCCGCGAGCTGCGCCTTGCGCCAGGACTTGCTGTCGATCTGATTTTCGGGGAAGTAGCGCATCGTGAAGGAGACACAGCCCATGTACAGGCTGTCGGCCTGCACTGGATCGAACTGCTCGCCAATGATGCACTCGGTGCTGCCACCGCCGATGTCCACCACCAGGCGGCGTGCGGCGTTCGGAGTCTCCAGGCTGTGAGCCACGCCGAGGTAGACCAGACGCGCTTCTTCTCGGCCCGAGATGATCTCGATCGGATGCCCGAGCAGTGACTCCGCGCGCTCGAGGAACTCGTCCTGGTTGCGTGCCTGGCGCAGGGTGTTGGTGCCGACAGTGCGCACGGAGCCAGCTGGAAGCTCGGCGACGCGCTGGCCGAAAAGTCGCAGGCACTCGAGTGCTCGTAATTGCGCCCGCTCTGTCAGCCGGCCTTTCTTGTTCAGGCCCGCGGCGAGGAAGAGGCGTTCCCGCATTCGATCGACGATCCTCGGGGGGCCGTCGATCAGCTGGGCGACGATCATGTGAAAGCTGGTGGAGCCGAGATCGAGGGCCGCAATCTCTTGGGGCGCAGATTTGCTCATTGCAGCTGGGTTCGTGGTAGCCGGCCCAGCATCACCGCACGCAGCTCGGGTGTGTCGGCGGGGGTTTCGCCGCGACGCCCTCTGACAACTCGGACGGATGGCCCCTCATGACTTTCAGCATACCGCGTGAAGCCTCGGGACGATATGCTAGATCCATGCGAACCGCAGTTCGTTCACGAAATGGAATGGTTGCGACCAGCCAGAGTCTGGCATCCGAAGTCGGATTGAGTGTGCTGGGCGAGGGGGGCAACGCGGCTGACGCTGCCGTGGCCGTCGCGGCGGTGTTGAATGTCACCGAGCCCTGTTCGACGGGCATCGGGGGCGACATGTTTGCGCTGTACTACGACGCCGGAAGCCGTGAGGTGAGTGCGCTCAATGGGTCGGGCCGGGCCCCGGCGGGGCTGACGCTCGAGCGGATCGCGACGGATGGCTGGTCTGCGCAGCATGCCCACACGATCACGGTGCCGGGAGCCTGCGCCGGTTGGTGTGATTTGCTGGAGCGGCACGGGTCACGCTCGTTGGCAGCGCTGCTGGCTCCAGCAATCGAACTGGCCGAGGCGGGGTTTCCGGTGTCGCCTGTCACGGCGCGGAGCTGGTCTCGATCCGTCGGTCTACTGGCCCGTGCTCCGGGAGGGGCTGCCCTGCTGGCGGACGGTCGAGCCCCGGACGCAGGAGAAGTCTTTTGCAACCCTGGCCTGGCCCGGACGCTGCGAGAGATCGGCGCGGGTGGAGCGGAGGTGTTTTACCGCGGGCCTATCGGCCGAGCGATCTGCGAGACGGTTCAGCGGGCGGGCGGGGTGCTGGGGCCGGCAGATCTGTTCGATCATCGGTCCAGCTGGGAGGAGCCGATATGTGTCCCCTTTGGTGACGCGGTTGTCTGGGAGTGTCCCCCCAACGGGCAGGGGATGGCCGCGCTGATGGCGCTGAACATCCTCTCGGGTTACGACCTCGCTCGACTTCAGCCGTGCGGTGCGCTGCGCTGGCATCTGATGATCGAATCGCTCCGGCTGGCTTTTTCCGATGCGCGTTGGTACGTGGCCGACCCCTCGAAAACCCCGGTGCCGGTCGACGCTCTGCTCTCTGCGGAGTATGCACAGTCCCGCCGGCTGCTGATCGATCCTGAGCGCGCGAATCCCGCCGTGAGGCGCGGAACTCCGTGGTCGCCCGGGGGGACGGTCTACTTCTGTACGGTCGACGAGTGGGGCAATGCCTGCTCGTTCATCAACAGTAACTACATGGGATTTGGCACCGGTATCGTGCCGGAAGGATGGGGCTTCAGTCTGCAGAACCGAGGACACAACTTCTCGCTCGACCCCCAGCACCCGAATGTGGTCGCGCCGGGGAAGCGTCCCTACCACACGATCATCCCCGGAATGCTGACCCGCAGAGCAGACGGCGAACTGCTGGGACCGTTCGGTGTGATGGGCGGGTTCATGCAGCCTCAGGGACATCTGCAGGTGCTGCTCGGCGTGCTGATCGACGGAGTCGATCCGCAGGCCGCGCTGGACCGTCTGAGGTTTTGTATCGACGGAGGCGAGGCCGGGGGGCGGGTCCTGATCGAGAGGGGGGCTGCGTCCCGGCTGGTCGAAGGTCTCACGGCGCGCGGACATTCGCTGCAGTGCGACATTGGCGGCGATCGTCGGGTGGTCTTCGGTCGAGGGCAGATCATTCTCAAGGAGCCGGACGGTACCCTGGTCGGCGGCAGCGATCCGCGAGCCGATGGCTGCGCGCTGGGCCGGTAGTCTGGCCGGGTCATTGCTCCCGGATCCTCTGGGTCGGCCTGATATGCAGCGTGGCTGGCTAGTTGCGGTAGGCCTCGAGGGCCCAGCCAGGGCCGAGCTCCAGCAGATGGTCTGAACGTGTTTGGGGCGTTGCCCGGCGAGTCGGGTGCAGCATCGACAACAGGTAGAAGACCAGCAGGATCAACGAGAGGAACAGGCTGATCCCGCCGATCAGCGGCTCACCGATCCAGAAGGTGACCGACACGTTCATCGTCAGGATGCCAAAGTAGAGCATCCCCACCAACCAGGCCTGTCCCGGAAAGCTCAGGCTCCCGCGGGAGCGTACTGGCAGGGGCAGGACCCGGTCGATCTGTTGCATCGTCAGGATCACGGCGAAGCCGACCAGATACCAGCCGAGGAAGTTGGATATCGGCACGCCAAAGTAGACCCCACCCTCGGGGTAGTAATAGATCTGGCCCAGGAACCAGCGCTCGCCGCGCAGGGCCACCGGATCGATAACGACATCCAGCAGCATGAACAGGAATGGGCTGAGCAGCAGGACGGTCCAGGATTGTCTGGTTTGCGCGGTGTCTGCTGGTCGTACGTCCCAGCCCTTGCGGAGTGTGGGGCTGGTCATCTGTAGTGCCATCAGGAAGGCCACGTTGGTCAGGAATACGTAGCTCAGCGAATCCATGAACGGGACGCCCATGATCCACAGCTCGCTATTTTCGGTGGCCGCGGGCAGGTAGTGATACAGGCCGTATGGAAAGCCGGTTCGTACCGAGCAGTATTCGGAAGCGAAGGCAATGCCGTAGCCGACGAGCAGCCAGCAGAATGTCCGCACCCAACCCAGGTGGGTCAGCGAGATGACCAGGAACATTAGCAGGAAGGCGAAGACGTAGGGGCGCAGCGCGACGGTGCCGGCCAGCAGGCGGAGGAGCTCGGAGAGGGTCATCGTGAGCCACTTCCGCTGAGGTATCGTTCGGCTCGATCAGCCAGCTCGCGTGCCCGGCGGGTGTCGGTCACGTGGCCGTGGGTCGCGAACCAGCGGATCGCGCGGGCCAGCGTTGTTGCGGGGGGCGTGCGCGGCATGCCCAGCTCCACGAATGCGCGTTCGCTACTGAAGAACATCCGTTTGCGTGCCATCCGCACGCCGGTCAGCGGCACGGCGGGAGGATGGCGGGTGGCGATCGCCAGCATCGTCGAGAGGAACCCGCTGGCCAGCGCCACCGGATAGGGGATCTGGATCTTCGGCGCGGGCAGTCCCGAGATGTCGGCCAGCGTTTCGAAGATCTGCTGCAAGGTGAGGTTCTCGTTGCCGAGGATATAGCGCGCTCCGGGCAGGCCTCGCTCGGCAGCCAGCACGTGAGCGATGGCGACATCTTCGACGTCCACCACGTTGAGCCCGGTGTCGAGGTAGGCTGGCATCTTGCCGTTGAGGAAATCGACGATTATCTGTCCGGTGGGCGTGGGCTTGACATCCCGTTCGCCCATCGGGGCGCTTGGATTGACGATCACCAGCGGCAGCTCTCGTTCGGCTTGCAGCTGGACTGCCACCCGCTCCGCGAGGAACTTGGAACGCTTGTAGTGTCCGACCAGGTCTCGGCGCCGGAGCGGGGTTTGCTCGTTGCCAGGGGTTCCGTCGGGGGGGATGCCGACCGCGCCGACCGTACTGGTGTAGACGATCCGACTTGCTCCGGCTGCCTCGGCGGCGGTGAGGATGTTCCGGGTGCCGCTGACGTTGCTCTGATAGAGCACCTTGGGCTCGCTGACCCAGAGTGCGTAGTGAGCCGCCACGTGGTAGACCTCATCGCAACCGGATGCTGCGGCGTGGCAATCCTCCGGGCGTCGTAGATCGCCATCGACGGTCTCGACGTCCAGCCCGGCGATGTTTCGCCGGTCACTCTCCTCACGGGCAAGCACCCGGACGGAGCGGCCGCGCCCCAAGAGGGTACGCACCACCGCGCCGCCGATGAAACCGGTGGCGCCCGTGACCAGAGCGAGGGAGTTGGACATGCGCTCGTTTTGTAATGGCGCTGGGGCGTATTTCAACACAACATCTGGTTGATTTGGAGTTTGCGTGCCTCGGGTATTGAGGTACGGTGACCCGGAAACTCGGGCGCAAGAAGGACGAGGGAATGTTCAAACGATGGTTTGGCCAGAAGAGTAACAACGGGGCTTCCTCCGATGTCGAGAGCCATCTTCGGGAGTTTCTGAAGGGCGTCCGTTACAGTCCGCCGACCTCCGCTCCCGCCAACGATCTACTCGACTGCGCCGTTCAGCAGAGCGTCGAGAATTTGTGCGCCCAGCAGGAGGCCGATGGGCACTGGGTCGCTCGGATGGACTCCAACTCGGCGATCAATGCCGAGTACATCATGACGATGCACTACATGGGCTGCATCGACGAGGAGAAGCAGCAGCGGCTGGCCCGGTTCATCTTCCGGACCCAGCGAGAGGATGGCAGCTGGCCGATCTACACCGATGGCCCGGGAAATCTCTCGGTCACCATCACCTGTTACTACGGTCTCAAGCTGGCCGGCTTCGAGCCCGAGGATCAGCGGCTGGGCCGGGCTCGCCAGTGGATTTTGGCCAACGGCGGGGTGATGCGCGCCAAGTTCGAGTGCAAGTTCCTGCTCTGCCTTTTCGGGCAGTTCCCCTGGCGTGGTCTGGCGCACATACCGGTCTACATCGTCATGGCTCCGGGTTGGTTCACCTTTGCCCCGCAGAACCTGTCCTACTGGGCTCGCTGTTGTCTGGTGCCGATGGCGATGCTGTTCAACAAGAAAGCCAGCGTGCACCTGGCAGTGGGGTGTGAGGAGCTGTACTGCGAACCACGGCGGGAGCGGCGGTACTCGGCGGCGGCGGACTTCCCGTTCTTCTCCTGGGAGAACTTCTTCATCCGGGGTGGACAGCTGCTCAAGCTCTTCGAGCTCGGTACGGCCCGAGTGTTCAATCGGATCGGCATGGGGCGAGCCGAGGACTGGGTGCGCAAGCATCAGGACGACGCGGGCGACTGGGGCGGCATCTATCCGGCGATGATGTACTCGCTGATGGCGCTCAAGGCTCGGGGTTACTCGATGGAGCACTCGGCAATCGTGCGCGGGCTCGAAGCACTCGAGCGCTTCGAGGTGCAAGATGAGCGGGGACTGATGATGCAGGCCTGTGTGTCGCCCGTCTGGGATACCTGTTGGTGCCTGTTCACGCTAGAGGAGTACGAAGGTACAGATCCCGAACGGATGAGAATGGCTCGTCGATTCCTCTGGGACAACCAGATTTATCGCGAAGGGGACTGGGCCGCTCAGTTTCCGGAAGGGACACCCGCGGGCTGGTGCTTCCAGTACCACAACGACTACTACCCCGATCTGGACGACACCGCAGTCGTGTTGATGGCGTTGCTTCCGCGGTTGGCCGAGGATGATCCCCAGGCCCGGCTCTGGTTCGAACTCGGGGTCCGGTGGCTGCTCGGTCTGCAAAACGACGATGGAGGCTGGGCCGCCTTCGACAAGAACCTCAACCGGGAACTGATCAACCGACTGCCGTTCAACGATGTCGGCAACATGCTGGATCCGTCGACCGCAGATCTGACCGGACGGGTGATCGAACTGCTCGGTCGGTTGGGAATGGATCGGCGTCACGAGCCGGTCGCCCGGGGGTTGGCTCTGCTCAAGTCGCAGCAAGAGGACTTTGGTGCCTGGTATGGCCGCTGGGGCGTGAACTACGTCTACGGGACATGGTCGGTTCTGTGCGGCTTGAAGGCGATCGGGGAGGATCCCGCGCAGGATTACATTCATCGGGCAGTCACCTGGCTCAAGGGCTGCCAGAACCCAGGCGGCGGCTGGGGCGAGTCTTGCGCGTCCTACGACGATGTCGCCTGGGCCGGTCGGGGGGAGTCCACCCCGAGTCAGACCGGGTGGGCGCTACTGGCGCTGATCGCGGCTGGAGAAGTCCACTCTGACGCGGCGGAGCGAGGAGTCTCCTATCTGCTGTCGACCCAGCAGCCGGACGGTGGCTGGGATGAGGCACTCTTCACCGGGACGGGTTTCCCCGGCTCGTTTTATCTGCGTTACTACATGTACGCGCAGTACTTCCCGCTTCAGGCATTGATCCGGTACCGGAGCCTGCGTCCGGTACCGGCGGCACCCACGCAAGCCGGACTCAGGTAGGGGAGACAGGCGGCCCACCCGTCTACCGCTGTCTCGCCCGGTGGCCTCCAGACCCAGCCTTTTCATGGGGCGGCGTCATGTGTCGGCGCTCTGATACAAGTGCTTTATTGCCAATGGCTAATATCTTCTGTGCTGCGTGTTTGGCGGGCTTTCGGCCGGCCGTCGAGCCGAGTCCCGTGAGTCCGCTGGGCTGCGCGCCCAGTCAGAAGCTCTCACGTGGACTTGGAGCGCCGAATTCGTTACCTTTCGTAACCCTGTTACGAAACCACCGATAGCCCCCCGTTGCAACGCCCGAGAGATGGCTGTAACTTCTTGGCCCGTATGACCTTAATGGTGGCCCTGCTGTGGCATGATAGTTGCAGTCTTGAAGCGCATACTGGTTAACATGACCAGCAAAAGCACAAGAAACCCCTTGGGGAGTTGCATACAAGCCATGAAAAGCCACAACATTCGCCCGCTGCTGATCGTCGCCATCTTGGCGCTGGTTGCATGCCTCGGCACCGATCCGATCGTCTTCGTCACCCCGACGGAGGATGCCGTGGTCGCCTCGACCGATTTCAAGGTCGAGATCAAGGTGCCGGTCGATCCGACGACTGTCGGGGTCACCGTCAACGGCAAGATCGCTTCCACCGGTGAATACACAGTGCTCTCGCCGGATTCGCCAGATGGCGCCACCGTCGTCAGCGGCTCGCTGGACAAGAGCCACTTCGTGGTCGGCCTCAATGCGCTGTCACTCAGCGTCACCGATCTGAGCGGCAAGTCCCACAGTAAGTCGATCAGCTTCAAGTACCTCGGCTCTCCGGAGGACGAAGACTCCGCACCGACCGAGGACACGACCGATCCGGTAGTCAAGATCGCTAGCCCCGAAAAGGGTCACTTTCACGCCATCGATTCGATCGTAACCGTCAAGGGAGCCGTCGCCGACGACTCCGCAATCGTCAAGCTGACCGCCTACCTTGACGGGATTGCCTACGACAAGACCGCCAGCCTGGTGGACGGCAGCTACGAGTTCATGGTCGAGGTCACCAAGGGTGGTCTCCACTCGATCAAGGTCGAGGCGCACGACAGCTTCGACAACATGGGGCGAGCGAAGGTCAGCTTCTTTGGCGGCGAATCCCGTCCGACCGGCGCAATGGTGCCGCACGCACTCGGCGTCAGCGTGTCGAAGAGCGGTCTGGATCTGGTCGCCACCCTGATCGAGGATGCCCTGGCACCGGAGAAGGTCGACCTGACCGGTCGTCTGGCCGCAGCCAATCCGATCTGGAAGGGCAAGAAGCTGTTTGCCTCGGCCGAGCTGCATGTCATGTCAGCGAGCTACTCCGACATCGACCTGGCCTTCGACACATTTGATGGCGGCCTCGAGCTGGTCACCGACATCCACGACGTCTATGTCTTGATGAAGGCCAAGATCAAGGTCGGCTTCAAGTTCACAGTCACCGGGGACGTGAAGGCCAGCAAGGCCCACTTCCTCGGCGAGGTGCATGCCTCCAAGACCGCCACGGGCAAGCTGGCGTTCGATATACCGAGTGCGACCGTCGGGTTGACTGGCTTCTCCTTCGATATCAAGAAATTTCCGGATGTCCTCGAGAGCCTGGCCAAGGGATTCGTGCGGGATTTCCTCGAGGACAAGCTCACCGACCTGGTCCGGGAGAAAGCCCCGCCGATCATGAGTGAGGAGCTGGACGACCTCACGCTGACCAAGGAGCTGGTGGTGCTGACCCACCCGATCAAGGTCACCGGTAGCCTGGCGACCGTCGAGCTCAAGGTCGAGGGCGGCAACTTCAGCATGGATGGCGGCATCGAGGCCACCGACGCGGATCCGTTCCACGAGCCGCTGGGCGGTTTTCTCTACACGAAGAACACCACCGCGCCGCCGGCGATGCTGGGGGGGGCTCCGTTCTTCGTGGCAGTCAGCGACGATACGATCAATCAGGCGTTCTATGAGTCCTATCGAGCCGGCGCCTTGAAGTTTGACTTCACCAAGACGGTCAAGCTGGATGGCCTGGTCAAGGACCTGACGATCGGCTTCCTCGAGGCCTATCTGGGGGCGGGCTTCCTCGCGGAGCATGGCCTGGGCGCTTCGACCCCGATCAAGCTGGCCTTCGACGCCGGGTTGCCGCCTGTCATCTCGCTGCACAAGGGCGTCAAGGGGCTGGCCGTCGTCAGCGCCCACGACCTGAAGCTCTCGATTTATGCGGGCGACATCAAGCTGTTCACGTTCGAGCTGGACACGGATCTGCCGATCGGCATGGAAGTGACCCCGACGGCCAACATCAAGCCGGTACTGTATCCGGGCGACACCAAGCTCGACTTCCGCATCACGGAGGAGCCGCTCGTCGATCTGGACAACAAGCTCTTCGAGCCTCTGCTGTCCGACCTGGCCAAGCTCGCGTTGCCGTTCTTGACCAAGGGAATCGACGGACTGCCGCTGCCGAGCATCGCGGGGCTTACGCTGGAGAGCATCACCCTGGATACGAAGGACGGCTACTTGCTGGTCCATGCAGACCTCAGCCGCTAGCAACTGGGCGGAGGTGGAGATTCAACCCTTAGCATAGTTTGACAGTAGCAGTAGCACACACCTGTCTCATAGTTGAGAAAGCCGGCGGGGCCCCGCCGGCTTTTTTGTTTAAGCGTCTGGAGAGCCGCGCGAAATCAGAGAATAGAGTGGGTGCTGGGTACCGACCCAGGCCGCTAGCCTGAGGTCTGGGCTGTGGTCGGGAGCATCCCCCGGAGGCTCGTCCTGAAAGACAAACTGCTCGAACTACCGGCAGTGCCTGCCAACCGGATTATCAAGGACATCATGGAGGGCTCCCAAGTCTCCAAGCGGCACGTCAAGACCCTGAAGAAGGAACTCGGTGTCGAGTCATTCAAGCAGGGAGCCGGTAGAGGATCCAGGTGGTACTGGCGTACCCCTGAATCCAAGAGTGCACGGCCTGCCAGTATTGCCGTTGCACCCTTGGAGGTTGCACCCAACCCCGCAGGCCCACCTAAACCGGATGCCGTCGGAACTTACGGCGTGGACAACGCCACACCAACAGGATGCTCAGTGAACGGGAAAGTCGCATGATCCAGCCTCGTCTCTCGTGAGAGGAATTTGATAGAGCTTTCGGGTCGGTGAATCGAAGAAGTGTGCCAGCGGGAAGAAGTGTGCCAGCGCTGTCGGCTGCTGCAGCAAGACGAACAGGAGCCCGGCGATCGCGCCCATCGAGCCGACCCCCCGAAAGACGTCGCTGACGGGCAGACCCTGGGCGATGGCCATCGAGCAGATGATCAGGCAGCCCGCGGTGATCAGGACGAATCCGGCCTGGGTCAGAAACCAGGCCAGGCGCACACCGGCCAGCAGGAGCAGCGCGGCAAGGGCGGGCAGAGCGAACTACAGCACGTACCAGCCGACCGAGAATGCGTCGACGCCATGGCGCATCACGTGACGCGCATTCCACGCCAAAATGAATCCGAAACAAGCCGCGGGTACGGCGACGCTGAAGGGCGGTAGTCGTTTCATCGGTCTCTCTCCGTTTGGCTTCAGTGATTGGTCTTCCCCCAATAAGAGCGAAGTTCGTCGAGAAACCCGACTAGCAATCCAGATCGATTGATATGTCCCCTTCCCAAAATGACTGAAAAGAGCAGCGTTCAGCCGGTCGTTCTCTCCGTGGAAGATGCGGCAGCATACCTCTCGGTATCCAAGCCAACGATCTACCGGCTGGTCCGATCCGGCGCGGTACGGAGGGCTGCCTGGTGTCCACTTGCCTGAGCATTCGAGGATTTATCGGATTCCTCGTAAAGGCCTGACCCACCCCCTGCTGAATCGTGTTCAACTTGGGCTGTGACCCCTGATCGAGAAAAAGCCCTCCGTCGCAACGTGCTGCTGCTGGACATCGTCCGTCCGCTGCGCATGGCGCTGATCGCGATGCCGGTGATCGTGCTGTTCTGGAACGAGGTCTGTGGGATAGGGCCGCTCGGTGTCTTCGCCTTGCAGGGGATCTTTGCCGTGGTGGTTACGGTCTGCGAGGTCCCCTCGGGATACCTCAGCGACCGGCTGGGACGACGGCGGACCCTGATGCTGGCGACCGTCCTGGCTCTGTTGGGGTGGCTGCTGTATGGGTTGAGTCGAAGTTTCTGGCAGCTGGCAGTGGTAGAAGTGGTGCTGGGTCTGTCGATCTCGGCCTGGTCGGGAACGGATGCCGCGCTGCTCTACGAGACGATCGCCGAGCTGGGGTTGGACGAGCAAGCGCTGCATCATGAGTCCCGCAATTTGTTCCTGTCCCAGGCGACCGAGTCGCTGGCCTCCGTACTCGGTGGCTATCTGGCGGTCTGGATCAGCTTGCGCGCGACCGTCTGGGCCACTGCGGCGCCGTATGCCGCATCGCTGCTGCTGGTTGGAATGCTGACCGAACCGACTCGCCGGAGCAGCGATCAGAGCGCCACGCTGAGACAGGCCTGGGGCTACCTGCGGGATGCGTTCTCGGATGTGGAGCTGCGCCGGTTGATGCTCGGCGGTGGGCTGCTGGCGGCCGGCACGCTGGTGGCGGTCTGGCTGCACCAGTTTCTCTGGCTGCGGGCGGACCTGGCCCGACCGCTGTTCGGCTGGTCCTGGGCGGCACTCAATCTGGCCGTCGCCTTCAGCGCCCTGGTCTCGCCCTGGCTGCACGAGCGCCTCGGCACGCGGGGCGCGCTGGGGTTGCTCGGGCTCTGGTCGGCGGCCACGTTCGTTGGTCTCGGGGTCTGGATCAGCCCCTGGGTCGTCGTGGTCGGCTGCGCGCTCAACCTCGTGCGGGGCGTCGGCCATCCGATCGTCGTCACGGGGATCAATCAGCAAGTCACGGACGACCGTCGCGCGACCGCGCTGTCGACCTACAGCTTGATGGCTCGACTGATCTTCGTTCTGTTCGGGCCGGTTGTCGGCTGGGTGGCCATGGCACACGGTCTGACGCCAGCCTGTTTGCTGACCTGCCTGCTCGGTATCGGGGCCATGCTGGTGGTCCGTCCCTTTTCCAGTAAACTAAGCACATGACAGACTTGACGCTCGACCTCATCCGACGCTGCCCGAAGGTCCTGCTGCACGATCATCTGGATGGCGGATTGCGTCCGGGCACGGTGATCGAACTGGCGGGTAACGAAGGCGTGGAGCTGCCGACCGAGGATGCCGCCGCACTGGCTGACTGGTTCTATCGCGGCTCGGCGCGGGGCAACCTGGCGCTTTATCTCGAAGGATTCGGCAAGACCATCGGCTGCATGCAATCTGCCGCGGCCCTCGAGCGGGTGGCGTTCGAGGCGATCGAGGATGTTCACGCCGATGGGGTGGTCTACCTGGAAATTCGCTTCGCGCCGTTCTTTCACACGGCCCAGGGGTTGACCCTGGAAGACGTGATGGACAGCGTGCTGGCCGGTCTTGAGCGCGGCAAGCAGGCGACCGGCGTGGAGTACGGACTGCTGATCTGCGCGCTGCGCAACATGGATCCCAAGCTCTCGCTGGAGATGGCGGAGCTGGCGGTGGCCTACCGCGATCGCGGCGCGCTGGGGTTCGATCTGGCCGGTGACGAGTCGGGGCATCCGCCGAAGCAGCACCTCGAGGCGTTCCACTACTGTCAGCGAAAGAACTTCAACATCACCATTCACGCCGGGGAGGCGTTCGGCAAGGAGTCGATCTGGCAGGCGTTGCAGTTCTGCGGTGCGCACCGGATCGGCCACTGCACCCGGCTGACTGACGACCTGGTCGTCGATCGTAACGGCGACGTGCGGCTGGGCGAGCTGGCCAACTACATTCGCGATCGGCGCATCCCGCTCGAGATGTGTCTGTCCTCCAACGTGCACACCGGTGCGGCGGACAAGCTGGAGAACCACCCGTTCGGCTACTTCCTCCGCAAGAACTTTCGGGTCACCCTCAACACCGACAACCGGTTGATGAGCCGGACCACGCTGTCGCGCGAGTTCGAGCTGGCCGGCAAGCACTTCAATGTTGATCTGGACAGCCTCGAGCGGATATCGATCAACGGGATGAAGAGCGCATTCCTGCACTACAACGAGCGCTGCCGGATCATCTATGACGTGATCAAAACGGGCTATCGGCGGGTTCGTGAGGGACTCGATTCGTGAGACAGCTGCTTGTGCTGCTGGTGCTGGCCCTTCCGGCCCTGGCGGACGAGCAGGCCGTGACCGTCAAGAGCTTCGATGGGTTCGGGCTCGAGGCCAGGATCGCCACCCCGGCGGCGGGGCCGAAAAAAGTGATCGTTATCTTGCACGGCTCCGGTCCGTCCAACATGGACGGCGACATCACGTCCGCCACCCGAAACCGGCAGAAGAACCTGTTCTACAAGGACCTCAGCGACGCCCTGGTCAAGGAGGGGTTCGGCGTCTTGCGCTACAACAAGCGCTCCTATCAGATCGGCCTGTCGATCCGCGCGGACCCCGAGTTTCGCGGCAAGCCGGTCTTCAAGGGCTACCTGGCAAACCCGCTCAAGTACTTCGTCGACGACGCGGCCGCGATGGCGGCCTTTGCCCGCAAACGTTTTCCGGCGTCGAAGGTCTATCTGCTGGGGCACAGCCAAGGGAGCTACATCGCCCTGCAGCTGGCCCACAGCACCACGTTCATCAAGGGAGTGGCGTTGATCGGTTTCGCCCTCTCGGGAATCGACACGCTGATCTTCGAGCAGACGGCCTATCGGCCGATGAGCCTGTTCCGCGGGCTGGACAAGGACCGCAACGGCCTGATAGAAGCGCAGGAACTGGAGGGCGGAGGAACTCTGGGGAGGCAGCTGAAAGCGCAGCTCGGGGTGATCGACCTGGACGCAGACGGCAAGATCAGCGAGACCGAGCTGAAGGCTGGCAATCTATCCAACCTGATCTTGCGCGATGCGGTGGGCCAGGCGTATCGGATCCAGGAGGCCAAGTACCCGCGAGTCGCCGAGATCCTCAAGGCCACCCGGCTGAAAGTGGCCTTTTTCCAGGGTAACTGGGACAACCAGACACCGCCCTACAATGCCCGATCGGTGCAGCTGATCAACAAGCTGATCTGGAAGAAGCCGACCCTCAGGTTCTGGTTCTTCCCCCGGCGGGGCCATGCGCTCGACCCCCGCGAGGGATATGCCGACTTGCAGTACCAGCCGGCCGACCCCAAGATACTCCAGACGTTGGCCTCGGAGCTGAAGGCTTTCTTCTGAGAGCCCATCGGCTCATGGCCCAGCCGGGGCAGCGTTCGTTTCGCTGCGCCCGGAGCGTGGGCGAGAATTATTCGCCGGCGGCTTCCTCGCCACCGCCGGCCGCCTCGTCGCCATCAGCCGGCGTTCCACCGTCCCCTGAACCGTCTGAGTCCGTGCTGGCCTCGACGGTCA
>PVBE012549789.1_pt1 | contig 14814 bp, 10 predicted proteins | sample 1631181 | NCBI WGS metagenome assembly PVBE01 (sample SAMN08397723, study PRJNA350692) | Marine metagenome, whole genome shotgun sequencing project. | isolation source: water | place: Pacific Ocean | collected 2012-04
ATCCCCGCCTCTTACCTGACCCTTCTCATTGTCCTTGCTGGCCTCGCCGTCGGCGGCGGCTTCTATGTCGTCCGCGAGACCGGCCCCTCGGATGCCATGGAAGCGGCCGCCGACGGCGAGGCCTACAACGTCGTCTCTTGGGAAATCCGCCACCTATCGGGGAAGTGGCTCTACAAGCTCGGCCACCTATTCGATAGCCGTGACCAAGCTGAGGAGGAGAAAAACCTCCGCCGCTACTTCACCCTCACCCAGGAGATCCAACAGCTGGAGCAAGACCCGACAGCGAACGCCCTCCGACTAGAGAAGGCCGAAGGCGGGCGCGCCGCGCTGGAGAACGAGGTGGAGGACATTCTGGAAGGCCGCATCACCTCTCTTCTAGAAGAGCAAGGCTTAGTCGTCAACCCTCCCCTCTTCTCCGCTCTAAACCTCGTCTTCCCACCCGTAGACTTCGAATTCGATACACCGCCCCACGTCCTAGCTATCTCACCCCGCGACAGAATCGAACTTGACCGCAATTTCCTGCTCACGCCGGGCCTCGACTTGGACACGATAGTAGCCATCGAAATCGAGTCCGAGACCGCCGCGGTCGATGAGGCGTCCGGTATCTCGGCCATAATTCTACCTACCGGCGGCGTCGCCACCTATCCCAGCATCGTCAACAGGCTAGCCTCCTACCGCTCCCTAATTGACACCGTCATCCACGAGTGGGCTCACCAGTATCTGGCCTTCTTCCCCCTAGGGCGCAGCTACTTCGCGTCCAATGAGCTCCGTACCCTGAACGAGACCGTAGCCAGCCTAGCCGGCCAGGAGCTGGCACGCCTGTTCATAGAGCGTTACGGATCGCCGGAGCTGCCCCCGTCTCCCGCCGCTACACCGGACAGCAACTTCGATTACTTCTCCGAGATGCAGGCCCTGCGGCAGCGGGTAGAGCTGTTACTGATCGAAGGCCTCATCGATGAGGCGGAGATTCTCATGGAACAGAAACGCCAGGAGTTCGAGAAGCACGGCGTCTTCGTTCGCCGCATCAACCAAGCCTATTTCGCCTTCCACGGCTTCTACGCCTCCTCCTCAGGCTCTATCGACCCCATCGGCCCTAAGATGCGAGAGCTACTGGAGTCGGCCGGCTCGCCCGGCGAGTTCATCCGCCTGGCCGCCGCTCTGACCAGCGAGGCCGATCTGGACCGACTCTTGGCCCAAAAGTAGCACCGGCCCCGCGAAGATCACCCGCACGGAAGGCACTAGGCCAGCCAGGGTGGCCACAGATAAGGGGTGATCCTCTAGCCCTGGTCGGAGGAGGGCGAACGCTCAGAGGAGGAAGCTTCGTCTGAACCTGACGAGCCGTGGCGCCTCTCCAACTCCGCTCGTTCCTTGGCCATGCGGAGAAGCCCCTGCGTGATATCGTCCAAGTCCTCCAGTTCCTCTACCGTCAATTCGTCTATGCGCTGCAGATAGTAGTTGACGGTATCCACAAGCTGGCGCTTGGGCCGCCGCCAGGTGAGCAGAAAATAGGAGCTAAAGGCCGCGATCACGCTCCCGAAGAACAGACCAACGCTGAGGATAGTAAAGATAGACCCTACAATACGCCCCCCTGCCGTGAAAAGCTCAACGTCGCTGTGACCCACCGTGGACATCGCCGATACCGCCCACCAAAGCCCTACCCAGTACGATGTCATCTGGGAATCAGCAGCCGCCTGCTCAAACAGATACATCGGGATGGGCGCCAGGACCACCAGAAGGCCCAAGACGCCAACGATAGGCAGCACCGGCGTTTGGGCCAGGAGGTCCGCGAAGAAGTCGATTGCTGCAATGATCGGACCGCCTACCCGCCGCTCGATGACGGGGAGGCGATGCCTGTGCGCCCGCACCCGGAGTACCCTGTCGCCGGGCTTGACCGTGCGGATATCACGCGGAGCAGCCCCTTGTTGCGAATCACCAGCCATAGCAATAACCAGCTTTCGCCCTCATCTTACTCTCTCCGGTGCCAGCGGGCACAAGATCAATAGCGGCAGCCGAAAAATAGAAAGCCGCACGGTCATCCTCAGGGTGCGGTTATCTCGGGAAAAAGCCGTGGATCACTCACCAGTACTTCCGCCCTGAACCCGGATGCTGCCTCGCCTAGGAGGCTGCTCAGACCGGTGAGGTGCCGGAGCCGCTCCGACACCTCACCGGTCTGAGCAGCAGGTTGCTGGCCCAGCGGCTCGTCATCCAAAGGACCCCCGCCGGCGGGGACAAACAGCACCTCACCAGACGTAACGGCGCGGTACTCCGTCAACCCGTTGATAGCCATCAACTCCGTCAGCGATACCTCAAACTGCACCGCGATACTGAACAGCGTATCGCCGTCCTGGACCAAGTAAAGAATTTGGGGTCGTGAAGTTGGCTCAGCAGGAGTTGGAGTCGGCGTAGGCGTAGCTCGAGGCGGGAACTGGAGAACATCCTCGGTCGGCGGTCGGCAGGCCCCCGGCTTCGTAGGTGCTACGTCCAGGACGTACACCTCCTGGCGATCGTCGTGAGCGCCGCAATCGCTCGTCATTATGCTGGCGGGCTTGACGAAGGAGCGCGGCGGTAGCCCTAGGTGAGCATGCGCCTCCTCCATGAAGCCCTGCCACATCGGCCCCGCGCCATGACGGCTGAACGTTCCTTTTTTCATAGCCTCATTATCGGCGTTCCCCATCCACACCCCCACCGCCAGGTCCGGCGTGTAGCCCATCAGCAGACTGTCACGGAACTCCTCACTCGTCCCCGTCTTGGTCGCCGCCGGCCGGTCGATGTTCAGCTGGCTCCAGTTGATGGCGTCCCTAGACAGGATATCCGTGATCATGTAGGCGTGAGCGGGGTCAACGATCTGACGCTCCTCCGGCACCGCGTATTCGTAGATCGGACTGCCATTGGCATCTTCGATCCTCAACACGGAGACCGGGTCCAGCTCCCGGAGGCCATCAGGTAAGTCCAGAAGAGTAGGCTGCCCCTTCATCACCCCATTGTTGGCCAGAACGCTGTAGGCGTAGGTCATATCCAGCAGCTTCACCTCGCAGGCGCCCAGGGTGATCGACCAACTACAGTCGTTCAGACGCTGGTCCGTGATCCCCATGCTGTAGGCAGTCTTTCGCATCTCACTAACCCCCACCTCAATCACGGTCTTCACCGCAGGCACGTTCACCGACTGCGAGAGCGCCGTCCGGACTGAGATCTCGGGCGGTTCGCTATAGGTGAGGTTCCAATTCTCGACCTCGTTGTGTCGTCCTAGGGCATCCACCAACTCCAACGGCTCGTCCACCACGATCGTTGAAGGCACCCACCCCTGCTGAAACGCTGTCAGATAGGTGTACACCTTCATCGTGGAGCCAAGCGACTGCTGAGAGGAGGCGATGTCCACCTGGCCATCTATGTCCTCCCGGAAGAAGTCGCGACTGCCCACATAGGTCAGGATCTCGCCCGTCTCCGGCCGGATCGCCACCAGAGCTCCGTTATGGCCAAGCGTTTCCTCCTCGTTGGCGCTGAGGACCTCCTCCACGACCCGCTCGCCGATGCGTTGCAGCTCCATGTCCAGACTAGTGACGATACGCAGCCCACCCCGGCCCACGACCTTATCGCAGGGAATGCCGGCCGGGGGCTTAAATACGCCCTGCTCACACATCGTGACCACCTGATTCTCCACCAGAAGCACGAAGTGCGGCGCATTTATCGCCAGGTCCGGATCGACGAAATGTAGCTCCTCGTCCCTCGCGGCCTCTATCTCCGCCACCGTAATCAAGCTACCGGTATCGATTACCCAGGTGATTTTATTGATCTCCTCCAGATGCTTGAGCATCAGGTCCAGCACCTCCAGCTGACGAGCCCTAGCCCGCTCCAGATTCTCGGGCAGCGCTGGCGTGAACAGCCCGGGCGCCTGAGGGAGGCCCGCCATCATCGCCGCCTCGGCCAGGCTCAGATCCTTCACGTTCTTGCCAAAGTAGCGTTGGGACGCCGCCTCTGCCCCATAGGCGAAGTTGCCGTACGGAATCTGGTTCAGGTACCACTCCAGGATCTGATCATCGTCGTAGATACGCTTGAGCTCCAGGGCAATCACCGTCTCCTTGATCTTCCGCTCTACCCTCCGGTCCAAGCGCTCATCTGGAGTCAGATAGACATTCTTCACAAGCTGCTGGGTGATGGAACTGCCTCCACTCCCCTTTCCATACCCCTCTCCCCCCACAGACTCCGGCAGGTTGGTACGGAAAGCCCGCAGCAGCCCGTTAATGTTCACGCCCGGGTTATCGTAGAAGCTGGCGTCCTCCGTAGCCACGGTCGCCGCGATCAGCAATGGCGACATCTGGGATAACGGTATCGGATCCCGCAGCTCCCCCCCGGAGTCGATGAACTCGAATAGGAACTCCCCGTTCCGATCATAGACCAGACTGGGCCTGATGCTGATCTCGCTGATCAACTCCTCCGGCGACTTCAGGTCGCTGGCGTACGACTGATACACAAGAAAAGCAGCCACCCCTATGGAGACGAGGCTGGAGAGGACGATTAGGACGGCCAGGCTGAGTAGAGCACCCCAGCGGGACCTAGCGGTATGGCCTCGCTGAGCCTGAGCCCGCCGGGCCCGATTCCGTCTTAACCTGTAAACGCTGGACACTAAATGATTAAACCCTCTCTAGTACAACGAAGTGCGAAAGCCCAAAGATTCGCAGCGGTGTCGTCTCCAGAGGATAAAGCACCGCCCGCAGCACCCGGCCCACCAGCTTCCGGCGCCCAGCCACATTATCGAATCCCGGATAGACGAAGGTGTGCAGCAACGGCCGCAGACCCGCCCGCCGGTAGAGGCCACTCAACCGACCCCTAGTATAGGCCCGAGCGTGGGGTACCAGTCGCGAGCGAAGAGCGTCTGGCAGATAGTTCACCAACGGCATGTTGCCGAACAGATATCGCTTTCCCAGGAAGATGCCATGCGTCTCAAACGGATACAGGCGGTTGGGGCAGAATACCACCACCCGTCCTCCCGGCGCCAGGACCCGAGCCGCCTCCCGCAAGGTGGCCTGGTCATCCGCCACATGCTCCAATACCTCGTGCAGCAGCACCACATCGAACGTGCCATCGGCGAACGGAAGCCCCTCGCCCACCGCCAGCGCCATTCCCTGCACTTCCTGCCCCCCCCCGGCCATCCATTCAACATCCACGTCTACTCCGTATACCCATGGCGAGAATTCCTGCAGACGGCGCACAAAGGCCCCCACTCCGCATCCGATGTCCAGAATCCGCTGGCCGTCAAGAGTGACCTGGCGACAGATCATATCCAGCCGACGCTCCAGCCCCCTAGTCCATATCTGGCTGGGATGCCCTAGGGTTGCCCTCTTATCCGCAGATTGAACCGTCACCCTTCGGCTCACGATGCTCCTATGCTAACAACCTGGATGCCTAGTGTGCCATCATCTCCCACCCGACATCAGCCCTCCCACCTTCCAGTTAAACGTACCGCTGATATAATGGTTTCTGTTCAGATAGGGGAGGAACCTTGGCACTTTCTCGCAAAGAGGTCCAGCATATCGCACAACTCGCCCGCGTCGGCCTCGACGAGGACGAGATAGCCCGCTTCAGAGAACATCTCTCCGAGGTTCTCGATTACTTCCAGCGCTTACGTCAGGTCGACACGGAGGGCGTTCCACCCACCGCCCACACCCTCCCCCTTCACAACATTGCAAGAGCCGACGAGCCGATACCCTCGCCCGATAAAGAGGATATCCTAGCCAACGCCCCCGACAGAGAGGATGACTTCTTCCGGGTGGCCGCGATCCTGGAGGAGTAGGATCAGACACCAGTGGTGTAACCTGAAGTCCACCGTACCCACGTGTCCCACACCCGATAACCGCCATGTCTGAACCCCTCCACCAGTTAACCCTACACGAGGCTGCGGAGCTGCTGCGACGGCGCGAAATCTCCTCCCTAGAGCTCACCCGCGCCACCTTCCAGCGCATCGACGAGACCGAAGAGCAGATCCACGCCTTCCTCACCCTCACCGAGGATCTAGCCACTGAGCAGGCCCGCCGGGCCGACGAACGCATCGCTCGCGGGCAGGGCGGCCCCCTCACCGGCATTCCCGGAGCCATGAAAGACGTCCTCTGCACAGCCGGCGTCCGCACCACCTGCGGCTCCCGAATCCTGGAACCCTTCATCCCCCCCTACGACGCCACTGTAATCCGGCAACTCCAGGAGGCCGGGTTGGTCATGGTGGGCAAGACCAACATGGACGAGTTCGCCATGGGCTCCTCCGGAGAGAACTCCGCCTTCGGCCCCACCCACAACCCCTGGGCATTAGACCGCGTCCCCGGCGGCTCATCCTCCGGCTCCGCCGCCGCCGTGGCTGCTGGCATGGCCTTCTACGCCCTCGGCTCCGACACGGGCGGCTCCATCCGCCAACCCGCCGCACTCTGCGGCGTAGTCGGCCTCAAGCCCACCTACGGCCGCGTCTCTCGCTACGGCCTCGTCGCCTTCGGCTCATCCCTGGACCAGATCGGCCCCTTCACCCGCTCAGTGCACGACGCCGCCAGCGTCTTCCAGGCCATCGCCGGCCAGGATCCGCACGACTCTACCTCCATCCCTATGGACCCACCGGACCTGAGCCGGAGCTTCGGACCGGACCTGAGAGGCATCCGCATCGGCGTCCCCCGGGAGTACATGATGGACGGGATGAACCGAACCGTCCGTCAGGCCGTGGAGACCGCCGTCAGCCAGATGGCCACCCTGGGCGCGGAGATCGACTGGGATGTATCCCTGCCCTCCACGATGCACGCCCTAGCCGTCTACTACATCATCGCCCCCTCCGAGGCCTCCGCCAATCTGGCCCGCTACGACGGCGTCAAATACGGCTTCGCCTGCACTGACGGCGAAAGTATATGGGAGAACATGGAGAAGACCCGACAGATCGGCTTCGGCGATGAGGTCAAGCGCCGCATTATGCTGGGCACGTACGCCCTCTCCACCGGCTACTACGACGCCTACTACCTGAAGGCCCAGAAGGTGCGCACCCTCATCCGCCGCGAATTCGACGCCGCCTTCGAGACCCACGATGTGCTGGTCACCCCGGTCTCCCCTAGCCCCGCTTTCAAGCTGGGTGAGAAGATCGACGACCCAATGCAGATGTACCTCAGCGACATCTTCACCATCCCCACGAATATCGCCGGCCTGCCCGGCATCTCCATCCCCTGCGGCTTCAGCGAGACCGCCGAGGGCGGGCGCCTCCCCATCGGCGTTCAGATCCTGGCCAAGCCGTTCGATGAGGCCTCCATCTTCCGGGTCGCCCACGCCTACGAGCAGTCCACGGACTGGCACGCGGCGCGACCGCCCCTATAGGCGCCGGGCCGGAGACACGCCTCCCCACGTCTCGCCTCCTGGTGACATTGAATTTCGCCTCTGTTACCATCTCCCTATCTCAGAAGCCACCCTCTCGGAAGGAATCAGGTTGAGCGAAGGTACCCCCATCAGACAGAGAGACCGATTCTCCCGGAAGGTACAAGCAATCCCGTCCTCCGGCATTCGCCGCTTCTTCGAGCTTATCGCTAATATGGACGGCGTCATCTCTCTGGGTGTGGGCGAGCCCGACTTCGTCACGCCGGAGCGCTTCTCCCAAGCCGCCTTCGAGGCCGTCCGCCGGGGAGAGACCCACTACACCTCCAATTACGGCCTGCCAGAGCTGAGAGAGGCCATCTCCGATCACCTAGAGCGGATGTACGGGGTCCGATACGACCCAGCCAACGAGATCATCGTCACCGCCGGCGTGTCCGAGGGTCTCCTCCTAGCCACACACTCCCTTCTGGACCCCGGCGATGAACTCCTCTCACCCGATCCGTACTACGTCGCCTATCTCCCCGCCTGCGTCCTCGCCGGCGGCACCTTCGTGCCGGTCCCCACCTCCATGGAGCACGGTTTCCGCATCTCCGGCCAAGATATGGAGGCCAGGGTCAGCGACCGCACCCGAGCGATCCTCCTAGGCTACCCAGCCAACCCGACCGGCGCCCAGATGACCCGGGACGGACTAGCCGAGATAGCCGACGTAGCCGCCCGGCGCGACCTCATGGTCATCTCCGACGAGATCTACGACCGACTCTCCTACGATATCCCCCACACCTGCTTCGCCTCCCTGCCCGGCATGCGCGAGCGCACTGTTCTGCTGGGCGGGTTCTCCAAGGCCTACGCTATGACGGGCTGGCGAGTGGGCTGGGTCTGCGCCCCCAGCGACATTCTGGAAGCGATGATGAAGATCCACCAGTACATCATCATGTCGGCGCCCACACCCTCCCAGTTCGCCGCCCTGGAAGCGCTCCGCCATGGCGAGGAGGACACCCTACGCTTTCGGGCCGAGTTCGATGCCCGCCGCCGCCTCATCGTCTCCGGCCTCAACCAGATCGGCCTGAGCACCTTCGAGCCGGGGGGCGCCTTCTACGCCTTCCCCTCCATCCGCGCCACCGACCTAGACGACCACGAGTTTGCGGAGAGACTACTTCGAGAGGCCAATGTGGCCATCATCCCCGGCTCCGCCTTCGGCGAATGCGGGCGCGGGCACGCCCGTGTCTGCTACGCCACCCCCCAACCGGCGATCGAGGAAGCGCTGGAGCGTATTCGCCGGTTCGTGGACAGCCTCCGGATCTAGAGGAAACGCCGAGCCTGCGACCCCGCGCTGGCCGCACCTATCGCTCCAGACTGAGAGCCACGTACTCCTTGACGGCGTCTGGCGAGCCCGATACCACTCCCACACTGAAGATACTGGGCGGACCACCATTCTCGTCCAGCACGAGACCACCGCCCTCCACGGCCAGTATGATCCCCGCCGCCACGTCCCACGGGTAAAGAAAGCGGTGCACGAACAGGTCATAGCGACCGCAGGCCGCATAAGCCAGACCCAAGGCCGCGCTCCCCATTATCCGTACGCTCTGCACCCCGGGCCAGAGACCAGCCAGCACGGAGATAAGTTGGGACGCGCGCTCATCGTCGTAGCCCAAATCCATACCCAACACAGACTGCCTGAGGGATGTACTACCAGAGGCCCACGCCGGTTCCCCGTTTACGGTGAGACCACCGCCTTTCTGAGCGAAGAAAGTCTCACCAACGGCCGGCGCGTAGGTCAGCCCCAATGCCGGCTCCCCGTCCCAGCAAAGGGCAATGTTGAAAGCGAAATAGGGAATCCCCTGAGAGAAATTGTGTGTCCCGTCCAGGGGGTCCACAATCCAGAGCCACCCTCCAGTCTCCAGGCCGTGACTCGCGGACTCCTCAGACACGATGCCGTGCTCGGGATACTCGCGGTGCAGCAGGTCAAGAATGGCCTGCTCAGCAGCCAGATCAGCATCGGTGACGAAGTTGCCGCGGCCCTTGGACACGGCCATCATCTTCTCCCGCCGCTCGAAGTGAGCCATCATGATGCGGCCTGCTTCCTGGGCACCCAGCCGGGCTACTTCCTCGGCGCTCCTGCCGCTCGCCGAGATGGGGAGCTCCAACACCCGCCCGCCTACATCCGCTCCGGGGCGGACATCCCCATCAACCCCAGGGCACGGGCCAGCACCTGCTGGGCGGCTGCCACTAGCTTCAGCCGCGCCCTGGATAGCGGTAGAGGCATACCGTCGGACACCACGCGGCACTTCTCGTAAAAATCGTGGAAGGCCGTCGCCAACTCCATCGCGTAGTAGGGCAGTTGGTGCGGCTCCAAGCTGAAGGCGATGGACTCCACCAGCTCCGGCAGCTGCAGCATCTTACGGATGAGCGCCAACTCCGACTCGTGGTTTAACAGGGACACATCGCCGTGCTCGTAATCACCGATCCGCTCCGCGGCGTGGGAGAGTATGCCGGCGATGCGGGCGTAGGCATACTGCACGTAGTAGACGGGGTTCTCCGCGCTCTGGCGCTTCGCCAGCTCCAGATCGAAATCCACGTGGGAAGCGGCAGCCCGAGCCACGAAGTTAAAGCGAGCAGCATCTGCCCCCACCTCAGCCACCACCTCCCTCAGAGTGATGATCTCACCCATCCGCTTAGACATGCGAACCGCCTCGGTGCCACGCTTCAGGGTTACTAACTGGTAGATGATGATCATCAGACGCTCCGGATCGACACCCAAAGCTGAGGCCGCCGCCTTCATCCGCGGCACGTGTCCCTGGTGATCGGCGCCCCAGATGTTGATGACCCGATCGAAGGCCCGTAGCAAGAACTTATCGTAGTGATAGGCGACATCCGAGGCAAAGTAGGTGGGGGCGCCCGTGGAGCGGACCAGCACGTTATCCTTTTCATCACCCAGAGCCGAGGAGACAAACCAGACCGCACCCTCTCGCTCCGCCACATATCCCCTCTCCTTGATCAGCGCCAGCGCCTCCTCGTACGTTCCGGACGTGTACAGTATCCGCTCGGAGAACCAGTTATCGTAGCGCACACCCACCGCCGCCAGGTCTTCCTTGATGGAGTCCAACATCTTCGCCACACCTATATCATGCAACTCCGGCGGATATGGCTCGCCCTCAGGCCGCAACAAGGAATCGCCGTGCTCCTCCTGCAGACTCTCGGCCAGCTCAAGCACGTACTCTCCGGGGTATCCACCCTCCGGCAGCTCAACCTCCCGCCCCAGCAGCTGCTCGTAGCGAGCATACAGAGTGGCCGCGAAGTTCTTTGTCTGGGTGCCAGCATCGTTTACCAGATACTCCCGCTGAACCTCGTAGCCAGCGGCCTCCAGCACCCTGGCCAACGTATCTCCCAGCGCCAAGCCCCGGCCATTGCCAACGTGGAGCGGCCCCACCGGGTTCGCTGACACATACTCCACCTGAACCCGCTGGCCCTGACCCAGCGGCACATCCCCGAAAGCCGGCGCCCGTTGGAGGACAACGTCCACCTGAGCCGCCAGCCAGGCTTGCGAGAGACGCAGATTGATGAAGCCTGGCGGCGCCACCTCAACGGCCGACAGAGCCCCCACAGACTCCTCTGACCCCTCCATGTGCCGGACGATGGCCTGGGCGATCTCCAGAGGGTTCTTGCTAGCGGAGCGGCCCAACCGCAGCGGCAAGCTGGAGGCGTAGTCGCCGTGCTCCGCCCGTTGCGGCCTCTCCACGGACACCTCCGGCACCGGCACAGACGGCACTTCTCCGGCCTCCTGAGCCCGCCTCACAGCCTCCGCTATGAGCTTCTCGATATCGTCTCTAATCACGTCCTGTCCACCATAACTTGCCCCACCCCAACGACAGGGGAGAGGCTATCACCGCTCGATTCTAGCCCAGACGTGACGGAAGCGCTATGAGGCCTCCGCCGATATGCGGCCCCACAGCTCTTCCATCTCCCGCCGCAGCTCCAAATACTCCGGCCCCCGCAACTCCGGGTCTCTCTCCAGCATACGGGTCGCCTCTGACCGGGCCAGCTCGATAAGCGGCACGTCGGTGAACCGGGCCACCTTCAGGTCGGGCAATCCGGACTGCCGCGTCCCGAAGAATTCCCCCGGCCCGCGGAGGCGCAGATCCTCCTCCGCCAAGACGAAACCATCGTGCACCGTCTCCATGATCCGCAGCCGCTCCCGCACCTCCGGCGACTGGCCATCCGAGAGCAGCAGGCAGTAGGCCTGCTCCGTGCTGCGACGCACGCGGCCTCGAAACTGATGCAGCTGGGCCAGTCCGAAGCGGTCCGCCCCCTCCACCAGCATCACCGTGGCGTTCGGTACGTCCACCCCTACCTCCACAACCGCCGTGGAGACCAGAATATCCAGATCCCCATCGCGGAAGGCCAGCATCCTGGAGTCCTTCTCAGCCGACGTGACCCGTCCGTGAACCAAGCCCACCCGCAGATCCGAAACCTCCTTCCTAGATAGCCGCTCGTACTCCTGTACAGCGGCCCTGACCGCCACAGCGTCAGACTCCTCCACCAGGGGACAGATTACGTACGCCTGACGGCCTTCCTTGACCTTGCGCCGCACGAAGTCGTAGGCCTGCTCTCTCTCCGCGGCACGCAGGCGATGAGTCTTCACCGGCGGCCGCCCGGGAGGCATCTCATCGAGGACGGTAATGTCCATATCGCCATACACCGTGAGGGCCAGGGTCCTCGGAATGGGGGTGGCCGTCATCACCAGCATATGCGGGCTCAGCCCCTTCTCCCGAAGGGCCGCCCTCTGCGTCACCCCGAAGCGATGCTGCTCGTCCACCACAACCAGCCCCAGATTGGCGAACGACACCTCCTCCTGGATCAGGGCCTGCGTGCCGATGGCTATGTCAACCCCGCCGCGGGCTATAGCGTCCTGAGCGGCCGCTCTCTCGGCCGGCTTCAGACTACCCGTCAGAAGCCCCACCCTCACCGGCCGTTCTAAATACGGGATCTGCAAGACCACGAAGCCCGGGCCAGCCGCCTGGAACCAAGGGCCGCTGGCATCGGCCGCTGAGGCTCCCGGCTCCAGTAGGAGGTGAAATGTCCCGAAGTGCTGCTCCGCCAGAATCTCCGTGGGAGCCATAATGGCACCCTGATAGCCGCTGGCCACCGCTGCCAGCAGGGCCGCCGCCGCTACCACTGTCTTTCCGCTGCCCACGTCTCCCTCCAACAGTCGGCTCATCGGCAGATCCCCACCAATGTCCGAAAGGACGGCCTCGATGGACCGCCGCTGCGCTCCCGTCAGATCGAAGGGCAGCGACCGGATGAAGCCGTCGCGGACCGGAGGCGGCAAGACCAGCACCGGCGCCTCGCCTCCGGCCTGCCACTCCATGCGTCGGCGTACGACCGCCAGCTGGATGTAGAGCAGTTCCTGCAGGGCGAACCGCCGTCTGGCCCCCTTCGCCTCCGTCTCCGAGTCCGGAAAGTGCATCTGGCGAAGGCCTGTCGCCACCTCTGACAGTCCAAGGCGACGACGGAGCGGCTCCGGCAGCGGTTCCGGCACCTCACCAGCCAGGGCATCGACCGCTTCCCGGGCCAGCCGCCGCATCAGCCGTTGCGGTAACCCTTCCGTGCTTGGGTAGACGGGCACCAGACGCCGCGTGTGCAACGACTCATCATCTATCAGCTCAAGCTCCGGGTTCTCCATCTGCCGCCGGCCACGGAATACGGTCACCCGCCCGCTCAGGGCTACCTTCTCTCCCTGCCGAAGACGCCGGGCCATGTGCGTTTGCCCCCACCAGATCACCCTCAGCTCCCCCGTGTTGTCGACCACTTTCGCCTCCGTGGCCTTCCGCCGCCCGACCGCACTGGCGCTGGCGGACCGAACGTCCCCCAAGATGGTCTGCTCCTCACCGACAGCCATGTCAGCTATTGACCGCACCTGGGAGTAATCATGATAGCGATAAGGAAACAGAAAAAGAAGGTCGCGCAGCGTCTCCACACCCAGCCGCCTATACTTCGCACCGTAGCCACGGCTAACCCCGCTGAGGGAGTTCAACGGCGCTTCTAATCCGACGACAGGACGAGGCCCGGCAGCGGGTTTGGCGGTGCGTCTCTTGGCTGGCCTGACCACCGGCTTGCCTACTGGCTTGGCCACTGGCGGCGAGGCAGTCAGAGAGACCGGCGGACCAGCTCCCTTCCCATCGGGACGCGGCCGCTCCGATTGCGCTCCCTTAACCGCCATCAGCAGCTCCTCCACCACCCTCCGCCGTTGTACCGGATGGAGCACCCGATAGCCTCCCGGAGGCAAGGAGCGCAGCAGCTGAGGGACACGATGGCCAGCCGGGAAGGTCATCTCTTGAAGAAAGTTGAGCAGATAGGCATCTAGGCCGCCGATGACCGCCGTATCGGCGAACTTCCGCCTCCCCTCCAGGGCTAGAACCTTGCGTAGCCGCTCTACCGATCCGGCCAAACGACTATTCTTCTCTCTCTAGCAGCACGACCCCCAGCACACCGGGCCCGCAGTGGGTGCCGACCACCGGACCAACCCGCATTAGCTGGCCCTCAGCGCCAGGCAACACCTCGCCCAACCGCCGCAGCATCTCCTCCGCATCCTCACGGTTCGTGGAGTAACCGACGGCCATCTTCTGCGTCCCGGCGCTGGCGGCGGCGATCTTAATGATATTATCGAAGGCGTGGGCCCGCGTGCGGACACGCTCCTCAAGATGTATCTCCCCATCCCGAACCGAGAAGACCGGCTTCACCTGCAGCATCGACCCCAGCAAGGCGCCAGCCCGCCCTATCCTCCCACCCCGTCTCAGATACTCCAGGGTGTCCAGAACCACGTAAATACGCACCCGGGGACAAAGCCGATCCACCACCTGCCGCACTTCCTCCAAGCCGGACCCGCCCTGAGCCGCGAGCGCCGCCGCCATCGCCACGAACGCCATCCCGGTCGTAACCAGGCGGGAATCGACGACTTCGACGCGGACGCCCCGCTCCGCCAAGATCTGGGCAGCCTGGCAAGCGTTGCCGTAGACGGCCGACAGCTTGGAGGAGAGATGGATGGAAACAATCTCACTCGTCTCCGCCAGGAGCGTCTCGTACACCGCCAGGAAATCGCCGATAGAGGGAGCGGAGGTGGTGGGCAGCTCCTTGCTCCGCGTCAGCTTCTCGTAGAACTGATCATGGCTGATATCTATCCCCTCGCGGTACGATTCGCGACCGAATATCACGCTCAGGGGAACGACGGAGATACCGAGCTCCTGAGCCAGGGGAAGGGGCAAATCAGCGGTGCTGTCAGTGACAATGCGAACGGCCAAGGCAGCCTCCTATAAGGCGTAGTATATCAGCCGAGGCACCCCCCAGAGCAGGTCGGTCACTCCAGAGAGACGATGTACTGGTAGTAAGGCTGCCCGCCAAACACGACCTCCACCTCGTAAGCGGAATAGCGCTCGCGCAGCTGCTCCGCCAAGGTTTCGGCCCGGGCTGGACCAGTCTCCGCACCGTAGTACA
>PVBE011603294.1_pt1 | contig 14812 bp, 14 predicted proteins | sample 1631181 | NCBI WGS metagenome assembly PVBE01 (sample SAMN08397723, study PRJNA350692) | Marine metagenome, whole genome shotgun sequencing project. | isolation source: water | place: Pacific Ocean | collected 2012-04
ACAAAGAGCGCATACTAAAGAAGCGCGCCTTCAAGTACAGCTTGCTCAGTTTCAATACCAACTTCCTCGTCTTCGTAGAATGTGGACACACTTATCTAGACAAAGAGTGGGAGGAAGAACCGGAAAAGGAGGGTTTTTAAAAGGAGAAGGAGAAAGGCAGATTGAACTCGACAGACGAATTTTAAGAGAGAGAATCGATCGTTTAAGAAAAGATATTAAAACAGTCCAAAAACAAAGAGAGACCCAAAGGGCGCAAAGGGAAAAGAGACAAGTGCCCTCTTTTGCGATCATCGGTTATACAAATGCAGGAAAATCTACCTTATTAAATGCACTTACTGATGCCAAAGTTTTTGTAGAGGATAAGTTATTTGCAACTTTAGATACGACAACTCGAAAGTTCAAACTTCCTAACAATCAAAATATCCTTTTAATCGATACGGTTGGATTCATCCGTAAGCTTCCTCATCATCTTATAGCCTCTTTTAAAAGTACTTTAGAAGAAGCTGTATCTGCTGATATTTTAATCCACCTTATAGATGCTTCCTCTTCTGCTGCTTTAGAAGAAATAGAAGCTACTTATGAGATTTTAAAAGAGATGAAATCAAATCAAAAGCCGATTCTTACTGTTTTGAATAAAACAGATCTGTGTTCTAAAAAAGAAGTTTCTCTTTTAAAATATAAGTTTCCAAAAACAATAGAGATTTCTGCTTTAAAGAAAAAGAACTTTGAATTGCTTTTAAAACGTATGGTTCAGGAGATTAAAAAATTATCTCAAAAAATGACTTTGAGCATTGATCAAAAACATTTTTCTTATATTGGAGAGCTTCTGGATAAAGCACATGTTTTATCTTCAGAATATGTAGGTAATAATGTTGTTATAAAAGCAGAAGTACCTAAAGAGATTGTCCATAAATTTATAAAATTTAAAGTGAAAAAATCTTCCTATTAAAAACTGACGTTACGCGACAGGAGCAAAATCTTTTATTTCTTTTTTCACTCTTGCCGCGTAACATCAGTTAAAAAGTGTGGTGAACAAAAAGATCGTCACATTTAAATGAATGATAAAGAGTAAAACCCTTCGATATTAAGAAGTCTCTGATAATGTGCTTATTAAAGCAATTTTCTACATTGATTAGATCAATTTTTATTTTTTCATAATTAACGGTTTGCAATATTTCAAATTCTCCACCTTCTGTATCTATATCAAGCAAATTTACATGGGTAAAACCAAACATATCAAGTAATGGCTGAAGTGGCATGGTTTGTACTTGAATAATGGATTTTGAAGTTTTATTTTTAAGCTCATTTTTGTAGCAAAACCTATCCAGATATTCAGTTTCATATTTTTCAATGATTCCCGATAGACCTGGTATGGGACAGCAAAAAAAATCAACTTTTTTCTGCTCTTTTGCAATCGCTAACGGTAATACAGGAGAAGAGCGATTCTCTTGACAGGGAAAAAAAGACACAGGATTCGGTTCTATGCAAATACCTTCCCATTTTAAATATCTTTCAAAAAAACATGTATTACTAGTGCGGACCCCGTCTTTTGCCCCAACATCCACATAACAACCTTTTTTAGGAAAGATTGAATGAAAATGTTCATAGATAAAACAATCTTGCCCATCATTACTGTAAAAAAGAGGGGAACGTTCAAATAGAGTCCTCATATTTTTTTTATACATTTTTAAAATATTTAATACATAAGTTCTGGGTGCATTTTTTCAAATCTCTTGCAAGCCCCCTAGGATCATGGCATAATGGCGGCTCGTAAAACCCTTATTGGGACTGTTGTGAACTAAGAGTTGATCTATTTTCGGGTTATTTTCCCGTATTTGATTAAAATTGCAAATTCCCTACTCTAAAGAGTATGTGAATTTTCAATTCAAATTAAATCTGAAAAGATCTCCTAGAAAATCGATTGAACTCTTGGCTCACAACAGTCCCTTATTTGAATATGAAAAGAAAATTTAAAATCGTTACTTTAGGCTGTCGGACTAACCAATATGAATCTCAAGGTTATTCAGACCAACTCAGTCAAATGGGTTTTTTAAAAGCCCAAGGAAAGGAAAAAGCAGATCTTTGTATTGTGAACACCTGTACAGTCACGCATTTTGCAGACCGCTCTTCGAAAACAAAAATCCGTAAGCTGATTCAAGAAAATCCTCATTCAAAAGTTGTTGTCACGGGATGTCTTGTGGAAAATGCTAAAAAAGAGCTTTTGGAGTTGGGAGAAAATGTAGAGGTTGTGTCGAACAAAGAAAAAGAAAAACTTGTACAAAAAATATTTCCCGAGGAAAAGGATCTTCCTGAGTTCAATATTCGAACATTTGAAGCGCATACAAGAGCTTTTGTGAAAATACAAGATGGATGTAACTCTTTTTGTACCTATTGCATTATCCCGTATGTGCGTGGCCGATCACGTTCTCGAAAAATGAAAGACATTTTAAAGGAAATCAAAACCTTGGTTCAAAACGGCTATAAAGAAGTGGTTTTAACCGGGATTAATATCGGAGATTTTGATGGTGGTGATGGTTCTTCTCGATTAAGTGATTTAATACATGAAACAGATCAAATAGAAGGGGTACAAAGAATTCGGGTTTCTTCTATCGATCCAGATGAAGTAGATGATGATTTAACAAAAGCGATCATTCAGGGGAAAAAAACCTGCGCCAGTATGCATATCGTTTTACAATCGGGATCTAATGTAGTTCTTAAAAGGATGAATCGTAAATATACACGCCAAATGTTTTTTGAGACTGTCGAAAAGCTGAAATCACAACTTTGCGATTTTACAGTAACTACAGATATTATTGTCGGTTTTCCTGGAGAGAGCGAAGAGGATTTTGAAGAGACATTAGATGTTATGAAAAAAGTCAATTTTGCTAAAGTACATATGTTTCCGTACAGCCCCAGACCGAGAACAAGAGCTTTTTCTTATCCAGATCAAGTGGATCCTTTAACCCTTTCTAAAAGAAAAAATGAGCTTTTAAGACTCTCGGAAAAAAATGCATTTGATCTTCGGGAACAATTTATAGGAAGGGAAATGAAAGTATTGATTGAAGACAAAGAAAAAAATGGTTTTGTTACAGGTCATACGGAAAATTTTTTAAGGGTAAAAGTACTCTCAGAAGAAATTCGACCTAATGAAATTGTTGCTGTTAAGCTTATAAAAAATCAGCCAGATGGATTGATAGGTAAACTATGCTCATAAAAATTGCACAAAGATATAAACCCTATTCTCACACTATGGAAATTTTTGTTTTAATTCCCAAAACAAACAAAAGTATTTTGGTTTTTCCCACTTGTCTGCAATTCGAAGATCAACAGATTTCTTTTTCCCTTCAAGGCCCTTTCAAAGACTTTACGTGCCAACAGGATTTAGAAAGGGGATCGATTTTGATTTACGGAAAGTCTAGACAAGGATTTTTTCGCTTTGAAATCAAGGTGAAAGAGGGAAAAATTGTGCTTTTGATAAAAAAAGTGCCGCCCCATATTTTTTATATTTTAAATGATATTGAAAAACCTCTTCTTTCAAAACAAGAGGTTGTTTTACCTCTTGTAAGTACTGTTTATGAGAAGCAAACTCAGGAAAGATTATTTTTAGGGTGTAGCAAAGCGCAAGACTGGGATCTTATCTTAAGAAGAGAAGAGGCGTCTGAAATTTTTCCTTTTTGGCATAAACTTGCAGCTTTTATCCCTTCTATTGAAAAAACAGATCCTTTTTTTGAAGAATGCGAAGATCTTATTTTGAAAAAAAAGAAACAGGAAGCTCTTTATTTTTTAAAAAATTGTTTTTTACAAGGATTTAAAGATCTTTTGCATCCTACTGTAGAGGATCACAAAAAACAAAAGCTATTTTCAGCCTTTGCACATGATCCTCTTTTGATTGTATCGAAAGGAAGAGAGCTCATTCGAAAATTATTTTTTCAATATAAGCAAAACGAGCTGTATCTCTTGCCTTGTTTACCTAGCTCTTTTATTTGTGGAAAAATGACAGATGTCTTTATAGAGGATATAGGGGTTTTAGATTTTGAATGGTCCAAAGGTTTTTTGAGAAGGATGGTTTTACGCAGTCACACAAAAAGAACGCTACAGTTTGTCCTTCAAAGGGAGTTAAAAAGTTTTCGGTTTCAAAAAGATAAAAGAGAGAGTGGGGAAAAAACTTTATTTTTAGAAAAAAATGAAGTTTATTATTTTGATCGATTTGAGAAGTGAGAATAAAAATTAAAAAAATTCAATCAGAAAAAGAATATCTAGCATGTGTGGAAAAAATGCTAGAGTATGATCTGCAATATTACCACAAAGCCAAACCCACCATTTCTGATTATGAGTATGATCTTCTCTATAAAGAATTAGAAAGATTCGAAGATGAGCATCCAGAATCTATTTTAGCAAATTCTCCTACTCAAAGAGTCGATGAGTCTTTTTCAAAAGAGTTTAAAAAACAAGAGCATGAAACTCCTATGCTTTCCTTATCAAATACCTATTCAGAAGAGGAAGTAAAGGCTTTTATCCAAAGGGTTTATAAGCATTTAGGTAAAGAGAAAATTGATTACTCTGTAGAACTAAAAATGGATGGAGCTGCTATTTCTGTTCGTTATGAAAAAGGACTCCTTGTAAGGGCTTTAAGTAGAGGTAATGGGAAAGTGGGTGATATAATCACCGAAAATATTAAAGTGATTCAAGGCATTCCTCACAAACTGAAAGGTAAAAATGTTCCCGATATTTTAGAGGTGAGGGGAGAGATTTTTATGCCGATTTCTATATTTCAAAATCTCAATTCTCAAAGAGAAGAGGAAGGTCTTACTTCTTGGGCGAATCCTCGAAATGCTGCTGCAGGATCTTTAAAGTTGTTAGACCCTAAGGAGGCTAAAACTAGACAGTTGGGGGCTTTGTTTTATGGGATTTCTCACGGAGAAAAATATGTAAAGTCTCAGTATGATATACATTTAGCTCTTAAAGACTGGGGACTTCCTGTTTGTCAGGAAAAGCATTTTTATCGTTGCCACTCTTGTTCAGAAATTTTTTCATTTGCGCAAAAAATTTTAACACAAAGAGCAAATCTTGCATTTGAAATCGATGGAATTGTGATTAAAGTCGATCGTTTAGATTGGCAAAAAAAATTAGGAAGGACAGGAAAATCGCCTCGCTTTGCTACGGCGTATAAATTTGCTCCTGAACAGGCTTTTACAAAAATCCATGATATTACCATACAAGTAGGAAGAACAGGAGTTCTCACTCCCGTAGCGGAGCTAGAGCCTGTACTTTTAGCAGGGAGCACAATTTCTAGAGCTACGCTTCATAATCAAGAAGAAATTCATCGAAAAGATATCCGTATTGGTGATTTTGTGATCATTGAAAAGGGTGGAGATGTGATTCCTAAAATTGTGAAAGTGGACTTTGAAAAAAGAGCTTCTTCTTCTAAAGCATGGTCTATGCCAAAAAAATGTCCCGTTTGCAAAACAGATGTAGTACACAATGAAGGTGAAGTAGCTATACGCTGTCCTAATCGAACATGTCCCGCACAAAATCTTCGTCAAATTATTTTTTTCGCAAGTAAATCTGCTATGGATATCGAACACTTAGGAAGTAGGATTGTTGAAATTTTGATTCAGAAAGGATTGATTAAACGGATTTCTGATATTTATCAACTTGAAGAAAAAGATCTTTTAGAACTTGAAGGTTTTCAAGAAAAATCGGTACAAAATTTACTGCATAGCATCGAAACATCGAAAAAAAGACCTCTTTCTCATTTTTTAATGGGACTGGGTATTAAACATGTGGGAGCTATGGCAGCAGATGTCCTTGCAGATACTGCAGGGAGTCTACAAAATCTGATTGAAATGTCTAAGGAAGAACTTTTAGAAATTGATGGAATTGGAGAAACAATGGCCGATTCAATCATTCAATTTTTTCAAGATCAAAAAAATTTGCATGAAATTGAGCTCCTTTTAGAATACGGGGTTAAGCCGCAACAGAAAAAAAAGAAAAATCATTCTTTTTCCTCTAAAATATTTGTACTAACAGGTTCTTTAGAAAAATATTCGAGAGAAGAAGCTTCTGATCTAATCAAGGAAAGAGGGGGTAAAATTTCTTCTTCAGTAAGTACTAAAACAAATTATCTATTAGCAGGGGAAAATCCAGGTTCTAAATATGAAAAAGCAAAAAAATTATCTGTGCCTATTATAGAGGAAGAAGAGTTTGAAAAAATGTTATGAAGCAAGGGAGCAGGATTGATTCTTGCTAGGAAAAGCTGTTTTTCATAGCAACAGCGATGTAAAAATCATGGCTTCCTATTCTTGAATCACAATGGGTATGAATTTATTTTTGAATAGGAAGCAGCGTAGAAGAATTTAGGACTTGTTCACCGATTAATGTTTGGTGATTAAAGCTATGTAGTTTAATCATTACTTCTTTGCCGATTAGGTTTGAATCTCCTTCAAATAAAACTTTTTTCCAACAACGAGTCCGACCTCTGAGGAAATGACCATCTTTATTGGGGCGATCTACGAGAATTTCCACTGTAGATCCCAGCATTTGCTCTCTTTCTTCTTTTTCGATTTGATGATACAAAGCCATTAACTTTTGAAGCCGTTCTTGCTTGATTTCATCGGGAATATCGTCTTTAAAACGCATAGCTGGAGTTCCTTTTCTGGGGCTATAAGTGTAAAGAAAAGCTACGCTGTAGCGAATTTGTTTAAAAATTTCATAAGTTTCTTCAAACTCTTCTTCAGTCTCTGTGGGAAATCCTACGATAATATCGGTTCCTAAAGAAACATTAGGAATAATCTGTTTTAAAAGAGCTACTTTTTCAAGGTACTGCTCTTTTGTATAGATACGGTGCATTTTTTTCAAAATTCGACTTGAACCTGATTGAATGGGAAAGTGAACGAGGCTACATAAAGATTTAAGATCTCGTATAGCAAACATTAAATCACGTGTAATATCGATGGGGTGAGAAGTCATAAAGCGAATACGTGTGATCCCATCGATTTGATCGAGTTTATAGAGAAGGTCATGAAATAGACAATTCCACTCAGGTTGATCTTTTCCATAGCTGTTTACATTTTGGCCAAGAAGAGTGATTTCTTTATAGCCTTTAGAGGCTAAAAGCTTGCATTCTTTTACGATATCTTCTGGAGAGCGAGAAACTTCTTTTCCTCTTGTATAAGGAACCACACAGTAGGTACAAAATTTATCACATCCACGGATAATAGAAACATAAGCTTTATGAGGATCTTCTCGAATGGCACTGAGATAATCGAGGTTTTCTTCAAATCGATCTTCTGTTTTAAGTACCTGCTTTTCTGTATAGAGCACCTCATCTAAAACGTTATTGAGGTCAGTGATATTGTTCGTACCAATAATAAAATCTAAATGGGGAAATTTTCGAAAAAGAGACTCTTTTTTTGCCATTGCCATACACCCAGTAATTCCGATCACTGGATTTCTCTTTTTTCTACCGAGCTGGCCCAATTTTCCCATTACTTTTCTTTCTGCAAGATCTCGAATCGAGCAGGTATTGAAAATCAATAGATCTGCATTTTCTTCTGCAGAAACTTTTTCAAGCCCTCTTCTTTGTAGTTGTCCAATCATAATTTCACTGTCTAATTCATTCATTTGACAGCCGTAGGTCCGGATATAAAAAGTTTTTAGTTTCTCCATAAATGCCTATTCTATTAAAGGCTCTAATTTTATGAATTGGAGTCTCTTTTTTGCAAGAAAGATTGTGCTTAAAAACTGACATTACGTGATAATGGAGGGGAAAAGAAAAAATTCAAAGCTAGGTAGCTTAAAATTAAATTTATTTTTAAGAAACTGCTTCAATGATATTTTTCCTCCATCAAATTTATTTGAATAAGTTCATGGAGAGGTTTTCAGGAAAAAGGTTGGAAAAAAAGCCTCATTTCTGAATAATTGCTATACAAACATTATTTGCCGGAATGGATCTTATGATATTCAAAAAGAAAACACGATTTGTTTCCAAAGAAGAAGCAGAAAAAACTCGTAAATGGTACCTGCTCGACGCTTCTGGGAAAACACTAGGACGCTTTGCTTCGGAGATCGCTAAGATTCTTCGAGGAAAGCATAAAACCGATTTTACGCCTCATATAGACACAGGAGATGGTGTCGTTATTATCAATGTTGAAAAAATATGTGTAAGCGGTTCAAAAGAGGCTCAAAAATCTTATCATTATTACACAGGCCATATCGGAGGCCTTCGAGAACTTACTTACAGAAATTTGAAAGAACAAAACCCAGAATACATTTTGATGCATGCTGTAAAGGGGATGCTTCCCAAAACAAAATTAGGGCGTGCTCAAATTAAAAAATTACGCATTTTTAAAGGCGATAATCATAATATGCAAGCACAACAACCAATCGTAGTGAATATTTAGGAGAAAATATGGCTGGAAAAACCACTAAAGAATCCATCGGAATAGGCAGAAGAAAAACAGCTGTCGCATCGGTTCGTCTCAGACCTGGAAATGGAAAAATCGATGTGAATGGAAGAACTCTAGAAAAATATTTCCTCATCGACATTCAAAAAAGTATTGTATTGTCTCCTCTTAAGAAATTTCAATTAGAGGGACAATATGACCTTATTATCCGCCTTAAAGGCGGAGGTATGGAAGCACAAGCGATTGCCGTACGTCTTGGTATTTCTCGTGCTCTTGAAAAAGAAAATGAGCATTACCGAAAAGATTTAAAAGATCTTGGATATCTTACTCGAGATCCTCGGAAGAAAGAGCGTAAAAAATACGGTCTTGCAGGAGCACGTAAGAAGTTTCAGTTCTCAAAACGTTAATAATTTCAATTTTGAGTATGTCTCCATACAAATTCAGGAAATATTTCTTGAGTTTGCGTGGAGATATCTCATTTCAGTTTTTTTTAAAATCCGTAAGAAATTTGTAGAGTTCCTTTGAAAATCTGACGATGCAGCCCATTAAATGTAATTTGGGTGCTGTTTGTAAAGTTTCCTATGTTTTCAGTCCCTTGATCTTTTACATGAGCGTGTCCTTTTTCCGCCCTCCAATATTCATAGCCGAAAAGCAAAGACAAAACAACATTTTGAGTTAAACCTACTGAGCCTTCCAACGAAAATAGATGTGTAAAGGCAAAGCTGTTATCTTTCACATTTTTCTTAAAATTACGAATTGTTTGTCCTACCGTTGTTTGAATTACATAACTTTGGCTTTGATCAAACCAACCGAATTGAAAGTCATAGCCTGCTCGAAATCGAAGATTTGTGAAGGGCCAAGGTTCTAAAATAATGTAAATACCGGTGAGAGGTAAAAGCCAACGTAAATGGAGAAGTTTTGTAGGGAAAAAAAAGGCTTTTATTTGTCCTTGTTCGTATATAAAAGGTTCTACATTTTTTCTTTTCAAGGTCTCATTTTCATAAAAAATTCCTATCACAGGCAAAAAGAAAAGAGGGCCTATCCGAAAGGGGTAACCCCATTTTCCTGAAAGATCGTAATAATGACCTCTTAACTTGTATGTAAAGTTGTTTGTAATGTCTTGTACAACACTTTCAGATGCATTTTGAGCTCTAATAGTCATATTTAATTTAGCATCGTTGGAATACATATAGGCATAAAGAAACTTAGCGAAAAAGTAAGGTTTTTTCGATGAATAATATTCAGAAGAAGCTCCAAAAGTTAAAGTATTAATGGAATTTATTTTTTCACAAATTGTGGAATCAGTTGAAAACCTGGAGTCTTTGTAATCAAAAGAGAGAGAATCATGGGCATAACCTAAATTTGCAGATAAAGTAAAAGGATTAAATTCATATGCAAATCCGCAAGGGGAAAAGAAAATCAAAAGTGAGAAATAAATTTTGTATTTAAGAGCTTTTATTTTCATAACTTGAGTGTGAACTTACCTCGTTATATTCATCATGATTCAAGAATCGGTTTTTGAGCCACGGAAAAGTTCTGTTACTTCAAAAAGAGATTCCCTAACAAGCGGTATTTAAATTTACTTGGGTATAAAAGAATGATTCGCTATACGGAAATTAAGCCCTTTTATAGGGAAAGAGACTATTTCGAGCTAAAAGTGCAATTGATTTATTCTTAGTTTGCAATAGTGCTAGCAAAATACTCAGGAAAATATGAAAGGAAAAACAGTTGCACATTCTGCAATTCATGACACAGTAGTAGAAGTATTTCCTAATGATCTCAATGCTCATGGCACTCTTTTTGGAGGCCGGGTAATGGAAATTGTTGATACTTTAGCTGCGATCTCAGCGAAAAGACATTCAAATTGTGTTTGTGTAACCTTAGGAATTGATTCAGTTCGTTTTTTAAACCCAGCGAAAAGGGGAGATATTTTAGTTTGTAGGGCTTCAGTGAATAGAGCTTGGAATACATCGATGGAAGTGGGTGTTCAAGTTGTTGCTGAAGATTTTAAAACATTACAACGAAAAAAAATTTTTTCCGCTTACTTTACATTTGTAGCAGTGGATGATGATCATAAACCCGTGAAAGTTTCTCCTGTAATACCTGAAACAGAAAAAGAAAAACGAAGATATGAACAAGCAGAACTTCGAAGGCAATTAAGGTTTCAGAAAAAAAAATTATGAAAAAAATGAATTTGTATTTTTGCTTTTTTTGTGCTGAAAAAAGATTTTATGAGATCCTTTTTTTAGTCCTGAAAAATAAAATTTTTCTAGATTTAAGAAGAGAGATTGAAGGATTGAAAGAAATTAATTGTTTTTTTAAACTCAATTTTTTGTTAGCTTGGCATGAACAATAAATCTTATGTTTAAACGTTAAAGAACCATATGCCTGTTAAGGTGTTTTGATGCTTTGTGACAAAAACGAAAGATTTTAAAAAGATCAAAGAATTTTGCAAAAATGAAGTGCAAAAAAAGTGATCTTAAAAGATGTTAAGTACCTATATGGTCACATAAAAAGCTTGACATGTTTATTTTTTTTATGGATATAAATTTTGGAGTTATTAGAAATTAACTATGGTGGGTATATGAAAAAATACTTTTTATTTAGTTTAACAGCTATCACGTGCAGTGTATTAGCTGTTGAATCTGATTCTGGTTTTAGCCAAGACGAAGGTAACGCTGGAACGAATTTAGAAACACTGGCGCAGAATAGTTCTGATCATTGGGCTAAGAAGAATAGCAGTGGTCGCAGAGGAACACTCCAGCCAGTAGAAAGAACAGGTAGAAGAGCAGATTGTAGACATTTTTCAGGAATGTCTTTTGGGTTCGAGTTAGGAGCCTACCGATCTACTTTTACTTTTGAGCATTTTCCTGAAGTTTCACTAAATCTTAATGATGCTGGAGATAATCTTCAGTCAACTTTTTCGAAAGCAAGGTTGGATCCATCATGGAGACTAGGTGGTAGCGGGTTTGTAAATTTTGCGCTTCCTAGTTGCAACACTCTTGATTTAAATTTTCAGTTTGTGCTTTTCAGTGCGAAGGGTTCAGGTTCTTTTGATCCGAGTGATTTAGGTGGAATATTTCCTATATTTCCCCCAGTTGACTCACCTTTTAATCTGACAGAAAGAGTTAAACTAGATGGGCATTACTATTCAGGAGATTTCTATTTCACGAACCGTGATATGGATCTTTGCAAGAAGCTTCATTCAAACTTGTCTCTTGGTACAAGCGTTCAAATCCTATCCTATGACTTGAAAAACGATTGGAGAGGAACAGCTGATGATTTGCTCGGCTTTGTTACTGGTGCAGTAGACATTAATCTTAAACAAGATCAATGGATGATTGGTGCTGGACCTGCTGTAAGGTTTTTAACAGAGTTTGACATTCTTTCCGTAAGATGTCCTTCAAATCAGTGCTTTAGATTCTTTGCTGATTTCAAGTATGCTCTTTTGTTTAATTACTACAAGCCGGATGGAAAGCTTGATCTTCTAGTCACAGATGATACAGGAGCAGCTATATTTAACTTCGGTAACAGTTGGAAAAGACACACTGATACTTTTGTCATGAACAATTTTAACTTTGTTTCAGGACTAAAGTATTACTACCGTGCTTTTGCCATTTGGCTTGCATATAGAGTGATTGCTCTAGATACTCATGATTTTGCAGACTCAGTAAATTCATATAACACTCTCTTTGGAAACTTAAATGGATTACTCCCTAATGGAATCATTGGAGATCTATCCTCGTTATTGAATAACTTTCCTTTAAAGGATATTGGGTTTAGTGGAGTTGAAGCTGGACTTTCATTCTCATTCTAAGTTAGTAAAAAGCTAACTCTTAAACGAGTTAGCGATTTATTTTGCGGGTATGGCATTAGAAGCACTTAGCTTCTATGCCAACACCCTGTACAACAATTCTTAAAAAATTTCAGATTACAAATTCTTTCACTTATTTCAGCGTAACTAACTTTCTTTTTTATGAGGTTATCCCACTAAAGTGAATAAATGAATTTTTTGTCCATTTTTTGAGATTTTGAAGCCGAGTTTTGCAGATAAACTTGTAAAGTTTATCAAAAAAGAGGCAAAAAAGATCTAAAATGGAGGAAAAAGATATCATTCCCTTTAGTGGGATAGTCTCATGGATTTTGACTCTGTTCAATTTTCTAAAATCAATAGTTCTAAACCATTCAATATTAATGATATGATCTCATTTACAACCGTTAATTCTAAGAGCTTTTTCAAGATTACTTCTGAACGGGAAGTTCCTATATACATCGTAATTCTAAAGTCACTTTTAAATTAAAGTAAATATTTTATTATATATAACTATTACTAATTAACTTATATATATTGCATTTTAATGAAATATATGCTATTATTATTTAAACTAATAATTAATAGGATTAATTTATGCATTTAGGTCTAGGAATTAAAGAAGCTGCAATGAGTTTTTTTGCAAGAACAGCACTCGGTCTAAGAGCTGCGGAAACTTCTTGGAAACAAACACAAGAGCCTTCACCCGTAGGAAAGTTATTAATAACTCATAAGCATACTCATCCAAATCTTAGTATCTTTAGCTGGCATGCAGGAAAACAATCAAAATTACAAAAGCAAATAGATCAAGGAAGATTTGATAATATTGGAGAACATATCTATTTTGGACGTCCGCAAATTGCAGCACATTTCGGTGGTAGAGAAAAAGACAGCGTTCTTTTAGAGATTGCGGGAACAGAAAAAACTCCTACTGAAAGAAATGAGGCTTTTAATACAACCTATTTTCCTGCTGGGAAAGACCAAGAAGTGTATATTTTATCTGCCTATACAGTTTCTAAAACTTGGCAAAAATATGCTCAAAAACCACCTACTTTTTTAGAAAGAACTATAGATGCCCGTTCTTCATTTAGCAGAGCCTTTGAAGAAGAACCTGTTGATTTTCAAGAACCTCTTAGTTATAAGGGGGTTCACAAAGCCTTGGTTGTGGGGCTATTTTTATTTGCGTTCTTGATGGAAAAAAGTTACGATTTGATTTCATGGAGCAAGAAAAGTCACAAAATAAAATCATGGGGATCGATCCTGGAACAATCGTTACAGGATATGGCATCATCCAAAAAAATCCTCTCCACATTATAGATTTTGGATGTATTATCCCTCCTAAAAAAGCAAAACTAGAACAGCGACTTCTAGTTTTGCATAATGCCCTTCAAAGCCTTATTAAAAAACATTCTCCTGATGCTCTTTCAACAGAGACACAATTCGTAAAAAAAAATATAAATAGCGCAATGAAGCTAGGAATGGCAAGAGGCATTGTGATGGTCCTTTCTGCAAAAAATAATATCCCTTTTTATGAATACGCCCCTAGAAAAGCAAAAAAAGCGCTGACCGGAAATGGAAATGCAAGCAAAATTCAAATGCAAAAAATGGTTCAAAGCCTTTTTTCTCTTCCTTCTCTTCCTGAGCCAGAAGATGCAGCAGACGCACTCGCTTTAGCCCTTTGCCACTCTCATCATAATCTACAAACGGAGGCATTATGAGCTTCCCTGTTTTTACTTATTATACTCCAAGAATCTTTGTAAGTGAGCTAATATGTACGAGTATTTAAATGGAATCCTGAAAGAAAAACTTCCTGAATCAGTTGTGATAGATGTGAATGGTATTGGGTACAAATGCTTTGTTCCCTTGAGCTCTTTTTCTCAATTGCCTGAGCTTGAAAAACCTATCTTGCTCTACATTTCCTTTATCGTTCGAGAAGACATGCAAGTTTTTTATGGCTTCTTATCGAAACAAGAAAGAGATCTCTATATCATGCTTCTAGGAGTTTCTGGCATTGGTCCTAAATCAGCACTAGCTCTCATCGGTCATCTAGATCTCCCCGCTTTGCAAGTTGCTGTTTATGAAGAAAAGGCTTCTATCATCTCAAAAGTGCCTGGAATTGGAAAAAAAACGGCAAGCCGCTTGATTATGGAGCTAAAAGATAAAATTCCTCATTTAGAAAAGATGAAAATAGATGCGAATCTAGATTCTATTGATCGTCTAGCTCTCGATGCAATTTGTGCTCTTGTAAACTTGGGATATAATCATCTTCAGGCAAAAAAAGCCGTTCAAAAAATACGAAAAGATCACGATCATTTAAATACATTGATCCCAGGGGCTTTGCAAGTCATTTAAAATCAACGGCCTGTTTTTTTAACCAGCCATCTGTTATCCTGCTTTGTACAGATTTTAATTAAAAAAAATTTATGAATGAAACCATTGCAGCTATTGCAACGGCGGCGGGTGATGCCGCAATTGCTGTCATACGCCTTTCTGGAAAAGATGCTTTAGAAATTGCAGATCAGATTTTTTCAGGTTCGGTTAAAAAATTCACTTCACACACAGCCCACTATGGTAAAATTTTAGAAAAAGATGGAAG
>PVBE011686962.1_pt1 | contig 14812 bp, 17 predicted proteins | sample 1631181 | NCBI WGS metagenome assembly PVBE01 (sample SAMN08397723, study PRJNA350692) | Marine metagenome, whole genome shotgun sequencing project. | isolation source: water | place: Pacific Ocean | collected 2012-04
AACCCTCTTCCCCTCCCCGCCGCTCTTCCAACCTAATTTTATTAACAACCCTTATTACCCCCCTTCAACAAAAAGGATGCCGTGAAAAAGGTGCAAGAAATCTATCAATATTACAACGAAAGAGAAAGAAAAAGACGGGACTTCTCTATGAACAAAGGGTGGAATAAGAATTCTCAGCCCGAGTTTTTAAAACACGCAAATCCGGAAACAACAAAATGAAGGTATTGTATATAGGATACTATAGAGACGGCACGGGCTGGGCCAATGCCGCGCAAGGATACATAATGGCCCTGGATGCGGCTGGAATTACAGTAGTCCCTAGATGCATAGAGCTAAATGGTCGCTCTGTATCAATACCGAAAAGAATCGAAGAGCTAGAAAATCTAGATGCCAGCGATTGCGACTGTGTGATTCAGCATGTATTGCCACACCACATGGATTTTAATGGCAATTTTGAGAAAAACATAGCTTTATATGTAACCGAAACAGACCACTGCAGAAATACATCCTGGCCAGAAAGAATTAACTTAATGGACGAGTCTTGGGTTCCCAATTCGTTTATGGCAAACGAATGCGCTGAAAAAAGCGGGATACTTAACGACCATTACATTGTTCCCCACGCCTTTGACATGCAGAAGTATCAAAAAGAATACAAAAAAATCACTATACCAGAGCTACAAAATAAGTTTGTATTTTATTATGTAGGAGAAATGAATAGAAGAAAAAATATTGGAGCAATACTAAAGGCCTTCCATCTTGAATTTGAAATAAACGAAGACGTTGGACTACTTTTAAAAACACATATACCAGGGGCAACAGCCACAGAATCAGAAAGAGCAATTCAAGCACTATCGGCTAAAGTGAAAGAGGGTCTAAAGCTTTACCCAGACGTCAACTCATATCATCAAGAATTATTTATCTGCGACTATTTAGACGACGAAGATATCATGAGAATACACGCCACATTCGACTGTTTTGTTTCTGGAACATTGGGTGAGGCATGGGGAATACCCATATTTGACGCTATGGCAATGGGGAAAACACCAATCTGCACAAACACCGGCGGTCCTCGGGACTTTCTGGGTGACGGAGGTTATCTAGTTGACTCTAGGCAGGAGCCCTGTTTTGGAATGGTTGAAGGGTTCCCAGATTTATACGTCGGCAATGAACACTGGGACACACCAGACATCAATCAAATACGCATGGCCATGCGTAGCGCCTACGAAAATAAGAATGGAAGACTGCGGCGTTCGCGTCGGGGTATCGAAAACTCTTATAGGTATTCTTATCAGGAGGTGGGCTCCATAATGCGCTCCGTGCTGGAGGGCAACGAAACCAATGACGTCGACACGCCAAAACAAACAGCGTCGGATATTTCTAATACACGCAAACAATCTTATCAAATAGCCTAACATGCCAACTCCAGTACGAACCATATTAAACTCTGCCTTGCGCAAGCCTGACTCAGAGATAAATGTTTTAACGTTTCCAACGCATGAACGATACCAAACAAACCTCGCAGAGACGGGGGCAAACTTCTATCTGTGGCAAGAAGAGGGAATTAAACCGTGGGTAGACAAGTATGGTTCGGTGCCAAAAAACACGGTATTGCTCAACCCAGAAAAACAAGACCAACAGATTCCACTGCACGTTGATATAGACTTAGTTTTAAGTCAAAATAAATTTGGACAATTTGGAATTGCCCAACAAGTAGCGGACCAGATGGGCGTTCCACTAATAAGCCTGGAGCATACCCTGCCCATGGAATCGTGGTCTGACTTACAGCTTAAACAACTATACAACATGAGGGGTGAGGTTAATGTATTTATTTCAGACTATAGCATGAAAAGGTGGGGGTGGAACAAAGATGAGTCTATGGTCATACATCATGGTATAGACACAGAGCTGTTTTCTCCATCAGACCAAGTCAAAAAAGAACCAATGGTTTTGTCTGTCGTCAACGACTGGATAAACAGAGATTGGTGCTGCGGATATCGCCTGTGGGAAAATATAACCGAATACCCCAACAGCAGTCTGCCGCTCCAGGTGATTGGAGACACAGAGGGGTTGTCAAAGCCAGCCAAGTCTACTAAAGACTTAGTAAACGAATACAGAATGTCCAGAATATTTTTAAACACGTCGCTAATATCGCCAATACCAACGTCGCTATTAGAAGCTATGTCTTGTGGCTGTGCAATAGTAACCACCGAAACCTGCATGATTCCTGATATAATTGTTAATGGAAAAAACGGATATATGTCTAATGACCCCAAAAAGCTTAGGTCTTTTATAGACAATTTGCTACAGGACGAAGGCTTGGCACAAGAACTGGGCAAAAACGCAAGGAAAACCATAGTGGATAATTTTTCTCTTAATAAGTTTGTTGACGCATGGAAAAATCTATTCCTAAGCGTCGTGGAGCAAAGAAATGGATAAGGTGAATTTGATATACGGCGAGGGAGATGTCCTGCAAACACATTTCAATATAAACCCGTTTGCAAAACAAGGCGAGGCAGACAATATAATTAGGGACAACGTAGAAAATTTAGACAAACATGTTGACGGCTCCGAACTAAAAGAGCTTCTAGCGTATGATGTAATTGACTACATATCCCTGGATAAACACGAAGAAGTAATAGAGAACTGGGCCAGCAAAATAAGGTTTGGTGGGAAAATTATTATAGGCGGGGTTGACTTTTTTGAGGTGTGTAAGGCATTTTCCCAATATAAACTCGGCTCGCTAGAGGCAAATATATTAATACACGGGCCACAAACAAAACCATATTTGATAAAAAGATTAAGCCATACTGCCGTTGGCCTGTCAGAATACTTAAAGCAAAAATTTAATTTCACCATATTAAAAAAGCGCATCAGCAATTACCGAATGGTAGTAGAAGCAGAGAGACGAAGATGAAAATCTTGACAGAGGAGCAGGCGATACTGAAAACGGCTGAAGAAAAAAGCATATTTACAATGTGCAAGGGATGCATTTTCTCTAGCTCGCAAACAAACGACGTCGAAGATTTGTCCGAATATTGTTCAACAGGGAAGTTAACAAAGCTCCAAGAAAACGGGGCAGAAATTTTGAACATTGAGGATGGAGACAATCCAGAAAAAAACATTAAACTGGTTAATAGACGAGTATGTAACATGCTCAGGGGAGAAGACTGGAAAGAAGCACGTCTATCAGAAGAACACAAAGAGGAAGACCTGTTGGAGGTGGCGAAAAACGAGACCAACATCAAATGCGCAGCCATACTGTATATGGGAGAAGGGTCGACGAAGCATCAAGAATCCAGGATGTATTCTTTGTGCTGCGCAATGAAGTCGTTAGAAATAGAAAAAATTAAGCCCGTAGAATTTTCCATTATCAATAATTCTGGAGTTGGCCCCTACGAATTCCTGAGCTATGTTCGAAAAAAATGCAAAGAAATGGATATACAAACACCGTGGAAAATGGAATATATTTCTGGCAGCCACATCAAAGAGATGGCCACAGAGGAAGAACGAATATTGGCATGCATAGATGTGGCAATGAAGAGTATTGATGCCGTCTATTACTGCGTTTTTATTGAAAGCGATACGATACCGCCCAACTATTTAGTAGACATAAATAACTTTATAAACGAAAATCTTCAAAGATTTCTGGCTATAATTCCTGAAAAGGGAATCAGCGGCCTTTGTGTTCAATATAGAATTCACAAGCAGCTTTCTGGAAATCGTGGTGGAAAAACCATCATCGAAAAAATCGAACTATTATCATCGGAACAAAAATGCACACAACTCATACAGCCGCTGAGCAAAGTCATAAGCAGCCCGTCGTTACTGTAGTAATTCCATGCCATAATCATGCTGATATGGTTTGCGGGGCTATTGACAGCATATTCGCACAGGATTATAGACCTATTAACATAATAGTGGTAGACGATGGGTCTAAAGACAACCCGAAACAGGTTATAGAAGAAAGCGTTGCGTCAAAAAATCAGACGGATATTAAAACCACTGTAATCAGAAATGAAACAGCACAAGGACCATCCGCCGCTAGGAATATCGCCATAGAAAAAATGTGGGGCCAAACAGATGTGTTTATGATGCTAGACGCTGACGATTTATACTTGCCAGGAAAAATTTCCAAGTCTGTAGCAAAATTCCTAGAATACCCCGATAACATAGGGATAGTCTACACAGACGCTATCATACAAAATAAAGCCAAGGGAACTGAAATATACGAATACAGGATGCCGTTTAGCCGAGAAGCTCTGGAACGAGAGTGCATAATATCCAACACCCCCCTAATCAGTAAAAAGGCCCTTGCGGCCACTGGTGGATATGACCCCGAGATGCGAACGTGTGAAGACTGGGACTTATGGTTAAGAATAACAGAAAATTTTGTGGCGGCACATATACCAGAAGCGTTACACATTTATTCTGTCACTGGCAAAAACTCTTCTGATGTTGTCCCGCAAGAGGTGTGGCAAAAAAATTGGTCAATAATACATAATAGAATTATGCACAGGAAGGCACAAAAATAGGGCATGTTGTCTAAACAAAACTTCACGCCAGAACTTTGCGTCATAATACCTGCCGCCGGAGCTGGCCACAGGATGAAATCATATGGTCCAAAAGCCCTGATACCTGTTGGCAACATGAGTTTAATAGAGAAGCAAATAAAGCAAATATGGTCTATTTATCCTGGAGCAGAAATAATCGTAGTTGTTGGATTTGAGGCAGAGAAGGTAAGGAGGTCTCTTGCCAAGCATAAAGTTAGATTTGTATTAAACCCCATCTATGAAAAAACAAACGTCTTGTATAGCCTTGGCTTAGGCCTGCAAGCCACAACATGCGACGAAGTTCTAATAGTTTATGGCGATTTAGTATTCAACAAACACGCCATCAAAAACATTAGAGGAATATCGAAGGTTGTTTCAGAAGGACGCGGCCTCTTTTCCAAACATGAGGTTGGCCTGACAGTACAAAATAAACAAGTCACAAACTTTGCCTTTGGATTAGAAACCAAGTGGGCACAAATAGTCTACATGAAGGACAAAGAATTAGAGCTATTCCAGGAAATATCCCTAAGAAAAGACACCTCACAGTGGTTTGGGTATGAGGGATTAAACTATGTCATAGACAGCGGAGGCAGGTTGGACGCCGTAAGCCCCAAATTAATGGACATATTTGAAATAGATAGAATTAAAGACTTAAAAAAAATAAAAAGGCCTTGACTTTCGGATGGGTTGGATATTACAATAATCATGAGCAGGTTCGTAGAGATAGACAAACTAAAAAAAAATACAAAAATCTTGATGGATACTAAAAATACGGTATTCGAGGTTGTTGTAACTGGCCCCAAAAGCAGCGGGGTTAGGGTCAGAGGCGGCACGTTTTTTGTAAGGCCGACTAAGGCCAAAATTACAGGCCGAATAGAAAAAGGAAAGCCTGTAATTTTTACCTACCCAGACACATCTGGCTGGCGTGAATTTATAACGTCTGAGATTATAAGCATAAGAATATCGGCGTATGACGACTCATGGCACTACGACATATAAAAAATGAATATATTAATAAGACACGAACACAACGCCTCACACTATATATATAGCGGGCTTCTTAATGCATTTACCAAACAAGGGCACAAATGCGCCTTTTGGAGCCCAGACTCCCTGTCTGCGTTTGACGCCTTTGATTTATTTGAGCCTGATTTATTTTTGGGCCAAGGGTACAACCTGGACAGAGCTACCCTAAAATGTCTGGCGCTCAAGCCAGAAACTCAGGTATTGTTAAAGGTTGGGTGTTGGGGGGCAGTGTGCGACGATGTTGATACGGACAAGTACCCAATATTAATGCGTACACCGGAAGAAACCGGAAACGTCGAGAAGGTGGCGTCGTCCTTATCTGATATTAAAAATCTTGTGTTATTTAACTATGTTCATCCAAACAAAAAAAACTATTTGATGTCAGGGTGGGAGAAATCTGTGGCAAAAACAATTGGGGTATTGCCAGCGGCAGATGCAGAGGAATACTCTCTGGGAAGCTTTGACGAAAAACTAGAATGTCAAATAGGTTTTGTTGGGGGGTATTGGCCATACAAAGGACAAAACTTAGACAAGTATATCATACCCCTGTGTTATCCCGTAGGTAAATATAACGTAAAAATATTTGGCAATCAGGCGTGGCCTGTTTCGCAATACATGGGGTCCGCAAGCAATCAGACTGTCAGAAATCTTTTTGCGTCGTCTGTAATATGCCCAAATATTAGCGAGCCCCACGCGAACGCTTTTGGGTTTGAGGTAAATGAAAGGGTGTTCAAACTGGCGGCATCCAAGTCGTTTTTTATATCTGACCACATCGCGTCGTTGACAGAAGACATATTTACACAAGGCGAAGCTGTCGTGGCAGAAAGCCCACAACAGTTTCACGATTTAGTTGAAGATGTTATAAATAATCCAGACATAAGAGAATCACATATTAATGCGTGTTACGCCACAGTCATGAAACATCACACCTACAAACACAGGGCAAAACAAATTATAGAAAGTTTTGGCTGAACAAATGAATATAGAATCAAAAATACTGGTCACTGGGGCAATGGGGTTTTTGGGCCGGCATGTGTGTGAAGAGCTACGCTCAAAAGGATACGCACACATTATAGAATGCGCAAATTCCGACAGAGGGTATCACATTGAGTCTAGAACTCTAACAAATAAATGCGACTTAAGAAATAAAGAGTCTGTGGAGGCCCTGGTGCGATACAACAAACCGGATGTTGTTATTCACCTAGCGGCCAGAGTTGGAGGAATAGGGGCTAACCAAGAAAACCCAGCAACGTTTATACACGACAATCTCATAATGGGCATCAATCTTATAGAGGCATGCAAGGATTCAGTGGAAAAGTTTGTTTTGGCTGGCACCGTCTGCTCATACCCCAAATTTTGTCCTGTTCCATTTGAAGAAAAAAATATATGGGAAGGATATCCAGAGGAAACTAACGCCCCATATGGCATTGCGAAAAAAACTCTAACCGTTATGTTGTCTGCATATCGACAACAATATGGGCTCAACGGTATTACTGCCATACCGGTAAACATGTATGGGCCACATGATAATTTTAAGCCACAAATCTCACATGTAATACCCGCATTAATAAAAAAATTCGCCGACGCCGAAAAAGACCACCCCATAGAAATATGGGGCACAGGACACGCCAGCAGAGAGTTCCTGCACGTTAGAGATGCTGCCAGAGGAATTATTCTGGCCGCAGAACACTACGAGGGAGATACGCCGGTGAATATTGGTACCTACCGTGAAATCAAGATAAAAGACCTCGTAAATATAATTAAAAAATGCTTTGGGCATGAAGGAATGATTATATATGATACATCAAAGCCAGACGGTCAACCGCGAAGGTGTCTAAATACATCCAAGGCAAAGAGTCAGTTTGGATTTGAAGCGGAGGTTGCTCTTGAGGACGGAATAAAGGAAACCGTTGAATGGTACCTATCTAATAAAGAGGCGTGTGTATAATGGACAGGCCATTAAGTATAGTTATCTTTTCAAAGGACAGGGCGGCACAGTTAGATTTATGCCTAAGCTCTATATACAAAAACCTAGCTGCCCTTGAGGATACTTGGAAAATACACGTTATATACACATCCAGCTCCACAGAGTTCGAAATGGGCTATGATTCACTGAAATACGATTGGGATTATAGTTGGCTATATTTTCATCAGGAAAGTGTTTATGGGGGGTTTAAGCAGTCCCTAGAAAACGCAATGGAAGAGTGGGGCCCTTACGTTCTATTCTTCACCGATGACGACATCATATACAAAAAATTCGAACACGATTGGAATTTTTTAATCGAACACGTCAACGAAACATTGTTTTGTCTGTCCTTCAGGCTAGGCTCTAATACATTTATACAAGACCAATACAGGAATACAAATTGTATAATTCCAGACGAAGTGATACTTGGCGAGGAAACAATCAAAACGTGGAACTGGAAAACTCAAGAGAAAGATACAAACTTTGCGTATCCATTTGCAGTCGACGGACATATGTTTGAGTCGCAGACAGCAAAAAGGATAATAAAAAACACAGTTGGCTATGACAACCCAAACAGCCTAGAAGGCAAGGCCCAGCACTCAGTCAAGGATATAATCGACGTCCTACCAGATATGATGGGGTGTTTTAATACAAGCATCGTAATTAACACCCCAATAAATCGAGTTCAAGAAACATGCACAAACACGGCCGGGGTGTTCTTCGGTGATTCTGCGGAAAGGCTGAACGAAGAATTTTTGTCTGGCAAAAAACTTTCCTTAACGCAGATGGACTTCAGCACCGTGATTGGGGTGCATCAAGAAATCAAATTAAAATGGGAAACATGAAAAAATGATAACGCTATATAACAACACAAAAAACATAGACCTTACGCAGCTAGACTCCTTTTGTTTTGACGGAAAACTCGAGTCACAAATCGAACAAGAGTTTGCTGAATATGTTGGCGCAAAACATGCCTGTATTGCAAAAAGCCCGTATGATATATTATACCTGATTCTTGAGGCCGTAAGAATTCAGATATATGACAGGCTGCCTGAAAAACACCAAAACCACCACAAGGGCATTAATTCCAAGACAATGCATGTTCCAAGCACCGTGCCGCTCCAAATGGTTAATTCTATTATTAATGCCAGGCTGCCCTGCTGTTGGGACGATAACCCGTCGTGGATTGGAAAACCATACACCCTTGTAGACACTAGCGACGCCTTTGCATATCATGAAGGCTTAAAAGCGGCGAGTCGAAGTGGGGCCATCAATGATTACACCGCAGAGGAGGGCCGTGGATTCAGGGTGATATATTCGGGTCATTTTATAGAGCCAAAATACTACGAAAAAAACAAGGAAATTCTTGGTTCGGATTTGATTGTATATTCCTTTGAGCCGGGCCACCCGTTGTCTGGAATAGGGGGTGGAATTATTGTTAGCGACAACGAAGAAACGATTGCCTATATCAAAAACAAGGTTCACGGTGGTGTGGATTATAGCGTTACCAGACAAGATTCTTATCGAGAGTTTGCAGCAAAAAACCCACATCTAGAACAAGACCTGCGTCGTGAAGCTCTTGCGCAAGATGACATCAAAGATATAGAGTCGGCAAAGTCACAAATTAGAATCCGAATTAGGCAGCAACAGGAGATATACCATAGGGCTAGGGTGAGCAACACCAGCAAAAAGTACCTGTCAATGATTGATGGCATGGTCGAACCAGAATTAGATGGCGTCAGCAATAATTATGGAGGCTGGAATATGGCCGCCAGCCCTCTAGAATGTTTAGCGGCTATTAACGCACTAAGGAAAATAGATAAAACAAATAAAGCCCTAGAGACAATAAGACGAAAATATAACGAAGCCTTTAAGTTGAAAAACAAATATGGAACGATATATAGATTAAAAATCAAAAACGCCAATAAGTTTAGGAACCTCATGGCGGAGGCTGGCATAGAAACCGGAATGCACTATGCACCCCTACACCGCAATATAATGTGGCCTATAGTCGAGCCAAAAAGTATGTCAAAAACCGAACTCGAATTTGATAAAATAGCCACTATACCGTTTCATGAAGGCTTGTCGTCCAAAGACGTTAATTTGATTATTAAAAAGGCTTTGGAATACAAATAATGTGTAAATTTATAGACGGGGATTTTTTCGAGTCTTTGTTTGGCTGCAACTTCAACACGTCTTCATCGGAAGGTCTTTTTCAAAATAAGCCTGAATTTGTTTTTGCGTCGACTGACAGCATTATAAAGCTAATAGACTTTATCCACAGGTCCAATCCCAACTTTTCGTTTACTTTAGTCACACATAACGCCGACTCAACAATATCCATGGAAGGTTCACAGATATTGTACCATCACGGGCTCAACGATATTGTGCCGCCTATAGAAATCGACCTGCCCGCACAAATCCGCCGGTGGTATTCACAAAACCTCGATATAAAAAACGATGATTTTTTTGTGTCTTTGCCCATAGGCATGGAAAGAAAAAGATGGTCCGGTGGGTACAAGCACGATGCTATGTCTAAGCTTATTCATCGCCAGAAAAAAGAAAAAGAACATCTAGTTTATTCCAATTATTTAACACGAAACAATCCGTTAAAAAGAAATATAAATTTAAAACATGTCAATTGTTTCTACAGGGACAGATGCGTGTTCGATGTATATGCCAACGACATAATGAACTCTGTCTTTGTGCTGTGTCCGGTGGGCAATGGCCTAGATACACATAGAGCATGGGAATCTCTATACCTTGGTTCTTATCCAATAGTTGAAAACAACCATTGCAATCAAGCCATCTTTGAAGGCTTGCCCGTTCTTCTTGTTGATGACTTTAACAGCCTAACAACTAAAATGCTCAAGCTAAAAAGAGACGAAATGCAATCCAAAGAAATAAACATGGAAAAACTAACCCAACAATACTATATTGATTTAATTTTTGGTAGTAAAAATGACACATCTAAAAAACTTCAGCGTACTGGTTCCTGACGTAGGGGCAAGCCAGGCTTCCTTTTATTTAATAAACGAAACCAACAAGCTTGCCATATCCCGTCCAGGATTAGATATTATAGTGTTTTATGAAAACAGACACAAAAGCTGCTTGCCAACGAATTTTTCTACTATGGAAATTTCAGAGGCATGGTGTAATTCTGGTCCGGTCATAGCGTCTTCTTATTCCACAGCTAAAAAGATGGCAAGATTCCCATCAGAGCGAAAATTGTTCTATGTGTGGGATTTGGAATGGATTAGAAGCAGCGACGTTTCACACAGATACGAGGCCCATCAAGACGTTTATTGCGACCCGTCTATCGAATTAATAGCTAGAAGTGATAGCAACAAAAAGGCAATAGAAAACGCGTTCAATAGAAAGGTTGACCATGTGGTTTCTGATTTTAACTTAGAGCAAATCTTGGAGATATTACAATGAGCAAACTGGACGATAAAAAGTGGTGCAATAGACAATATTGGACCCTAGAAAGAAGCGTTGGCGACATAGCCAAGGAGCTAGATACTTACCCAAATAAGGTCAGTCGGGCCCTAAAAAGGCACGGAATTAAACTAAGGGATAAGGGTACTGCGCAGGCGGTCGCTTTAAAACAGGGCCGCAGCAGCCATCCTACGAAAGATAAGGGCCATTCTGAGGAGTCTCGTTTAAAAATCTCTGAGTCTGTGGCTCAGAGCTGGGAAAACTTGTCGGATGAAGAATTTGAGTCCATGAGGGAGTCTGCGAGAAGGCAGTGGGCAAATATGACAGAACAAGAAAAGGACAACCTGAGAAAGGCCGCTGTGCCCGGAATAAAGAGAGCCTCTGTAGAAGGGTCAAAATTAGAAAAATACATTCGCGCAGAATTGACAAAAGCCAATTATGTAATAGAATACCATAGAAAGGGAATTATCCCAAACTCAAATCTGGAGTTAGACATTTATTTACCAGAAATGGCAACAGCAATAGAAATTGATGGCCCATCCCATTTTATTCCAATATGGGGTCAAGACGCCCTAAATAAAACAATAAAGTCTGATAACGAAAAAAACGGCCTTTTAAGACATCACGGAATTATGGTTTTGAGGGTTGCTCAAAAAAGAAAAACCCTTTCACAGAAGTCCATGAGAGACACTTGGAGGGCCATAGAAACAGAATTGAAAACAATATCTAAAAAAATGCCGACAAAAGAAAAAAGATTCAAAGAAATAGAGGTTTAGCTTTATGCCAAAACACGGATACGAAAGCGTAAGCGTGACAGATATTAGAGAGGAACTGTTGTCTCTGGGAATTGAAGGCGAAGAGCTTTTGTCCCAAAGCAAAAAACCGTTAGTAGAGCTGCTTATCAAGACAAAAAAACACCAGGAAGTCACTGATGACAACGGTTACGACATTTTATTTGATACAGATGAGGAGGCGGATAATATTTTGGATTCCATGGCCCAAGAAACCGATGATGTGCTTTCTGTGGTAGACACGGAGGCCCTAGCAGACAGTTCTTCTTTGACACAGCCTGAATTTAATAGCGAAAAATGGTCTGAGTGGGTAATGTCTAAATTTGCTGACGATGAGTTAGAAAACGGAGCGCCAACATGCGATGGTCTAAGAAGGGTGGCGGAAGACATGTTGGGCCCAATAGAAAAGGTGGAGGTCATCAAAAACGACACCCCAAACGTCCAGAACAAAGGAAATGCAACCGTAGTGGTCGGCATTACAATATCACCAGTATGGTTGGAAGGTCACCCAAGATACGGGAAAAGCATATATGTAGAAGATTTGGCCGATGCAAACAGATTAAACACGCCAGAAGAAATATTCAAGCACCCTTCTGCTACAGCCGGAACCAGGGCCGAGTCTAGAGTATACAGAAAAATGCTAAGGCTGAGAAAGGTTCTTGCCGCAGAGGAGTTGGCCTCTAACGAGAGCAACCTAGAAGAAGAGTGGTCGCCATCTACGCCGATTACAGACCAGCAAATAACTGTAATTGACATGTTATGCCAAAGAACGAATATGAGCGTGTTAGGGTTTATTAACTGTGGAGATTTGCAGTATGTGTGTGTCGAGCAAGTGTCGGAGCAATCGGCTCAAAAAATGCTTCAACACCTCAACAGAATACAGCGTAAAGACGCTGACATGCCAGACGGCATAGAAAATTATGATGAAAATTGGAGAATAAAAAACAATGACTCAAGAGAAGAAAATTCTAGCCAAAGAGTTTAGAATATACAAGCCCAACGCAAAGGGCTCTGGGGCGGCGTCTAAGTTCCAGTGTAGAACAAAATGGAAGTCCGTTGAGAATGTTGACTACGCGGACCTTATCTTGTTTTTGGAGTCGGCGCAGCAAACCGGATTTGACTCTAACAGAAACGCTTCGTTTGGATGGTCAACCAACAGCGAAAAGAATAAGGGAAAGTCTGTCACTATGAAGCTTGGCCTTCCTGATATAGGCGAAATTCTTTTGGTATTAAAAGGCAGGAAGACCTTTGTTGGGCCAGAACCCAAAGAAGGCAGAAAGATAGAGCCGGGATTGTACCACCAAAACAAACATGGAAATACAAGCCTTAGGCTAAAATGGAGTGAGGGCAGGCTGTATCTAAATATCTCTGCGCAAGACCAAAGCAAAAGCGTAACAAAGGTTTCTCATAGCATCACAACAGCGGAGGCGGCTGTACTAGAATCGCTGCTTTGTAATTTTATTGTTGAGTATCATGGCTGGAAATATCAGGCATAATGTATATATGGATGTACTGGAGACAAGGCTGGGAGAAAGCCCCCGAAATATGTAAAAGATGTCGGGATTCCTGGATATATCACAACCCAGAATACGAAGTCGTTTGTTTAGACAAAAATAGCGTCAGGGATTTTTTTAAAATAGAGCGGTTCATTGGCGGCTTCAAATCAAAGAAAATAAGCGTCCAATCCTATACAGATATACTAAGAACCCACCTACTGTGCAGCAAAGGTGGGATTTGGTGTGATGCAACCATATGGTGTAACATTCCAATGAGGGAGTGGCTGCCGTCGTCTTTTTTCGCCTTCAGTACCCCGTCCAAAGACAGGCTTGTTGCAAGCTGGTTTCTTTCCTGTGATAAACAGGACTACATAATCAAACAATGGAAAATTGCCACCAAGGAGTATTGGTCTTCAAGAAAGACGCATCATGACTATTATTGGTTCCATCTTTTATTCAACGAGATTTATAATAAAGACAAACACATACAAGTTCAATGGGATAAGCAAAGAAAGATAGACTGTAAAATTGAAAACAATGGTGGACCGCATTGCTTTTGGCCGTACACAAAAGAAAGAATTGAAGAAATAAAAAAAACGGGCATACCAAAAGACTGCCCCGTTTTTAAACTAAGGTATAACAAAAAACTTTCTTCATACCCACTAATCAAAAATATCCTTTTTGGTTCGATTTAGCCGCCATTTTCTGTCAAAACTGGATACGGCCGGAGCCCTTGCATCTTCCAACTGCGTGTCCTGCAACATCTTTTGTATCTCCTCCATCAGTGCTACAGGCATAGTCATCAAATTCGCATAGCACTTGCTGGCAATAATAGGGAGGAGTAGGGAATGGGCCACCAACAGCGGGGTCCCAGCCATATAGTTGTTGACGACAGCCGCAGCAGATGTGCGGACTGTGAGACTCATAATAACGACACGCTGTACCATTCCCGACGCGATACTCAGTGTCCTCCTCGTACTCAGTGCCCCCACTGCGGGCCATTTCACTCCACTGGATACAGTTGCCATACTCGTCGTCCCAGTCCTGATAGCCAAGCTCGGGCCGGGTGTTACAGTAATGATAACCCCTTATTTTCCCGAGGGTCCCAAATTCGTGCCAGCTTCTATACATCGCACAATCATTCCCCACATCAAAATCTGGATGAATGGGCATCTCACAGTCCCCCCCACCGTCCCATTCCATGGCGAGACGCCACGGTATTTCGTCGGTCTCTCCACCAACATCAGCCCACCAGTCCTTGGAGGTCGCCGCTTGCCAATTTGGTCCTCCATTATCTGGACGATACGGAGTGCAAATAAATCCCCACTGTGCCGAATTAGGGTTCAGGGAGGTGCCCTGCGTGGCGGTATTCGGGTCTAGGCAACCGCCAATGGCGCCTATATAACAATTATCCATCCACGGGGTTCTGTTTAAATGTTCGGCCACAATCAACTTATTGATATAATGTGAACTCCACGGACAGTCTATAGTGAATTCAATTTCGTCGTCGCCATCAATCCATATATAAAAGTCATTCGTCGGCAA
>PVBE010140599.1_pt1 | contig 14811 bp, 15 predicted proteins | sample 1631181 | NCBI WGS metagenome assembly PVBE01 (sample SAMN08397723, study PRJNA350692) | Marine metagenome, whole genome shotgun sequencing project. | isolation source: water | place: Pacific Ocean | collected 2012-04
ATATCGATCCTTATTTCGCCGGGGATCCTTGAAACCCCCATTTACCGGCATCGCCCTCTCTTCCCGGCCCGCTTGCTACAACTCCCCCTCAAGAAAAGGGCGTTTATAATTCCTATTCTCTCTTCGAAAGGTTATTTTCTTTTGTTGGGTGTTCTGCCGCCGTTTGTGATTCCTTATAGAGAGCGCTTTCAGAAAATCGTCATGTTAATTTTATTGGTTTTGATTCCAATCACGTTGGGTTTGATCGGTAATATGGTGTCGCACTATTGGTTTATACCGCGGCTGTATATTTGGACGATGCCGGTTTTCGCTCTGTTCATGGGATGGACCTGGGATTCTTCGGTCATGGATTTTTAAACAAATTTTTTAGGTAATGGCTCAGCATGTCATTGCGAGCGTAGCGAAGCAATCTCTTGAAAGATTGCTTCGTCGTCTCGTGCCGAGCCTCCTCGCAATGACGGCTTGTTAACGTTGAAATAGTAAAATTGATGAATTACCAGTTTTCAACATAAGTGATATTGATATGAAGCAGGGATTAAATGGAAAGAAAGTTCTGATCACGGGATCAGATGGATTTATCGGAAGTCATTTGCTTGAGCGTTGTATGGCTGAAGGGGCGTCGGTGCGGGCGTTTGTGTATTACAATTCATTCGGAACATGGGGCTGGCTGGATACGCTGCCAAAAGGAACGCTGGATCAGCAAGACGTGTTTACCGGCGACATCCGTGATTTTAATTGTGTTTATGAAGCGGCCAAGGATATCGATGTGATTTTCCATCTGGCGGCGCTGATCGGCATTCCGTACAGTTATCAGGCGCCGGACAGTTATATTGCGACAAATATCAATGGCACGACGAACGTTCTTCAGGCGGCGCGTATGCGCAATGTTGAAAAAGTGATTTGCACATCGACGAGTGAAATATACGGCACAGCGCAGTCTGTTCCGATCGATGAAAATCATCCGGTCAATCCGCAGTCGCCGTATGCTGCGACCAAGTCGGCAGCCGACAGCATGGCGATATCTTTTTTTCGATCGTTCGATCTGCCTGTGACTGTTTTGCGGCCGTTCAATACGTTTGGTCCGCGGCAATCAGCACGCGCGGTGATCCCGACCATCATTTCGCAAATTGTGTCTGGCCAGAAAACCATCAAGCTCGGGAATCTCGACGCCACGCGCGATTTGAATTATGTTGGAAATACCGTCGATGCGTTTGTTCGTTTGGCACAAGCGGATCAAGGCTGCGGGGACGTGTTTAATACCGGCAGCGGGGTGGAAGTGTCCATCGCTGAGGTTGTGAACATCATTCAAAAGATTTTGGGAACCCACGTAAAGATTGAGCAAGATGCCCAGCGTCTGCGTCCGGCTAAAAGTGAAGTGGAGCGGTTGGTGTGCGGTTATGACAAATTGAATCGGTTGACCGGATGGACGCCGGAGGTGAACCTTGAACAGGGTTTGCGAAAAACTTGCGAATGGTTTCGAAAAAATATGAATCAAGACAAAGCGGACATCTACCATGTTTAAAGCACAGGTTGTTATTCTCGCCGGAGGCCAGGGGGCGCGTTTGCGTCCGTATACCACGGTTCTTCCCAAGCCGCTTTTGCCATTAGGCGGTGTTCCGATTTTGGAAATCATAATCCGTCAGTTGAAATATTATGGATTGAAAACCATCATGATTTCGACGGGGTATTTGGCGGAATTGATTCAAGCTTATTTTGGTGACGGCTCCAAGTGGGGCGTGAAGATTTGTTACGTGCATGAAAAGATGCCTTTGGGCACGGCGGGCGCGTTGAAATTGGCGACGCATGTTGAGAAGAATTTTTTGGTGCTTAATGGCGATGTGTTTACAAGTATGGATTATGCTGCATTTTTAAAATGGCACGTGCGGCAAAAAGCCGCAGCCAGTCTCACCATCAAGGAACGCAAGATCAAAAATGATTTTGGTGTGATTGAAGTCGGAGATCAGTATGAACTGAAGGAATATCACGAAAAGCCGGAGCATAAATTTTCTATAAGCATCGGGGTCAACGCGTTTCATGCTGATGCCAAACGTTTTATCAAGAGGGGCGAGTGTATCGGTATGCCGGATCTGATGCTGCGTTTGAAATTGAGACGGCAAAGGGTGTGCTGTTACAAAATAAAGGATACCTGGCTGGATTTGGGTCGTTTTGAAGATCTGGAGCGTGCACAGGATCTTTTTAGCCGCAACAGGAAAAAATTTGTTCCGGTATGATCATGACTCCGCACATTGCATCTGCAATGCGCGGAGGTAACCTGCCCGCCGGCAGGCGGGTTTGACCGGCAAACTGGCGTTTGCTGTGTTCCGCAAGTTTTGGTCTCATTAATGAAAATTCTCGTCGGACATAATTTTTATCAGCAGCCAGGCGGGGAAGATCTCGTATTTCGTTCTCAGACAAAAATGCTGGAAGACTTCGGTCATGATGTTTGCCGCTACGAGCGCCGTAATGATGAAATCCAATCCGGTCTTTTTTCCCGCGTTTCTCATTCCTTGTCTCTGAAGTTTTCGCGGTTTTCGTATAACGAAGTCCGCCGTTTGATCCGCGCATTCAAACCAAACGTGGCCCATTTCCATAATACATTTTTTGTGATGACACCGTCGGTGTTTCAGGCCTGCCGGGAGGAAGGCGTTCCGGTGGTGGTGAGTCTTCATAATTTCCGCCTGATGTGTATTGACGGGCTGTTTTTTCGGGACAATCAGCCTTGTGAAGATTGTCTGACCTCCTCTCGCTATGCCGGGATCAGGCATAAATGTTATCGCGGGTCACGGATAGCTTCCGTCCTTTTGACAGATATGATCCGGCATCATTGGCGGCGCAAGACATGGACAAAGGGCATCAATCGTATCATCACATCGACAGAATTTTGCCGTCAGAAACATATTCAGGTCGGCATTCCTGGAAGTCAGATTAAAGTTGTGCCCCATTTTGTGGTGGATCCGCAATGCGTGCCAGACGCTCCGCGCGGGGAGTATGCCTTGTGCGCGGGACGGTTGAGTCGGGAAAAAGGTCTGGATGTTCTGTTGAAGGCCTGGCGAAATGTTAAAGATATTCCTTTATATATCGTCGGAACAGGGCCGCAGAGCGAAGCGATGAAGGGATATATCAGGAAGGAAGGACTGGATAACGTTCGCATGCTGGGGTTTTTGAAAAAGGAAGAATATTTGGAAATTATGCGTCAGGCAAAATTTCTCGTCGCACCGTGTTTGTCTTATGACAACTTTCCGATGGTGATTGTAGAGGCGTATTCTTATGGTGTTCCCGTTTTGGCTAGTCGTCTGGGAAGTTTGGAAGAAGCCGTTCAGGAGGGAAAAACGGGAATGTTGTTTTCTGCCGGTGATGTTAATGACTTGGCTGAAAAGGCGCGGGCATTGATCAGCGATGAGTCGAAGTATCAGAACCTGTGTCGGGGAGCCCGCAAAGCTTACGAGACCAAACACACGCCGCAGCAGCATTATGAAGGGCTGATGGCGTGTTATCAGGCTGGTTGATCGATGTTGGGAAAAAGTGTCCGCAATGACACAAACGTGAAAGCTATGAATAGGTATTATTATATTGATAATAATATGATCAATTATAGAACGGGGATTCCCGGGGACAATCGGCCGGCGCGGGTTTGAGGGGAAACGGGGATGGTTTCCTCCCGTGGGGTCTGATATCGATCCTTATGTCGCAGGGGATTCTTGAAACCCCCATTTTCCGCCATCGCCCTCTCTTCCCGGCCCGCTTGCGACAACTCCCCCTCAAGAAAAGGGCGTTTATAATTCCTGTTCTCCAACGACGATTATTGGTAACCCCTTGTTCCCGGGTATTGCCCCGGTTTTTCGTGTTATAATCGGCCCGGTAAGGGAGGAATTATCCATGAAACTTCAATCCATCGTTTTCCTGTTCGCGTTTCTCGCCTGTTCCACAGCCCCGGCCGTCGCCCAGGATGAGACTCCGCCCCCGGAATTCCAGGAGCAGCTCCAGGAATGGCTGAAAGAGGGCCAAAAGGTCCTGGAAAAACTCCGGAAGGAACTGGGAACTCTCGGTGAAAATCTCCTGGAAAAACTCCGGGGACTGGGAGGAGAGAAACCGCCGGAAGTCCAACCCGTCCCCGAGGTCCCTTTCGGGAATAACACCGCCTTCGAAAGGGCGCGGCAAGAGGCGGAAAAAGCCTATCTTGCCAGGAACTGGAAAGAGGCGAAGTCCGCGGCGAAAAGGGCCATAGAGATCCGGCCCGACCAGGCCATGATGGAACTTCTCCGGAAGGTAATTACGAAGATCGCCGGGGAAGCGGTCAAACGGGGTGACGCATTGCAGGCGGCCGGGAATAACCTGGGAGCCATCCGGGAATACGACGCCGCCCTCGAGGAGAACCCCCGGTTCGCCCGGGCCTACCACCGGCGGGGAGTCGCCAATTCCGCTCTCGGCCGGTTCCAGGCAGCGATCAAGGACCAATCCACCGCGATCTCCCTCGATCCACTCATGTCCAAGGCCTACCAGTACCGGGGAAAAAACCACTTCCTCCTGGAAAACCATTTGTCCGCCATCCAGGATTACTCGAGGGCGATCGAACTCGATCGGAATAATCCAGATATCTACATGGACCGGGGCATCGCATACAACGGGATGAGGAACAGCAAGAAGGCCATAGAGGACTTTACACGGGTAATCCAGCTCGATCCGACATTTGCATTGGCCTACAACCTCCGGGGACGGACGCAATTACTCCAGGGAAGAACGGAGGAAGCGATCGCGGATTTGACCAGGGCCATCAACCTCGACCCGAAACAAGAATATGCCTGGTACTACCGCGGAGACGCGCGATCAAGAAAAGGCGACGACAAGGGAGCTATCGTTGACTACACCCGCACCCTCGAACTCAATCCCAGGAACACGAGGGCCTGGTTCAGCCGCGCATACCTGCGAAGGAAAATGGGAGACCTCGACGGGGCGATCGCCGACTACACCCGGGCCATCCAGCTCGATCCGAAATACACGAGGGCCTGGAATAATCGAGGGTACGCCCGGAGTTCCAAGGGAGATTTAAAAGGGGCCCTTTCGGACCAGGTCGAAGCCCTGAAGCTTAATCCCAGTGACGGTGGAACCCGCCTGACATGCGGCTACCTTCGATACGACCTGGGAGAGTGGAAGACCTCGTTGAAGGACTTCGAAGAGGCCTGCAAGGCGGTTCGACGGACGCCCAACAGTTCTTCCGACTACGCCTCGTTGCGGATCTGGATTATCCAGGCGAGACTCGGCGACCGCGTGGGCGCGACGGAACGACTTCGCGGCTACGCCCAGGTGCGAAAGGGAACTGCCGACGAGTGGTGGTCGAAGATCGCCGAATTCCTGGTCGGGGATCTTGCCCGGGAGGCCTTCCTGGCGGCAACACCGGCGGACGATCAAAAGATCCAGCGGGAGCAGGAATGCGAGGCCTATTTCTACGTGGGCATGAAACTCCTCGTCGAAGACGACAGGGAGGCGGCCCGGAACTTCTTCCGGAAATGCGTGGCCACGGACGTGAGGAACTTTACCGAGTACCGGAGTTCCAAGAGCGAGTTGAAAAGACTGGGGGAATAGGCGATTCGCCGATGATCCGCCCCGGGGACCTTCGACGGGATCCCCGCCTGCATCTTTACGAAGTGCCAGGGCGCATATACAGGCGCGATCACGACAAGGGCGAAGACGGAAAAGAAAACGAGAACGAACCGTTCCTCCCCGCTTGCTGCAACTCCCCCCCAGGAAAAGGGCGTTTGTAATTCCTGTTCTCGGATCCTCTCGTTCGTGCGATGCTTACGAAATTGCAGGATCGTGTCGAGATTCTCCGGACGCGGCCCGGAATTTGAGTTTTCCTCCCCAACAGGAACGCCATAGAATTAGAGCGGGAGGAGTCTCGAATGAAAAACCGGATGGGGACGCTCTTGGGAGCGCTCACGATCTACCTCGTTCTTGGGGGCCTCACTTTTCTGCTGAACTCACTCCTCTTTAGGTTGGGGATCTGGCATGAACTCCCTTTATATTTTGCACTCGCTTTTGCCGGTGTGTTGGTCATGATCGTGGTCTGCCTGGGGTTGTGGATCGACAGTGGGTATTCACGCTCCGTTGGTATATTTCAAATGTACTCAGGAGCGAAGAATCGGAAAGGCGAGGAATATGGGCGTACCATGAAAAAGTGGAGCCTTGCGGGCCTGCTTCTTCTTTTAACCGGCTTTCTCCTTTCCTCATTGCCCTCCCTTCTTTTGAAGATTCTTTCGAAATGACCGGGAAGTCGAGGATAAGAAATATAAAGAGCGGTAATAATTCCTGTCCTCAATCAAGCAGGCTATGAAATGGACAACTCGTGACCGCAGACCGGAATGTGGTAGAGTTATCAAGGATCCGGGGATGAAGCATGGCATGAATGCAGGAAGGTCGATCTCAAAAACTCTTCTTCGCATCTCTATCTGTACCGTTCTTCTCCTGGGCCCGGCCCTTTTCCTTCCCGCCTGGCTTTGCGGCCGGGATGCGGAGTCCTATTTTAGAGGGGATGTGGACCGGCAGCGCGCCCTTGCCCGTCATGTCGTTTCCGCCATCCGGGTCGGTGTCACGGAAAGTGATTTTGATACCGGACAGACACTGTACGATCTGGAATGGCAATTCGGCAGTTACATGATGGCCGGGGTCGGTCTGGGGCAGATGATTCTCGAACATCCCGAGACGAGAGATGAATTCCTTCCCGAAATGGAGAAGATTCTCGACGCTCTTCTGGACGACCGCGTCGCCCACTTCGACTCCCGGAAATGGGGTGAAAAGGCCCTGGAGAACCTCGACGGAAATAATGACCATGCCGGCTATCTCGGATATACGAATCTTGTTCTTGGTCTGCACCGACAGATCTCTCCCCGGTCGAAATATACCGATTGGCATGACCGGATTACCAGGGCTCTTGAAGATCGGCTCGCTTCGAACCCGTACGGATTGTTGGAAACCTATCCGGGCGAACGGTATCCCATCGATAACTGTTCCGTTATCGGGTCGATCTCCATGCATGCCGGGATTACCGGGCGGGATGTGAGCGCTCTTCTCGATCCAGTGATCGCCGGATGGAGAAAAGTGGTCGTCGATTCCAAAACGGGCCTTTTGATCCAGGGCTTCAACGGGAAAGGAAAAGCGATCGACAAGCCGAGGGCGTCGGGAACCGCGTTCGGCCTCTACATGCTTTCCCTGGGAGGCGTGCCTATTGCCCGGGAGCTTTTCGAATCCGTACGGAGGGAGTGTTCCCAATCTTTTCTCGGCTTCGGAAGCATTCGTGAGTACGGCCGGGAGAATCCGGAGGGGAAAGGGGATGTCGATTCGGGACCGGTCCTCTTCGGGACCAGTTTTTCCGGCACCGGTTTCATGATCGCCGGTTGCCGCGTCTTCGGGGATTTCGATCTCTTCCAATCCCTCTACAGCACCGTCCACCTGGTCGGAGCGCCCTTGGACACCCGGGGCGGCAGGAACTTTGTATCCGGCGGCCCCCTCGGAAACTCGATCATGTTCGCCATGCTTACCGCCCGACCGATGAAGGGGGTTGCTGAGTGAGCGATGAGTTGACCCTTCCGGAGAAGTCGAGGAAGGGTGCTCCTCCACACCGGACTCCCTGGAGAATTCTCTTTCGGATTCTCATTCTTGTGGTGATCAATTTCGGGGGGCTTGCGGTCATGGCGGAATATCGGGTCATGGAGGTTCTTCTCGCTCCCGGCGGGGTGGAAAAGATGCCCTCTGTCGCAGTAACGCTTCTGTTCCTGATCGGCAGGGCCGGGATGTATTTACTGGTTCCAGGCCTTCTGTTGGTCGGGATCTTCCATGCGATTTTTCCATGGGAGAGTCGCAAGCAAATGATGAAGCGGTTGTTAAAGGCGCGTCGTGCCACGGCTCTTCTTGAGCAGGGGGATGTGGAGATACTGCATGATCCCATTGAAGATGATCCCGCCTTCGCCGATGTGCTCGTGCGTGCCAGGGGGCTTGCGGAATCAGAACTCAAGGGGCGGGACCAGGGGCTCGGTTTCCGTCACCTTCTATGGCAAACGGAGAAACGGATTCTCCGGGAACAGTTCGGGATCACCTGGTTTTCTGCCGGGGATCTAAATCGCCGCAAAAAGGAACTGACTTGAATCGATGTTGAAGCCCGCCCGGACGAGGGCATTCTTCTTTCCGGAAACCTGGCCGTCCAGAAGGGCTGCCCCTGGCAATGATATCCCGATCGTTCGAAGCTGTACGGTTTCCAGCCAGGTTTCCCGTACACATCCCCCTCCCCAAGGCGCTGGCAGGGCGCTGGATCTATGAGGAGCGAAGGCTCAGCGGAGTGGGCGCCACAAACCGAAGGAAGAGGATGTATAAAATCCCTGTTCTTTGCTTCTATACTGTGCAAACAAATTTACAGGAGAAAACGATGAACATGGCCCTGCTTTTGCCCCTGTTCCTTTTTACGCTTCATGATGATTCCACGAAAGAACCGCATCCCTTGAAACCGCTGGCCCGGGTCAACAAATCCCTGGACCGGGGGATCCTGGAATTTTTGAAGGGAACCCCGGTAGGGGAGGCGTTCAAGGGGTTCGACAAGGTGGTTCTCCTGGAGAAGGGGCTTCGAGGAGCCCTCAAGGAAGGCGGGGTGGTTTCGGCGACCAGTATCGCGATCGAAGTCGATATCGATTTCGAGCGTGGGGGCTCAAGAGTTTATCGCCTGGGTCTCCTTGTGCATTTCAATGGCGATCGGATCGAGTTCCTCCAATTCGATGGCCGCGCAGTCGGCAACGAGAAACCGTCAAGATACCTTGCCACGGGTGACTTTCCGGCCCCCCATCACGCCCTCGGGCAGGCTTTCGAAGCCTTCGTCAAAGTTTTGCAGGGGGAAAATGCCGCTGCGTATGTCCCGTTCATCGATGTAGACGCCTGGGCAAAAAAAGTCTCTTCGGAAGAATCCCGGGAGCAGTTTAAAAAATCGATCAAGCATTCCAAAAAAGGAGCTGAGGCGGTCCTGGCGGCGGTCAAGGAGGTCAAGTACGACACCATTCATGTACGGGTGGATGACCAGTCCTTCGCCGCCATCGGGGAGGACGGTTCGTGGCTTGGCATCATTCGGGGCGAGTTGGAAATGGATAAAAAGACGGGGTTGATTTACCAGCTCGATAAGTACAGGCCGTTTCCATAGGCGGAACATCAGCGTTGATTCCCTGGAAGGGGCAGCTTCTCCTCGTTCCCTCCTTCCGCTACGGATCGGTTTGCGACGCCCCCCCGCCCTGGAAAAGAGCGGTAATAATTCCTATCCTCTCAAGCCTTTGATTCTTTTCATCGTACGATCTCCCCGTCAAGCCGCGGAGTGCGCGCACGATGCCGGACCCGGTCCAGGCAACGCGGCTTCATCTTCGGCGGCGCGAAGAGCACGAACCGGTTCAACACGTACTGGAGAACAGGCCAGAACAGGTAAACGGTCCCCAAAATGAGCCCCATCCAGAAGAGCATCCCCCGCATTCCGGGCCCGATTACCGCATACCCAAAGAGCATAAACGCAACCGAGCCGAACAACCCCAAGAGTGCGATCAGCGAAGATGCCCTCACCTTGGAATGGCGAACCTTGAGCGCCTGGACCCCGGCAATACACAGGTAGAGGCCCCCAAAGAACCCCAGTCCCGAAAAGACCATGTGAACAAAATTCATTTGGATCGCGATGGTGGTCATCTGGTGGTTTTTCGCGCCCAGGATCAGGATCGAGGAAAGAAAACCGAATGCCGCGAGGAGGACATAACCGCTTCCGATCAAAAGGTTCAGGACTCCGAAGACGGACTGGCCCCCGGTGGGAATGCCCCCGGTGGAGTTTCGGGGGGAACGTTCCGGTACTTCCCGAACCGGCTCCTCACGAGGCAGGGGCGGAATCTCCGGCGCGGGCGCTTCAGGAGCGGGAACCGAAATAACCGCCCTGCATGCCGGGCAGCAGACCTTTTTCCCCCGCAGATCCTCCCTCCCCCGCAACGTTTTCCCACATTGGCAACGTAGCCGTATTTCAGCAATCTTGACCATTTCCATCGCAGCACCTCCTTCGCTATTTCCGTACTTTTCTATGTGCGGAAAATGCGGGATTGATTGGAGGAATTGCGGAAATATGGAGGATGGAAAAGAAGGGGCTTCCGGCAACGGAAGAGGGTGGGTTTCCTGCGTTTTCGAATCGAGGGGGTGGAATTTTATCGGCGTCGTCCAGTCGCTACGCCGGGCAGGGATGGGGTTGCGCGTTTGAGAAAAAGGATGGCGAAGCAGGTGTTCTGAGTGCCCCCCCAGGTCCCGTTTTCACTCTGGATTGATATAAGATGGTTGGCTCCGGTTCGGTACCAGTCGTGGGCACCGAATTTATCCAGGGTGGTGAGAATCCCCGCCCGCTCCAGGGCATACATGTAGTACAAGTGCCAGCCATCGGAGCCCGGGTTTTTATCAACGGTGAAATTCCTGGCAATCCAGGCTACTCCATTTTTGACCATTTTGTCCCGTTTCCAGTTCTTGCGCAGGTAGTGTTGCAGGATTACCACGCTTCCGATTGCTCCAACGGTCATGCTTCCATAGGATTCGCTGCCGGAACCCTGGTAAGCCCATCCTCCATCGCTGTTTTGGGACTGTTTCCACCAGCGCAAAGCAATATCAAGAGTCCTTTTCGGAGGATAGACATTTGCTTCCATGCAGGCGCGAAGTCCGAGGATGGCGTACTGGGCGCAGGAGTTATCGCCGGTTCCGTTGTAATTTCTCTGCGGCCGGATGGTGATTATGGTTTTTGGCTTTCGGGATCCATCCCGCCCGGTTGCCACCGGTACCCGCCGTTTTGAACTGAATGCACGGGAATTTGTGGGAAGGTAGGTTGGTTCTCCATATCCCCACTGGCCATTTGAGCACTGGTTGTCAACGAGGAACTGGGCGCACTGGGCGATTCTCCATTGATATTTGACGGAATCAAATTCCTGCAGGAACATCGCCTGGAGGGCGACCACGTAGGTCATTTCGAGGGGCGACTCCACGATGGTTTTGACCATGGCCTCAAATTTCGGGCTGTAACGATTCGCCCCGGCATGAAGGAGCGTGTAAATCATCAATTCATGGTCCCGGTATTTGCCCTCTCCATGCCCTTCCCATTCTGAAGGAGCCTGTTCCAGAAGCCATGTTGTCCCCTTTTGGATGGCAGATGAGACCCGAACCTGGTCAACCCCGGGGTGAGGTTTTGCCAATTCTTGGGCAGTACAAAGGTTGGAAAAAGTCAAAAACAGGCCAAAAACCGAGATCATTTGCATCAGGCGCCTCCGTTCCCTTCGATTCATCATTCCCACTGGGATTCATAGAAGGGAATGTCCTGACCTCATTAGGGAAAAGGAGGATAAATGTCAGATTGATTAATGGCCTGTGGCGACCTTGGGAAGTGCTGGTGTTGAACTGGCGGGGGCGATCCAGAACATTTCCAATAATTTCCTTCGAAAGATTCCCCGTTATTGTAGCGGATTGGGCCGATTCTACGGAAGCATCCGACAGGATTCACCCCGCAAGAATCGCAGGCGGCTTGAGGCCATGAAGAAATTCGAAGACCGGATAAAAGAACTCGAATCCCATCCATCATTCCGGATGTATCCTTGAATATGAATCGAGTTTTCGAAAGGAGGCCCGTATGAACCTGGTTCCAACGACCCTGCTCTTATTTCTCCTTGCCTGCGGATTCCCGGGAAAGCAGGAACCCGCGGCTCCGGGCCAGTTGCTGAAAAAGAGCCTTAAAATCGACGGGACTTCGCGTACCTACGAGCTGTACGTTCCGAAACGGTACGACGGGAAATCCGCCCTCCCGCTCGTCATCATGCTTCACGGGGGAGGAGGGACGGGGAAGGGGACCCGGGAAACGACGAGGTGGGACCACAAGGCGGAGAAGGAGGGGTTCCTCGCCGCCTTTCCAAACGCCACCCGGCCCGATCCCGATTCCCCGCCGAAGTTCGGGAAAAATTCACCGATCTGGAACGATGGTTCCGGCCGTCTTCATGCCGGCGAGAACGGGGCTCCGGACGTCCGGTTCCTGGAGGCCCTGATCGATCAGGTGTCCCGGTCCTACCAGGTAGATGCCCGGCGGATCTACATGACCGGTTTCTCCAACGGGGCGTCCATGACATTCCGGGCGGGCATGGAACTTTCCGACCGGCTGGCTGCCGTCGCCCCGGTCGCTGGCGCGTTCTGGATTGCCGACCCGGAAATCAAGTCCCCCCTCCCCCTGCTCTACGTGACCGGAACGGCGGACACCATGAATCCCCTCGAGGGCGGAATGCCGAAATTCGCCCGGGGGAAGCGTGGGATCGGCGGAAAGAAAAAGCCCCCGGTGATCGACTCGGTCCGGAAATGGGCCAGGGCGATCGGTTGTGACGGGAAGCCGTCCGACGAGGCGGAGAAGAACGGCGTTCGAAAATCGAGGTGGGGTGGAGGAAGGAACGGCTCGGAGGTTCTCTTCTACCGGGTCGAGGGGATGGGGCATTACTGGCCGGGAGGCGACAGCGAGCTTTCCGCATGGATGGTCGGCCGGGACCCGGGAAAGCTGAACGGAACCGACCTTGCCTGGGAGTTCTTCCAGTCCCACCCGAAGAAGTGAACGACAGGTTGTAAAAAGCTCGAATCAAGATCATGATCTTGTAAGGAGCCCCCCATGCACCTGGTTTCGGCGGCCCTCTTTTTCCTTTTCGCTTCCGCTCCCCAGCAGGAACCGAACGAACATCTCAAGCCACTCGCCTGGCTCGAGGGCAGTTGGGTCGGAACGGGACACTACGGAGCGTCGAAAATGGAAGACCGGATCACCTACGAACTGACCCACAACGGGCATTTCCTGAAGTTCAAGGCGGTCGCCCGCATGGGAGGGAAGGTCGTTCAGAGCGGGACCGGCATGCTCGGGTACGACAAGGCGAAGAAGAGACTGGTGATTCCCTCATATTTCACGAGCGGCGAGATCGGCATGTCAGAGAGCCTCAACACGAAAGTGATGAACACCTGGCACTTTGCCGTCCGTATCGGCGACCAGCGACCCTGGAACGACGCGCGGTCGATCATGAGAAAGCTGGACGAGGATACCCATACGTACGTGGTCCAGATGAAGAAGGACGGGGAGTTCGTGACGTTCTACGATGCGACCTACAAGCGGGAGAAGAACGGGAAATGAGCGACTGGGACGAGCTCATGGGGAACTACACTCCCGGGGTCCGGGGCATCGCGGTGAAAACCCGGCGGCTCGTGAAGAAACTCCTTCCCGGGACGCAGGAGATCGTCCGCATGGGTTGGAAAACCGTCACCTACAGCCCGGACGGCGGAATGAAGAATGCCGTCTGCTCCATCGGGCCGCAAAAGTCGTACGTGAACCTTGTCTTCTCGAAGGGCGTGGAGTTGAAGGATCCGAAGGGGCTCCTGGAAGGTACCGGAAAGAGCATCCGCCACGTGAAGATTCGCGGGGCGGGGGACGTCAGTTCGAAGGATCTCGAGGCGCTGGTCAGGCAGGCCGCCCGCAAGTAACCGGTTCGGGAGGGGATCCGATTTAAAAAAGAAACGCCCGCGCGGAATGCGCGGGCGCTTCTATCGTTGTCTCGGGAAACTACCAGTTGCGGTTCCAGGTGAGGTAGATCTTGACGTACTCGCGGGTCGACCACGAGGCGATCGTCAGGGATTTCCAGTCCTTCCAGATACGCCGGACACGCCAGCCCTTGCGCTTCAGCTTGCCTTTTTCGATCACAAGGTTCAGGTCCACCTGGAGGGCCTTGAAATGGTAGCCGAATTCTCCCATGACGCCCCATAGGCCGATCGTCGAATCCGCTTCCCACCACCCGTGGAGGATCGTGGCGCGGGTCTGTACCCCGGCGCGGTAAGCGAGAAGGTCGAGTCCGACGGTCACGTCCGCCCAGAGGTTGGACCCGACGCGGCCCTCAATCCCGGCTCCCCAGGCGTGGGCGGCGAGCTTAAGGCTTCCGTACGTATTTCCACCCACCCGGTAGCCGGCGTTGAGCAGAAAGCCTCCCACGAAGAATGAACGGTTCTTCCGGAAATATACCTGGTTAATGCTCGGTTCCCATTTCCATCCCGACTTCTTGACGTTCGACCAGATCTTCAAGGGACCCGCGTAGACCGAAATTCCGTTTCGCGCGGTCCCGTTTTTCACCTCGGAAAGAGCGTGGAACCGGAACGCCCTGTACGTTCTGTTGAAAAGCCGGGCGGAAAATACGATATTTCCATCCACGCCGGACCGGTTGGTCTTCTGCTCCAGCTTGGTCGAAACCACCGTTTTCGCACCCAGTTTTTTCGTTCCGCTGTACTTGGTCCATTTTTTCTCGTTCTTGTGGGATCCCGTCCCGGCCTGGGCGACGCTTGCCGTTGCAAAGATGAAAAGGACCGCGATTGCGATGTTCATCTTGTTTTTCATTTCGTTCTCCTCAGTTCCACAATTCCACAATTCCAATTCAACATTACTTCCTGATCCTTTTGTCTTTGTGCGGGGGTGGGGAGACCGATTGGAAGTAATCGAAAATATTGGTCTAAAAATGGGGGTGGGGGGCAAAAACGTTTATTTTGGGCGAAAAACGTGGGTTTTTGAGGATGTTGGAGGGAAAAAGAAAACGGGGGAGCGGATTTATGGTCGCTCCCCCGCTTGTTTTGCGTGGGGTGGTTACTTCTTCGACTTCTTGGTCTTGGCCTTACTCTTGGCTTCCGCTTCCTTTTTCAGCGCTTCCATCTTGGCGTCGGCTTCCTTCTGGGTCATCTTGCCCGCCTTGACGGCTGCCTGGAGCTTTTTCCAGATCTCCTTGAGAT
>PVBE012476048.1_pt1 | contig 14810 bp, 12 predicted proteins | sample 1631181 | NCBI WGS metagenome assembly PVBE01 (sample SAMN08397723, study PRJNA350692) | Marine metagenome, whole genome shotgun sequencing project. | isolation source: water | place: Pacific Ocean | collected 2012-04
ATGGTGGGCCCGGGAGGACTCGAACCTCCGACCAATGGATTATGAGGGCTTTGATCGATTAAAATTCATTCGAGCGGTGTATTTGCTTAAAAGAATCACTTTAATCTGAAGATTTCAATATACATTCTAGTATCGAAAGGCACTCTAGCACTTATCACATGCAGGGTTATGAAGTGCACAAAAGGATTTCCAGTAACGACAGTGAAAGTTGCTTTGCCCATCCCAACAAGAGTTTGAGTCATGACTATATATGTGAAAGAGGTTAACCCGGTAGATAAAGTGCTGTAATCAGTACCTTGATCAAACAAACTAAAGATTGAATAAAAAAGGCCTCCAAGCAATATTACAGTTAGCTTATTATCAATTAATACTGCTACACGTGGAATGAAAATCATATGCATCATCACCACTACAGGCAATCCAGCTCCCAAGGAATTAACTAATATTCCTAGTGGAACTCCCTGCGCATATTGACTTGTAGAAATGCCACCAAAAAAATCTGCAGACCCTACGAGAATTGGACCAAAAAAATCTATTGTCCAATAAGCAATGATTATCCATAAATCCCTTATCCATTTAAATGAACCAAAAAGTTTTTTTAAGGAAAATCCCCTTCGTCTAAGCCAAATTAAGGGAAGAACGGTATAGATAATTGTATATGTAATTGCCCAAACCCACACATCTGCTTGAGAGTGACTTCCAGTTGAATAAACATCTGTTCCTGGAAAGTGAAGTCCCATATTAAAACCTAAACCCAAAATCAATTGAGTAACTAGCAAGTAAACTACAGTCAACCAAGCTTCTTTTTTTGCAGAAGATTTTTTAACTGAATAAAGCTCAATCCAATTAACTGCTTCTCTCTTTCGGGTTAGATATAACAATAAAAAGACTGCAAGAACTAATACAGGCATGTAAATAGTTAATAAACTGGTTAAACCATCTTCTGCTATAGGAGATACATTGAGACCTTTTTGGATAAAGAGAAAATAAGAAAAAGTTGCGACTACCCACAAGGAAAGGCCTTTTAAAAATATTTTATTCTTGAGGGATCTTAATAATTGCATGTTCCAATTAGAATATAAATTTAGTATAATGTCAACTATGGTTGACAATTTAAAACCAACATTTGATTATTTAGAAACTAACTTGATGAGGTTAGTTTTAGAAATGGCAGAAAAGATGCAAGAAGAATCCATATCTTTAAACAAAAGTGGGAAATATCATCGGGCAACATCTGCGCAGATAAAAATATTTGACACTCTAAGAGGAGAAAAAAGGTCAATTTCTTCACTTTCCAGAAAATTAGGCATATCAAGACAAGCGACCCATAAAACTGTTCATCAGTTAGTAGATTTGGGATTATTGAAACTAGAAAAGCTGAAGAATAGCAGGGATAAAATTGTTCTTTATACTGATGAAGGAAAAAGAGCTCGATTAGTTGGAGCAAAAAATTTAATCAAGATTGAAAAAAAAATAATTCAGGATCTGGGCAAAGAAGACTATTTAAATCTAAAAAGAATTTTATTGAAACACCATAAGCTTCATGAGACTAAAGATAAGATGCTTTCTTAATCTGACAAAGAAAGTTGCGTCTCCCTGTGTCAGTGTTTTAGGCATCAGAAAATGTTATTTGTGAACATATCAATAGGTGTTCACAGGTGTTCACACTTTTTAAAAATGAAGAACCTCTGAAAACCCTTTAAATGGTGGGCCCGGGAGGACTCGAACCTCCGACCAATGGATTATGAGTCCACTGCTCTAACCAACTGAGCTACAGGCCCAAGTAAGAAAACCTACTCGTCAAGAAAACCTTTCAGATGAGAAGAACGAGTAGGATGTCTAAGCTTCCTTAAAGCCTTTGCTTCAATTTGTCTTATCCTTTCTCTCGTCACATCAAATTGTTTCCCAACTTCTTCCAATGTATGGTCAGTATTCATTCCAATACCAAATCTCATTCTTAGAACTTTCGCTTCCCTCGCAGTCAAACTGCCTAAAATATCGTCAGTAGCTTCTTGAAGATTCTCCTCAGTAGCGGCCTCGTCTGGCGAATCTATTGCTGTATCTTCTATAAAGTCCCCTAAAGTAGTATCTTCTTCATCTCCAATAGGAGTTTCAGTGGATATAGGCTCTTTGGCTATCTTAAGAACTCTTCTGACCTTATCTTCCGGCAATTCCATCCTTTCTCCAAGCTCTTCCGGAGTGGGTTCTCTTCCCATCTCTTGAACCATCTGACGAGATACTCTGTTTAGCTTATTGATTGTCTCTATCATATGAACAGGTATTCTAATGGTCCTTGCTTGGTCTGCTATAGATCTTGTTATGGCCTGACGTATCCACCAAGTAGCATAAGTGGAGAATTTATAACCTCTTCTGTATTCGAACTTATCAACTGCCTTCATAAGGCCTATATTGCCTTCTTGTATTAAATCTAAGAATTGCAAACCTCTGTTTGTATATTTTTTTGCAATTGATATGACCAATCTTAAGTTCGCCTCGACCATATCTTTCTTGGCTCTTCTTATCTTTGCTTCTCCAATAGACATCTTTCTATTGATATCTTTTATATCTGCGATTGGTAGCTGTATTATCTTTTCTAATTTCGATAATTTATTTTGTAAACGGACTATTTCATCTAAGTTCTCTTTAACTACTTTAGTCCATGGTTTCCTTGATTTAGCAATCTTCTCCGACCAACTAGAATTTGCTTCATTGCCTGTAAAGTTCTTTATGAAATCTTTTCTAGGCATTTTTCCTCTTTTAACCATTATCGTAAAAATGTACTTTTCGCACTCTCTAATTATTTCCAATGCATCCCTTGCCGGATTAGCAATTATTTCAAACTGAGTAGGAGATAATTTTAAGAATTGAAATATATTTCCTAATTTTTCTTGTTCAAGGATAGCGGCTTTGCTGGTTCGAGATCTTACACAAGCTTTTTCTGTTTTATTAAACTGCCTTTTTAAGGAACTAAAGCGTTTCTTTACTTCAACTGGATCTGGCCCAGTATGTTCTTCTTCGTCAGTTTCGCCTTTTTCTTCTTTTTCTTTCTTTTGAGCTAAAGCAGGTGGCGGAATTCCTTCTTCTATATCCATAAATCCAACTAAAACTTCAGATAATCTTTTTTCTTCTATAACGACTTCCTGATATTCATCCAGTATGCGATCTACTATTCCTGGATAAAAACAACAAGCAAAAAGTAATTCTCTCGCACCTTCCTCTATTCTTTTTGCAATTGCAATTTCGCCTTCTCTAGTCAAAAGGTCAACCGTTCCCATTTCTCTCATATAAAGCCTTACAGGATCAGTGGTTCTTCCAACTTCAGACTCCACAGTAGTAAGAGTAGTTCGAGTGTCTGCAATAGTTTCTGGGGCAGCATCAGAATTATCGTCACTAGAAGTAGCCGTTGCTTCTAAAACTTCAATGCCTATATCCATAAGCATCTGTATAGTCTCTTCTACTTGATCGGGATCAGAAATATCTTCGGGTAGCATCGAGTTAATATCTTGATAGGTTAAGAACCCTTGGTCCTTTCCTTTATCAAGTAACTCTCTTAAACCTGAATTCTCAAGATCTTCTTCTCCAAATAAGACTTCTTCAGAATCCTCAGGTGCGTCTACTTCCTTTTCTTTTACTTCTACTTTGGGGTTTTTTGCTTTTCTGGCCATAACTAAATTCTAAGGGTGCGCAATTATATAGTTTTTTTGCATTAATTCCTTATTTTAAAAAAAAATTATAAATTCAAGTACCCTTTTGGCTTAAAGTTCTTAGAAGCTTCTTTTCAGGATCTTCAAGCTTTTCTAGGTTAGATAATAAATGTTGCTGTAATTCAAAAGTTTCATCATCACTTAATTTTCCGTCTTCATAAATCTCCTTTAGTTCTATGATTCTAGAAATTGAATCCGTTTTCCTTAAAAGTGATAAACAATCTAACAGATAAGGTAGAGAGTTTTTTTCTTCAATTGGAGCAGAAGTAGCCAATAAAGTTCCTATAAAAGAAGATGAATCCGATTCCAGGTTGCTTAAAAGATCAGATACTCCTTGTTTAGGGTTGGAAAGAAAAAACCTTATTACTTCAACCATCAGTCTTACCTCTGGTTCGTTAAAGTTCTCGAATCTATCTAAGTCTTTAACTTCGCTGGATAAATTTGGGTAAGAAAGAATAACAGAGAGAGCTTTAGAACCTAACCCAGTTTGCTCAAAAGTTCTTTCAGGTAGGTTTTTAGAGGCTTCGTTCTTGTTTGAAACCCGTCTTCTTTGATAATTTCTTTTCTCATTGTGAGTATTGATATCTTCCTTCTTAAGTCCAGTTATTCTTGCCACTTCTACCTCTAGAAGCTTCTTAATTGAGCTTTCTTGCATAGAAGTTAATAATTCCATTGCCTTAGAGGCTAAAGATGCTTTCTTTTCTAGAGAAGTGAGGCCAACCGCCTGGGTAAGCCTTTCAATAAAATACTCTGAAAGCAGCTTAGCTTCTTGTACTCTTTTTTTAAATTCCTTTTCGCTTTCCTTCTCTAACAAGCTTGCAGGGTCTTCACTCTCAGGTAAAAAAAGAAATTTAACTTCTGTTCCATCTACAATTGCGGGTAATACATTCTTAAGAGCACCCCATGCCGCCCCCCTTCCTGCATCATCTCCATCGAAACAAAAAATAATAACATTAAGGCCGGGATGCCTTCAGGAATTCCCGCATACAAACCAATGTGCCGTGGCAGGAAGTAAGAGTCGGCAGAGCTCTGTCCGATATTGGCATACATTAACTGGTCTATGTCTTCTCCTTTAAGCTCCGATCTTTCGATGGCTGCCCTTGAAGCATAAATTCCCAGATCGGTAGGAGAAACCTGAGCTAATGTCCCGCATAATTTGCCAAACGGAGTTCTCGCTCCATTAACGAGACAGATGTCATCATAGCTTATCCCAATTCCTTTTCTCTTGTCGTGAAATCCTTTCATAATTATTGTTATTATCCTCTTTAAGCCTAAATAAACAGGTTCTAAATTCTCTTTTATTTCTTATGCCTTATATGATACAGATCAGTTTTAATAGTTTTTCATGTGATTTTCACCTCTTTTAAATGGCTGATAACAGTTTTATTCATCTCCGGAGTCCCGACCGTCATCCTAAAAGCTCTTTCCTCACCAAACATATCCATCTTTCTTGCCATAACATTTTTTGCTTCTATTTGGTCAAAGACAAGATCTCGTTGGTCTTTCGAGTCAAAATGGATGAAAAGAAAATTGCTTTCAGAAGGCACCACCTTGAACCCCATTTTTTCCACTTCTTTGATCAGATTTTCTCTACAGACAAGGTTAGAAGATGCACTCATATTTACATAATCCTCGTCATCCAATGCATGAGAGGCAGCAATTGCAGCTAGCTTATTAACAGTAAATGGTGCCTGGAAGTAATCAAATTGTTTTATCAATTCTTTCGTTGCGATAGTATATCCTATTCTCAACCCTGCCAACCCATAGATCTTGGAGAAAGTACGCATTATAATAAGGTTATGATATTTCTCCTGAAGCATTAAACAATCCGGATAATCAGAGGAATTTACATACTCAATATATGCTTCATCTACTACTACCAGGGTGGATTCCGGAACGTTGTCAAGAATTCTGACCAGCTCTTCCTCTGAAATTACTGTTCCAGTAGGATTGTTGGGGTTAGCAATAATAAGAACTTTCGTTTTCTTATCACAGAGCCGTAACATATCATCAACATCAATATGGAAATTATTCATTTTTGAAAGCCTGGCTTCTTTGTTAAAGACCTTGGCCAACATCTTATATGCAACGAATGTAAGCTCAGGAATAACGAGGTTTTCATCTTTTGCTATAAAGTTGCGTATCAGTATGTCCAGTGCCTCTGTAAGGCCAGCGCATACAAAGATATTATCAGATTCCAGATTGAATTTCGCAGCCAGCTTTCTGTTCAGTGTCCGGGAATGTGGTTCAGGATAACAGCTCATTTTATCACGATCCTTCAGAACTGCTTCCATTGCCATTGGGGAAGGTCCAAAAGGATTTTCATTTTGGGAAAGCCTGATAATATTTTGGATAGCATTAACGTCCATCTATTCGAAAATTGATCTTGAAATATTAGATAAAACTTCTCTCCTGTACCATTCACTCGCCCTGATATCAGAGATCGGACTGGCATACGACAATACAAGGTCTGCAAACTGCTGTTGATCTTTGTACTGGTCGAGTCGTTTTCCTTTAACAGAGTCACATGCCTCGGTAACAAATGGAATTGTCGGAGCAACTGCACCTATTGAAATACCCGCCTCAATAATTGTCCGGTCTTTATCCAGCTGGAAATGGTATGATAAAGAGACGATGGAGATCTCCATAGAATTTCGAGCCCCTATTTTTATAAATCCAGAATGTACCTTTTTAGATATATTCGTCGGGATCTTAATGGCTCGCAGGATCTCATTTTTCATCAGGGAGGTTTTGCCCACTCCACAGATAAAGGATTCCAGGGCTTCTTCTCTTTCATTCCCATCAGAATCCAGCACACAACAATCTGCCTTCAGGGCTACCAGTGCTGCTGCCATATCAGCAGAAGGAGAGGCATTACATATATTCCCACCAATAGTTGCAGCGTTCCTGATCTGGATTGAAGCAAGGCTTTCAGCTGCCTGAAGCAAAACAGGATAATTCTCAGCGATCATCTTGTTGTCGGTCAGATCTGAAGCAGTTGATAAAGCACCAATTTCAACATGAGCATCTTTTTCTGCGATTCCTCTAAATTCATGATCATCCAGCTGTGCAATATTGATTACCAGCAGACCATCAAGTGTTTGTCCTTTAAACTTATTGATCAAGTCAGTATATCCCGCTCCAAAACAGAATTTCTCATCCTGATTTTCCTGGATTGCATTTAGCAGCTCTCCTTTGTTCTTCGGACTGATTATCTCAAAATCCATTTGTTGTTGTATTTAAGCTCGATAACAATATCATTAATCAGCAATTGTTTGTTCTTTATCTTTTTCATATAATGCGCGAAGCACCTTTTCCGCAGTTATAGGCAATGAGAAGAACCTTACGCCTATAGCATTTGAAACTGCATTGGCAATAGCTGATGCAGTTGGGATCAATGGTGCTTCACCAGCTCCTTTAGACCCGTAAGGGCCAGCCTCATCATATGTTTCTATAGGGTAAAAATGAACAGGAGGCATGTCTGTGCTGGTAAGCAGCTTATACCCATGGAAATCAGGGTTCATCAAAATACCTTCTTCATAGATCATCTCTTCAGTGAGTGCATAGCCGATGCCAGTTGCCATGCCTCCTTCCATCTGACCCTGAAGCCCAACAGGATTCAATACCCGTCCTACGTCCTGCGATACGTGCGTGTTAATTACGCGCACATTTCCTGTCAGGGTATCAACTTCAACTTCAATTGCATGGGAGGCAAAAGCATAGTTTCCGGAAACATCACCTTTGAACTCTTTATCCTGGAATCTGCTGGGAGGTTCATAAAAATAATTAACTGTACACAATTCATTAGGAGGTCCGAAATGAATCTCCCGTACTACTTTGTCAATCTTGATCTCAGACTCACCAGAAATCATTTTTCCACCCTCATAAACCCAATCTTCTGTAAGCACATCGAGCAGCTCCGCTGCCTTCTTGCTCAACTTTTCTTTGAGCAATCTTATGGCACCAAGCAATGAGTTGCCGGCCACAAAGCTTGTTCTGGATGCATGGACTCCAACATCCCATGGTTTTACATCAGTATCCGTATTGATCACCCTGATCTTATCCCGGTCAATACCCAGCTCTTCCATGGCAATCATAGAGAGTACTGTTTCTGAGCCCTGTCCTATCTCATTTGACCCCGTGATAATAGTTAGATACCCATAGCTGTCCAGCTTTAATGTTGTCCCACATCCGTCTGAACGATAAATTTTAGCTCCTCCACCTACATGGAGCATGGATGCCAAGCCAATACCTCTCTTGTATCTCCCTTCTTTAACGGCATTAGCTAAATCATGGTAATTGCTGTTTTTAATCACGGTTTCAAGGGCCGGAATAGCACCACAGGTTTTATAATGTAAGCCCTGTCCGGTAACCTCTCCTTTAAAATTGGCATTAAGTAAACGAATTTCTGCCTTGTCCATCCTTAGTGCCTCAGCCATAAGGTCAATGTTTGTTTCCAATGAAAAGGTAGCCTGTGGATTTCCATAACCCCTGAATGAACCAGCAAAAGGATTATTGGTATAAACTGCATGGGAGTCAAATTTGCATGCAGGGACCTGATATAACGAGGAATAAGTCTGCATCATCACAAAAGGTGTGGTTGCACCCCAAGAAGTATAGGCTCCATTGTCCTTTATGATCTCCACCTCCCTAAAGGTGAACTTGCCATTCTCATCAGCACCAGTGGTAAGGTCAATTATCATTGGCTGGCGTGTCGGCGACTGCGTGAACTCTTCTTCACGGGAGTATAATATCTGAACGGGCTTTCCGGATCTTATAGCCAGTAATGCACCTATTGGTTCAAACGGGTGCATATCCAGCTTACTGCCAAAGCCACCACCAATAGTTGGTTGGATTACCCTGATCTTTGACGGCTCCATCTTAAGGGCATGAGCCATGTCCCTCTGGTACAGAAACGGGACCTGGGTTGAAGACCATAGTGTTAAGCGGCCATCCAGCTTATTGAAATCAGCGGTTATATTGCTTGTTGCCATGCATGCATGCGTGACCCTTGGTAATTCATATCTCTTCTTTATGATGACCTTGCTATTTGCCTTTTGTCCTTCCAGGTCACCATGTTCGTAATGGAAAGACTCTGCTATGTTCTTATTGCCAAACTGCTCTTCTCCCTTTCCAAACTCATTGATCCTGTGCGCGTCTTCTTCCAATGCTTCAAAGGGGTCGTAAACACCTTTCTTCTCTTTGTATTTTACTTCAATAAGGTTCAAGGCCTTGTCTGCAATTTCCTTGGTTCTGGCAGCTACCGCAGCGATCTCATCACGCTCGCAATTGACAGTGTTTTTCTTAAGAATGGGGTGATCCCTTTTATAGCTAATGTTATTAACATCCACATCATCAGCAGTTATAATACATTCTACACCCTCGAGAGCAAGTGCTTTGGAGGTATCAACAGAAACAATCTCAGCACAGGGAAATTGGGTCTTTAATATTGAACCATGTAACATGCCAGGTAATTCTATGTCATGGCCATAAACAGCCCTACCACTTACCCTTTCTTTGCCGTCCAGTTTCCTGGTTGATTTTCCGATTACCTTTAATTCTTTCTTCATAGGTCCTGTATTGGATTTATGAATCTAATCTTTATAAACAGCTTCAGCTGCATCAATTATTTTTTGATAACCTGTACATCTGCACAGGTTCCCCTCCAAGCTCCTTTTCACTTGCTCCCTTGATGGGGTATAGCCATCGGCCTTGCATTTATCACTATATGCCTTGGTTGCCATTACCATCCCTGACGTACAGAACCCACATTGTACAGCACCATGTTCCAACATTTTTTCCTGCACATTGTCCAGGGAAGATTCCTTCTGCACCAATCCTTCAATTGTTATAATTTCTTTTCCATGAGCGTTAATAGCCAAACACATACAGGAATTGATCGCTTTTCCGTCTATAATTACTGAGCAGGCCCCGCATTCGCCTTCTAAACATCCGGGTTTTGTTCCCTTAAGCTTTAGGATGTCCCGTATCATTTCCAACAGCAACAAACCAGGTTTTACATCTTGTGTTATTGTTCTGCCGTTTATCTTAAAAGTAATTTCCATAGCTCTATCTTAGTCAAGTATTACTTTATTTTCCTCACATCCTTTCCTAAAGATCTCAATGCCTGTATCTTCAGAGCCAGAACGCGATATCTTTCTTATCGCCTTTTCTATGTATTGAGCATCTATCGGGAAGCTGCCAGACGCACATAGCATCCCCATCAGGTACAGATTTCTCCGGGTTGATTTTGTATTGACGATATCTTCCGTGATATGGATTACCTCTTTAATGTTATTCTTAAGGTATCCTACAAATTTCAAGGTATCCGGATACGTTTTGTGGCCAGAGTTAACAGAATAAGGAAGAATTCTATTCTCGTCAATAAGAGCAATACTATTTTTATTAAGAAATGTAAGACATCGTTGTGCTTCCAATGGCTCCAGGCCAATCAGAATGTCAACTCCTGCTTTTTCAAGAAAACCACAAGTGCTTCCTCCCAGGGAAATTCCGGCGGTGACGGTCCCTCCCCGCTGAGCAAGTCCATGTATCTCAGAAGTAGCAACGGGCATATCTGCTATTAAGCATGCTTCTACAATAAGCTTCGTCAGAAAAACAACCCCCTGCCCTCCTACTCCAGCTATTAATATTTTTATCGGTTTTTTCATACTGAGCTGCCCATCTCTGTTTCTTTTTTCCATTGTATGGCATCATTTGGGCAAACATCAATGCAAAGACCACACCTGGTACACTTAGGATAATCAATTAGTACTTTTCCTTCAACTTTGATCATTGCGGGACATCCTAAATTGTCTATACAATGATTGCACTTTTCACATGCCTGGAATAAATTGAATTGATCTGTCCACTCCTTAATATTTAGGTCAGGGGCTATATCAACAGATGGCTTTCCTTCTTCCGAGACCACATTAAGGTTTAGTAATGCATCAATACCCTCATATGGATATGGATAATCCTCCAGCAATTTCTTTAACCCAACAACCGCTCTTTTACCACTGGCAATAGCGCCGATTAAACTCATGTGGTCTCCTTCACAAATATCGCCTGCAACAAATACATTACGAAAGTCAGTAAATCCCGTTTTATTGTCTGCTTTTATTCGATTATCTACTCCCAGTTTATCTTCCCCCAAAGCAGAGAAGATATCCTTATCACCTATTTGTCCAATGGCTACAACTACTACATCACATTTAATATCTCTAAGAAATGATTTATTGTCAAATGCATGAAGCTTAATTGATATTTCTCCGTTTTCAGAACAGCTCTCAACATAAGCGTTCGGGATAAATTCAACTCCATCTTCTTTCGCATGCTTAATTTCTTCTTTTAACGCTGGCATATCACCCTCCCCTTCAATACACACAATACTCACCCTATTGTCAGGATGCAGCCTTTTAGCAGAACGCGACACATCCATAGCACTATTTCCGCCACCTATAACCAGGATCCCGGAACTATCTTTAATGTTTAATAACTTGTTGTTAAAATCCTCTAAAAAAGAGATTGCATCATAACACTTGTCCTCTGAGATGGTGCTTACAATATCTAACTTATTTGATCTTCCCAGCCCGACTGCAATTACAATTCCGTCGAACTGATCAGACAGGGTGCTTAGGTCTATGTCTGTCCCAAGAGAGGTGTTAAATTTAAATTTTACACCCATTTTCTCTAATTGGTCGACTTCATAGTCGAACCCATTCTTATCCATTCTGAAATCAGGAATTACATATTTTATCAGTCCGCCGGCAGCTGGATTTTTCTCAAATACCGTTACTTCGTATCCATCCCTTATAAGGTCGTATGCTGCACTTAAACCTGCAGGGCCGGCTCCAACTATTGCAATGTGCCTGCCTTTCTTTGGAGCAGTGGCTATACGTTCCAATATCTGAGAAAAATTCTTAAAATTTTCATCAATACCTGAAACGAACTTCTTTAAAGCTTTTATGGGGGCTGTTTTGTCTGCTGATTGCCCCGAAAACAGCTCACAAGGGCGGTGACAGATATCGCCGCATGTTCTGGAGAACAAGAGCTTGTCGCGGACCATGTTCAATGCCGTATTATAGTCTTGGTCCTGGATGGAGCTCATAAAGCCGTGATTACAGATATTAGCCGGACATGCCTGCTTCGTCGCATCAATCCTAATTTCGCCCTTTATCTTAGCTGCAGCCCTGGCTAAATTAGAGCTTGAGCTTCCTTCTCGGGAACAGAAAGCATGTGTATCAGCATTGTTATAACATGTATTGCATCGATCATGGTCGATCACAATTTTTGAATCTTGTTTTGTAAAATTTATATAATCAGGAAGAAATACGCAAGGTGCTTTTGAAACAAGAACAGACACTCCATCAAAGTCCAATGCTTCTTTCAGCTTATTAAAGGTGTCCTTCGTATCAAAGGGCATAAGGCTTTCCACGTACTCAATACCCATCCCTTTCAACAAGGGAGAAATTTCAATTTCATTGTATTTATCCAGGTGTGTTGCCCCTGGATGATCTTGATGGCCTGTCATTCCTATCGTTCTGTTATCGAAAATGATTACCAGGATATTACTTTTGGTATAAACTGCATTTAATATGGAGGCGATTCCGGAGTGGAAGAAGGTACCATCTCCTACCATAGCCACAAGTTTTCCACCGCTTTCCCTCATAGCCTCGGACAATCCTTGTGCCATAGAGATACTCATCCCCATGTGGTTGATCGTATCAATCATTTTCAATGGCGGAAGTGCACCCAATCCTGTACAGCCGATATCTCCGCACAATACAGTATTACTGTCATCTCTGGAAACAAGAAGTTTCAAGGCATAATAAGTAGCTCTGTGAGGACAGCCAGAACATAAAGCAGGAGGTCTTGGTGGTAGCTCTTCAGTGTATTGGTCACTTGATTCCAGGGCTTCATTCCTGATAGTTTCCACATCAAGAAATTCAGAAACCACATTATCTATCAGTTCCATTGTGAATTCTCCTGTGCAGGTCAATCCTGCAAAGTCCTTGCCCAGAATTTCGCATTGTATATTATGCTTTTGCGCAATATTTCTGACAGCGCTCTCTATAATAGGATCTAGTTCCTCAACTATCAGCACCTTGTTAAAGCCTTTTTGCAGGAAATCCAGCACTTCTTTCTGTGGAAAAGGAAATATCAATCCCAGGTCAAGCAAATCTAATTGATCCGTCAGGTTATTGCGCTTTATAACCTCTTGCAGATAGCTTACAGAGATCCCGCTACTGATAACAGCAAGATGTTTTTTGTCCGCTTCAAAATGAACTTTATTAAAAGTTCTGAAATAGGGAAACAATGTATCGCTATGCAGTTTATCCAGCAGCTTATTGTGTGCCACTGCTGTTCTTGCCGGTATATTTATGTGCTCCGGCATCCTCTTAAAACACGCTACTCTTTGGTTGGAAGATATTTCATTGTAAGAAAGCATGCCTCTTGCATGAGAAACCCTTGTTGTAGTACGAACGATAACGGGTAATCTCAATTCTTCTGATAGCCTGAATGCCTGCCTGGTCATCTTATATGCATCTTCTGGTGTGGCAGGGTTAAATACAGGTACTGAGGCCATATTTCCCCAATACCTGGAATCCTGTTCATTTGAACTGGAATGGCAGCCAGGATCATCACATATAACAATTACCAACGGCGCGATGATGGTTTGATAGGTAATGCTCATCAGTGCATCAGATGCAACATTCATTCCCACATTTTTCATCACGCACATGGCCTTTTTATTACCTAAGGAATATGCAATTGCCTTCTCCATAGCCACCTTCTCATTAACACTAAATTCGAAATAGACAGGATTGGCTGTTAATTCAGGATATTGCTCTTTGTCATCCGGATTTTCCTGGAATATACTTACATAGTTGAATATCTCTGATATTTCAGTTGAAGGAGTTCCGGGATAGGAGAATACGCCATTTACACCAGCTTCCAGTGCACCACGGGCAACTGCTTCATTGCCCATAGCACATACCCTCTCAGGTGTGGAATATGAAGTTAATATGTCAATAACTTTATCCTTCAAGCGCTGTTCTAGTGTTTATTATTAAAACTGATTCCATTCTTTCTTCTATCAGCAATAGCTCCGTTTATTTCGGAAGTATGCCACATTCTTCGAAAATTTTCTTATTGTGTTCTCCTAATCGCGGAGGCAATTCCATTCTGTTTTGATTGTTTTTCAGGAAATCCGTATCCATTGGTGCCGGGAACAGACCTACTTCTTCTCCATTAGGGAGCATCGTTTTGACCATTGAACTTTTGATCATATCCATTTCACCTACCTGTTTGATGTTGTTTACCGGGGCAACTGCCAACCCATCCATTAAACACAGCTCAATAAAAGCGGAAGTTGTGTAATTTTCCAACCCTTTTCGAATATCAGCATACACATTCTCTTTATCTTCCTTACGTCCGTTGTTGGTTTCCCTCTCCGGCTTATCACAATGCTCAAATCCTTCAATTTGCGTTAGTTTTCTCCACTGTGTATCACTCCCTATAGCCAGGTATACATAGCCATCTTTTGTGGGATAACAATTAGAAGGGACAAAACTTCTGTGTTCATTTCCGCTTCGTGTAAAAAGCTTGCTTTCATCCTCTGCAAACTTTGTTTGTGGCAAGGCCGTTATTAACCAGGAGGCAGCACACTGTGCCATGGAGATGTCAATCCTTTTTCCTTTCCCTGTTTCCTTTTGCTCAAGCAAGCCCAGCAATACCTGGGCAAAAGCCTCATCACCCGCCTTGAGATCGATCAACGGCAGGCCACATAACATAGGGTCACGGCTAGGTTCTCCGGTAAGGAACATATATCCCAGCATGGCCTGCAAAGCAGGGTCATATCCTGCACGGTCAGGGTAGTCAGGGCTTGGTGGAGTGAGCGCTCCTGTCGTACTGTGGTGCGGCAAGGGCAATAAACGGCGCAAGTCTGGAGTTGCACTGCTTTGCCCCTGCATCACATCGGTGGTGTAAGGGCTGTTGCGACTTCCATCATGTAGTAGCTTGTCTTGTGCTTGACACAGTAGCGTTTGCAAGTAAAGTTGCGATCGGACCCCCTGGTCCAAACTGCGTGAATGTTATTTTCTTTGA
>PVBE012976829.1_pt1 | contig 14810 bp, 14 predicted proteins | sample 1631181 | NCBI WGS metagenome assembly PVBE01 (sample SAMN08397723, study PRJNA350692) | Marine metagenome, whole genome shotgun sequencing project. | isolation source: water | place: Pacific Ocean | collected 2012-04
ACGTTCGCGAACAGGTGAGGGTGTTCGCGAACAGGTGAGGGTGTTCGCGAACACTTATCTCATTGTTTGATGTGTTTCTTCACCGATGACACACCCTCACCTTTCGGTTGACCCGTGCCATCGATCCTCCATCGGTCCGATTGACACACCCGATCGTCTGTTGCTGGGTCCAGGCCCCTCCAACGCGCATCCCACGGTTCTCCAGGCTCTCGCACGCACACCGATCGGTCATCTGGACCCGCTTTATGTGGAACTCATGGGCGAGGTGCAGGAGCTGCTCCGGTACGCCTGGCAGACCGACAACCGCCTGACGCTGCCGATGAGCGGTACGGGCAGCTCCGCAATGGAAGCCACTCTCGCCAACACTGTTGAACCGGGAGACACGGTTCTGGTGGCGGTGAAGGGGTACTTCGGCAATCGCCTGATGGATATGGCCGGGCGTTACCGAGCCAACGTCCAGGTGATTGAGAAGCCCTGGGGTGAGGCTTTCACTCTTGATGAAATCGAGTCAGGCATCAAGAAATACAAGCCAACGATCCTGGCGATGGTTCATGCCGAAACGTCCACCGGCATCTGCCAGCCGATGGAGGGTGTGGGTGATCTCTGCCGCGAGCATGACTGCCTGCTTCTGCTTGACACAGTGACCTCACTGGGAGGAGTGCCTCTGTACCTGGATGCCTGGAAGGTGGATCTGGCCTACAGCTGCAGCCAGAAAGGACTCAGCTGCCCTCCAGGCCTCGGTCCGTTCACAATGGGTTCCCGTGCTGAAGCCAAGCTGGCTGCCCGCAAAGACAAGGTTCCGAACTGGTACTTGGATGTCTCATTGCTGAACCAGTACTGGGGCAGTGACCGTGTTTATCACCACACAGCTCCTGTGAACATGAACTTCGGGATGCGCGAAGCGCTGCGTCTTCTTGCCGAGGAAGGTCTTGAAAACGCCTGGGCCCGCCATCGCAGCAACGCGGAAGCTCTCTGGACCGGCCTTGAGTCGCTCGGCCTGGAAATGCATGTGCCCGAGGAGTTGCGTTTGCCGACTCTCACCACGGTTCGCATTCCAGCGGATGTGGATGGCAAGGCCTTCTCCACCTATCTCCTCAACACCCATGGCATCGAAGTCGGCGGGGGTCTGGGTGTGCTCGCCGGCAAGATCTGGCGGATCGGCCTCATGGGGTACAACTCCACCCCTGACAATGTCGACCGTTTGCTCAATCTCTTTGAGACGGAGCTGCCGCGTTTCCGCCAGAACGCAGCCGTCGCTGCCTGAACCACCGCCCCAGCAGAGCTGACGCTTCGAGCTCCATTACGCCCCCCTTCACCTGCATGTGATGGTGTGCGCTTGGGTGCTTCGACAGGTCAATCGTGCTTCCCAGGCCACCGCGTTTGGGATCGTGCGCCCCATAGATCACCTGACCAACGCGGGCCTGCACCAGAGCCCCTGCGCACATCGGACAGGGTTCCAGTGTCACGATCAGTGTGCACTGATTCAGTCTCCAGTCACCGAGGATCAAGGATGCCTGGCGCAGAGCCACGAGTTCAGCATGACCCAGTGGATCTGAAGCGAACTCGCGTCGGTTGCTGCCGTGGCCGATGCATCGTCCATCCGCATCCAGAATCACTGCGCTGACAGGGATTTCTCCCGACTCACCGAGGCGCTCAGCACGCTGAAGCAGGCGTTGCATCCAGGCATGGATCTCTGCGTTATCCAGCTCGACCGGTGTCTGTCGCACGCTCGCCCCAATCGTGCAGAGGCGTCCAATGTGCCACCGCAGGTGAGAATGAGTGTTCCTTCCGCTCCCTCCTTGTTCGGATCCTCCAGGACTTCATCGGCGCCAGCGACTGCGACGGAACTCTCCGCATTTGCCTCGTCAGAGGCACTTGATCCCCAGTTGCAGCGTTTTCTGGAGGATGCCAGCGCTCGCCTGTGTGGATGGCTCGGGTCAGCCTCCAAACGTTCGCCGCTGCCAGCTCTGCGGTTGCTCCCCGACGCCTTCCCAGAGACGCAGGGTGTGGGTGCGGACCGGCTTCTGGATGATCTTCAGCAGTTGATGGATGGTTCTTATCAACCCAACCATCCAGGCGCCCTCGCCCATTTGGATCCTCCTCCGAACACAGCCTCGATCGCTGCCGAACTGATCTGTGCCGGACTCAACAACAATCTGCTGGCTGAGGAACTGTCACCGAGTCTCAGTCAACTGGAGCGTCAGCTCTGCAGCTGGTTCGCTGCCCGCTTTGAATTGCCCGATGGCTCCGGTGGTGTTGCGGCGAGCGGTGGCTCCCTCAGCAACCTCACAGCCCTGGTGACCGCCCGACATCGGATGGGCCTGGATCATGATCCCGGTGCGGTGATTCTGATCAGTGATGACGCCCATGTCTCACTGGGGAAGGCGGCCAGAGTCATGGGGCTCAGGCCCGATGGCATACGACGCGTGCGCGTTGATTCTCAGGGATGCATGCTTCTTGCGAATCTCCAGGAGAATCTTCAGGAGCTGACGCGGCAAAACAGGCCCTGCATCGCTGTGGTCGCGACAGCGGGCACGACGGTGCGAGGAGCGATCGACCCCATTCCAGCTCTGGCTCAGTTCTGCAGGGATAAGGGCCTCTGGCTCCATGTGGACGGAGCGATCGGTGCGGTTTTTGCTCTCTGTCCCGGCACCTCGCACCTGATGGCTGGCCTGGGCCAGGTTGATTCGATCACGGTGAACCCTCAGAAGCTGCTCGGAATCGCCAAGACGTCGTCGTTGCTCCTGGTGCGTGATCAGTCAGCTCTTCAGGAGACCTTTCACACCGGGCTCCCCTATATGGAGCCCTCCTTTGCTGTTGCTCATGGCGGGGAACTGGGCCTCCAGGGGAGTCGTCCAGCTGAGATCCTCAAGCTCTGGCTCGGGTTGCGCCAACTGGGTGATCAGGGGATCAACGCTGTGCTGGAAAAGGCTTTGCTGAGGCGTCAGCGACTGGAAAAGGGTCTTGATCCGTCTGCTCTGGAGATCACATCAGGCCCCCTGCATCTGCTTGCCTGTGCTCCGCTTGGAGCGGATCCGACGCGTTGCGATCAATGGTCAGCGGCTCTGCGACAACGGCTGCTTGATCGGCAGATCATGGTCTCCAGACCCCTTCATCAAGGACGGCATCGCATCAAAGTCGTGCTGGGTAACCCCCACACCTCCAATGCGCTCATCGACCAACTGGCAGCCGATCTGAATGACTGTTCAGGGGAGGTGGCGTGATGCCTGCAGCTCAGAACAAGCGAGGTCGATGGGTTGCCATCGTCACGGGAGCGATGTCGGTGTTGATCGGTGTGTTGTATCTCGGGCTGATCACGGTGCTCGATAGCCGCGGTCCGATGCGTCCTCCTCCGCCCGAGGCCCTGGCCGGGGCGGAAGTCGTTTCTTGGCCTCCTGCTGGAGGGGCTCCACCACCCGCCGCAGTGCCGCCTGCAGAAAGTCCTGCAGGGAGCGATCCCTCCGGTTGAGCTCGTAGTGGTGCTGAACCACGTCCTGCACTCCACCGTCGCCCCAGTCCTGATCCTGCTGGAAATAGGTCATGAAACTGGCACCCGCAATTCTGGTCAGCCAGCCGGCGGCCACACCCTGCACCGCCCGACCGAGTAGCAGGGTCGGCAGGTTCACACTCAGCGCGGTCCCGATCAGAGCCACTCCTCCCTTGACCAGGCCTAGGCCGGCCAGGGTCCTGCCCACAGAAATCGCCAGCTCCTGGGCTCTGGTTCGGGTCAACTGGATGCCGTAGACCGCCCCCACCTCCATCACCATCTGGGCATTCACCGCTGCTGTGCCCAGTAAATCGATACCGGGCAGTGGCGTTGCGGCGACGACACCGGCACTGACCCATGTGTAGCGATCGATGATTCTGCTGGCTTCTTCAGTGCGCTGCCGGTCGAGCAGATCCCGACCGGCGGAGCCAAGATCTCTGCATTGCAGGAGGATGTTGTCTGCCAGCAGTTCCTCTCCATCGGCATGGAGCACGGCGGCCAGCCGTGTGACCAGAAGGCCGATTTCAGCCGGTGGCTGAACGGGATGCTTACCCGGGCGTGGCAGTGACTGGGGGCGTGCACTGGCGGGAATGACATCCTCGGGTTGCAACCATTCACGGCAGCGTTGTCGCAACAGCTGAAGCAATCTGCGTTCCTCCTCTTCACCTCGCAGATCGCATTTGTTGAGCACCAGCACGAGTCGTTTGCCCAGTCCAGAAAGGCTCTGAACCACGTCCAGTTCGCTTTTGCGCAGATCGCCATCCACCACCACGATCATCAGATCCGCTCTGCTGGCTTGGCGTCGTGCCTCTTGCTCACGTCCCCTCCCCTCCTGTCCCGCTTCCAGGATTCCAGGGGTGTCCACGAGCAGCACCCCGCGCTTGAGACCTTTGAGTCGGAGTCGGTAACTGCGGCTTTCGCTGGTGGAGCCCATGGCGGCACCCACATCGCCGACGATCTCCTTGAGCAGGGCACGGATCAGAGAGGTTTTCCCGCTGGAGCCGGTGCCGAAGACCACAAGCACAAGATCACCGCGTTCCAGTTCTCTGGCGACCCGTTGCCGTTCCTGCAGAAGAGATTGACGTGCCACGTCGTCCTGCAAGCGTTCCAGCAGGCGATCCACGCTGGACAGGCTCTGTTCGGCTGCATCTCTGCTGCTCGTCGGTGCCGGCCTGTTCTGGGTCGATGACGCGTCCTGACGGTGGCGCTGTGTTCGCCACTGACGCAGCCATGGCAGGCCGACCTGAATCACGACCGCAGCAAGCAGGATTGTTCCGATCAGCAGCACGGGGCCGACCATCCAGGGCGGCAGCCAGTAACTCAGATCCCAGAGCAGGTTACGGATCCCCTGCAACACCAGGCCAATCACCATCAGGGCGACCAGGCCAACGACACCAAACAGGATCCAGCGTGTCGACCCCTTCATCCTCCGTTGAGTCCTCCACGTCCCGCCGCGCGGATGATGTCAGCCCAGAGGGAAGCCGCAAGGGCACTGGAGCTGGAGGAAGGACTGTTGTCGTCGTTGCCGAGCCAGATGCCCAGCACCCAGTGCCGAGATGGCTCATAGCCCACAAACAGCAGATCTCTTCCATCATTCGTGGTTCCCGTCTTTCCTCCCTCCTTGCCTCCGAGGGATGCAGCTGCGCCGGTTCCGCCGCGCACCACAGCGCGCAACAAGCTCTGCATCTGGACCGCGCTTTCGCTGCGCACAGCCTGTCGCCCGGGGTTCACGCCACGCTGATCGTCGCCGGCAAGACTTCCGCAGCCACGCAGCCTGTCGTCGCGACACGTTTCTGCATCGAGCAGTCGACGAATCGTGTTGGGCGGCTTCCATTCCCCTTTGTTGAGCACGGCTGCGTAGGCGCCGGTCAGTTCGATCAGGCGCACTTCGCTCTGACCGAGTGCCAGACCGGGAACCGGATCCAGCGGTGTGGTGATTCCGAGGGCTCTGGCCTGGCGCACGACCTGTTCAAGCCCCACGCGTTGCGCCAGCCGCAGAGCCGCGGTGTTGCTGCTGGAGGCAAAGGCGCTCGTCAGGCTGAGACGGCCCCTGCAGCTGCTTTCAAATCGCTGGCCTCTCCAGCTCAGTGAACTGCAGTCAATGGTTTCGTTGGGTTTGATTCCCTTCTCCAAAGCAGCCAGATAAGTCATCAGCTTGAAGGTGCTTCCAGGCTGTCTCAGGGCCATGGAGGCACGGTTGAACTGACTGAAGCGGTAGTCACGTCCACCGGCGATCGCCAGCACGCCACCACTGCGGCTGTCGATCACCACCGCTGCTCCTTCGCTCACACCCAGACCAGCGGCGTTGCCGATCAAACTGCGCAGTTGTCGTTCCACCACGGCCTGCAGCACCGGATCAAGATGAGTTTCGATCAGGAAATTGCCTTCTGCGGCCACCTCCGGACCCACCAGTGCTGTGAGGTCCCTGCGCACCTGATCGGTGTAAAAGGGGGCTGATCGGGTCAGAGCGGTCCGGCTGCAGGCGCTTGGAGCCAACTGGATGGGTTGGCGTCTCGCCAGACGAGCGGCATCGAGTGAAAGCCGACCAGAATCGGCCATCTTGTTGATCACACGGTTGCGGGCTTCAAGGGCCCGCTGGGGATGCCGGCAGGGGTCGTGACCGTTGGGTGACGGCAACAGCCCCACGAGCAGAGCGGCCTGTTCAACACTCAGATCCGCCGCCGACTGGTCAAAGAAAGTCTGAGCAGCGTCTTCGAAACCCCATCCCACCCCGAGGTAGACCCTGTTGAGATAGCTCAGCAGCAGCAGCCTCTTGCTGAAACGGTTTTCAAGCTGCAGCGCCACCAGCAGCTCGCGCCATTTCCGTCCCAGAGTGTCGCCTTCACCAACGAGGTCGGGGTAGAGACTTCGGGCCAGTTGCTGGGTGAGGCTGCTGCCACCTTCAAGAACCCTTCCTCCGGTGAGGTTGGCGGCGAACGCCCGCACGGTGCCGACTGGATCAACTCCTGGATGCCACCAGAAACGGTTGTCCTCGCTGCTGAGCAAGGCATCGATCAACAACGGCGAAAACGCTGCGACGCTGCTCAGTTCCATGTGTCGACTTGAATCGACCGAGTTGAGCGGTTTGTTATTGCCGTCGTAGATGGCAAGAGGACCACGAACGCTGGCAAGTCGTCCACGCACCGGCACTGTGAAGGCGGCCACACCCAGCACAAGTCCTGCGGCGCCAATCAGGCACAGAATGCCGACCCCTGTGCTGCGCTTGATTCGCTGATGCCTTCGATGGGCAGGGTGCTCAAAGTCAATCCAGGGGTTATCCGGATCCTGGCTTGGGGAAAAGCTGATCCGATCGCCGTCCTGCAGCTCCAGCTGTTGCACGCGACGTCCTCGCCACCACAGACCGTTGGTGGAGCCTTGATCCTTGAGGATCCAGCGGCGTCCTTGCTTCTGCAGAAGCCCATGGTGCCTGCTGACAGCTGGATGGTTGATGCGGATCTCCATGTCCGCGTCGCGACCAATCCGATAGCCCTCGCCGTGAAGAGCCACAACGCGCTCGGAACAATCCTGCTGATGAATCCTCAGCAGGGCCAGTCCCTGTTGATCAGCCTTCGCTCTGCTCATGTCGGTTGCCGAAGGCGTCAATGACGAAGCAGAGCACTGCCAGATTGATGGCGACATCCGCCCAGTTGAAGATCGGGAACTGGATCGGCACGAGTTCAAGAAAGTCGGTCACATGACCGAGCCGCCAGCGGTCGATGCCGTTGCCGATCGTGCCTCCGAGCAAAAAGCCGAGGGCCAATCCCATCCAGAGGCCTCTCCGGGGCTCCCGCCAGACCCAGACACTGACACCGATGGCTACAACGAGGCTTAGACCTCCCAGAAGTGTTGAGGAGTCTCTGAACAGACTGAAAGCAGCACCGGTGTTGCGCACCAGGGTCAGCTGCAGCAATCCGGGAACAAAGGGAATCGCCTCTCCTTGCACGAGTGAGTTTCTGGCCCAGTGCTTGCTGAGTTGATCAAGCACCACCATGAACACGCTCAGAGCGACGACAATGCCGCGCCTCATGGTGAGGACAGGACGAGAACTATCGGCTTGCTTCCGGCTCATTCCACCCAGAGCACACGCCGGGTGACGCGTGCGATCAGTCCAGCTGAGCAACACAGAGCCAGCTGTGCGGCCAGTGGGCCGAGGCTGTAGCTGAAGACAAGTTCAATCAGAGGTTCATTCCAGCGATTCAGGGCAGCACCGAGAACAAGGTTGAGCAGACCGCAGACCTGGATGGTCAGCAGACCGGCTGTGGCTGCGAGAGTCAGTCTGACAACGTCGTTCATTCCGCTCTGCTGGGCCAGTCGACCGGTCAGCCAGGCGGCTGGGACGAATCCAGCCAGATATCCGAACCCGGGATTCAGCACGTAGGAAAAACCACCACCTCCGTGGAACACAGGCAGGTCCACCAGGCCGATGGTCAGATAAGCCACTGAAGCGATCACGCCTGCGCGCGGACCTGCGACGAGGGCACAGACAAGCAGTGCTGGAACCTGCCAGGTGCTTGGCAGACCCAGCACGGCCGGTGGAAACTCAGGCAGAGGCAGAAGCAGGGCAGTCGGAATCAGGCTTCCGACGAGGATCAGAAGCAATCCGGCGAGAGCGCCGCTCCAGGTGGCCAGAGCCCGCACGGGCAATCGTCAGCTCGCACCATCCTGCTGTAAGAGAGATGTATTGCCCAGCCGAGATGTCCGTTTCCATTGGTGACCAGGTGCGACTCGTGCGCCCTCAGAACTTTCTGAAGACAGCTGATCCGATGCCGATGCTCAGACCTCCCGATCTTGTGGCCCATGGTGAGATCGGCCGGGTCACGGCACTTCAGCCGGCGAAAACGGTGGCTGTGCGCTTTGCCAGAGGCACATTTCTGCTCTCGATCGAGCAGCTCACCCTTGTGAACGACGATCGGAACAATGCCTCGAATCAAAACGCTCCATCTGATTCGGATGCCTTCTCGAACTCCGATGCTGCATCGCAGAAGGATGTTTCTGAAGATTCACTGGACTGATCAAGGTGCTGCGATCGCAGCGAAAGTGCTCCGGCTCCATTGCTTCTCCAGCGATTCCAGGGTTGCCTCGGGACCGCACAAGCTGAGTTGTGGACTGTGCAGATGGCGGCGTGCCGCGTCATGCAAATCACTGGCCCGCAGTTGATCCAGCTGATTCAGGCAGCTCTGGTCATGAACATCAGGCAGATTCAGGCCACGCAGTTGCGCCCGTCTCTCAGCCCTCTGACCAGTGGTCTGGGAGCCATGAGCCAGCTGCCCCCTGAACTTGGCTTTGGCCAGTTTGAGATCAACCTCGGAAATATTGTCCTCCACCAGTTCGCTCCAGCTGTCGATCAGGAGCTCAAGCGAAAGTTCCGCCCTCTCCACCCCGGTCGAGGCATGCATCACGAAGGGTGCCGCCCCAGCGCGTGCCGGGTGATGGACACCCACGTCGTAAGCGACGCCATGCTCCTCTCGAAGACGGCGGAACAACAGGCTTGACATTCCCGATCCCAGGTGTGCCTGCAGCAGCCTCAGTGCCAGATCATCAGGGTGACCATGGGGCAGAGCGGCCTGGCCGAGCATCAGCACCACCTGTTCGGTGGGCAGGACCTGCAGCCCTAACGAGGGCTTTTCACCTGAAACCAGATCAGGCGACTGTTTGATCGGAGTCTCTGCGTCGCCGGAGCCTGATTCTGTTCTGCTGTGTCCGAGCCACTGCTCCATCCGCTCCAGTGCTCGATCAGGAATGGTGCCTGACAGCGCCAGAACCGAACCCCGCTTTTCGAGACCTGACGCAAGGACAGCAAGCTCGGGTTTCCGAAGCTGTTCAAGGTCAACGCCAACTCCCAGCGGATCGTGCCCGTAGGGCCCCTGGCCATAGGCCAGATGTCTCCAGCCGTCAAAAGCGCGATGGAAGGGATCCTCTTTTTGTCTCTGCAGAGCCTGCAGGCTCAGGTCTCTTTCCAGCTCGATCTGTCCTTCGTCCAGATGTGGCTGGCGCAGCATCCAGCCAAGAGCAGGCAAGAGGCGATCGGCATCGATGTCGCGGCACTTGAGACTGATCAGGATCCCATCTTCGTGGGTGTCACAACGAAGACCGGCGCCGCACCCCTCAACGAGATCGGCCAGCTGCAGATGGTCCACAGGACCGCAACCCCGGCTGAGCACCGAACCCAGAAGCTGATGCCCGCCTCGCTGCCCGAGAGGGTCTGCACTGCTTCCCCGCCGGATCCAGAGCTTGGCGGAGAGCACCCCGGTCGTGGTCACCGGATCAAGGACGAGTTCACAGCTGCCGCTCAAGCGTTGTCCTCCGATCTGGCAATCAGGGTGAAGCTTCGCTCGGGTTGCAGCAGGGGCATGACCTGTTCCCGCAACGTTGAAGCATCCCAGTGCATCAGATCCTGAAGTGGAGCCAGAAGGTCACGATGCCGCCCCCAGAGTGTCTGTGATCCGGCACTGGCGGCCACAGCTCCGGGTGCCTCGAGACTGAATCGATGGCCATTCCCCACCAGCTGCATTGCGCGGTTGAATTCTGCATCTGTGATCGCTGTTGTCAGGCTGTTGACCAGTATTTGGTGGATTTCAAGCTCCACGCGTTCGATCTGATCGTCGGGACAACAGGCCTCAAGCATCACCAAACTGCCCTGTTCAAGCGTGGTGACATCCATGTCGATGGATTCAACGATCTGAAGTTCCTCCCGCAATCTCTGCACAAGCCGGCTGCGCCGACCCTCCGAAAGGATCGTGGTGGCCAGATCCGCTCCGGCGATAGCCAGCTGATCATCAGCAGAGGCGATCGGCCAGACCATCATCAGCCGTGCAGCCTCAAGCCGTGGAAAGGTTCGGAATTCCCGTCCGCTGTGAAAGCTCAGTGATGGTTTGGCTGTCTTGTCTCGAGCTGAGTCCGTCAGCTTGGCCAGCGCCGACAAGGGGCTGTTGAGCATGTGATCGATCAGACCCTTCTCGATGGTTCCGGCCACCGACAGGCAGCAGTTGGCCCCCTGGTATCGACGCTGGTGGTAGCTCCGCATCCCCTCAGGCTCCATCTCTCGCAGGCTGTTCTCCCAGCCGAGGATCGGTCTCCCGTAGCAATGGGGGGCACAGCAGAGTTCCAGAAGGGTCTGCAACACCTGGTCATCGGGCTGATCCCGGTACTGGGCGATTTCCTCAAGCACTACATCGCGTTCCATTGAGAAACAGTCCTGTTCGAGAGCAGGATCAAGAACGAGATCCAGAAGCAGATCAAGCGCTTCCTTCGATTCCTCGAAGGGCACAAGCACGTGATAGTGCACGTCATCAAAACCTGTGGCTGCGTTGCTGCTGCCTCCCAGCGCTTCAATCCTTCGGTCGAATTCCCCTGGACCCAGCCTTCTGCTTCCTTTGAACACCATGTGTTCAAGAAAGTGAGCGAGGCCTTCCTCACCGCTTCTTTCCCAGGCACTACCGCCTCGGCACCAGAAATCAAGGCAGGTGAGTGCCGCATCGGGGATGGTGGCAGTCACAAGGTTGCTGCCGTTGTGAAGAGTGCGGTGTTCGAGCACCGGACCGGATGGGATCGCAGTCAGGGTCCCGTGGCAAAGTCCCATTCTGTGCAATTACGGATCGGATTGATGCCTGCGTCCCCGAGCGGTCAGGAGATGCATCCGCTGGTGATGGCTATGGCTGCTCGCATCCGTCAGTGCAGAGACGGCTTTCCGGAGCTCAATCCACTCACGTTGTCGGGTGATCTGGAGGAGATCATCGGCACGCTTGATGGTGAGGCCCTGTTCATCCGCAATGAAGTGCATTCCTGCCGTGGACTGCGCAAACTTCATCTGGAGATCGCTCGTCTTGGGCTCGGACTCCAGATTCTTCATTGTGTGTTCTTTCCTGATCCCCGATTCGATCTGCCGGTGTTCGGCGCTGACATCGTCGCCAGCCCTGCGGGAATCTCCGCCGCCATCATCGATCTGTCCCCGGTCGGTGATCAGCTGCCTGATCGCATCAGACGTGGCCTCGAGGCCACTGTGATTCCCGCTTTCGAACAGGTGCGTGAACTTCCCACCTGGGCGACCATTTTTTCTCCATTTGTGAGATTCATCCGTCCCGTGAATCAACAGGAAGAGGATTGGTTCGTGGAATTGGTCGACGGTTACCTCCAGGTGCTGGGTGATGCCGTGCAGGCTGCAGAGCCCGATGACCCCGGGGATCCTTCTACTCTGAGCCGATATCAAGGTCAGGTTTCCTATTGCCGGCAACAGAAACGCAACGACAAAACGCGGCGGGTTCTGGAGAAAGCCTTCGGGACGGAGTGGGCGGATCGGTACATCGAGGAGCTGTTATTCGACGAGCCACCCAGCCCCTGAAATCATCTGTTCGCGTCTGGGTCGGCGCCGGATTGCTGGCGGTTCTCACCATTGCCGGTGGCGTGTTGATGCTGCGGCGTTCGCAGCCCCCTGCGCCTCCTGCCGCCTCGGAGCAGGTCACGACACGTCAGCAGGAATCTGTGGCTGCCCTGGGAAGTCTCAGACCTGCAGGGGATGTGCGTCGTCTGGCTGCGCCGGTGAGCGGGTTCGGTGGCACTCCGAGGGTTGCGTCACTGCTGGTCAAGGAGGGCGACCCCGTGGCCAGAGGGCAGGTGCTCGCTGTGTTCGACAACAGGCCGAAGATTGAAGCGGATCTCGCCGCAACCGACGCCAAGATTCTCTCCGCTGACACGGAAATACCGCTGAAGCGAAGAGAGGTTGCTCGTTACGCCCAGGCCGCTCGGCAGGGTGCGACGAAGGTTGTGTTGCTCGAGGAAAAACAGAATGAACTCACCATGCTTGAGAGAAAAAGGGTTGAGCTGATCGCCGAGCGCGGAAAGCTTGAAGCGGATCTGAGCGACAGCGTGCTCCGTTCTCCGATTGATGGCACCGTTCTCAAGGTCACTGCCCGGGTGGGTGAGCGTCCTGATGCCGAGGGTGTCATTGAGGTTGGAGCCAGTCAGTCGATGGAGGCTCTGATCGAGGTCTATGAGTCAGATATCAATCGCATCAAGGTTGGAGAATCCGTTGTCTTGATCAGTGAGAACGGCGGTTTTGAAGGGGATCTTCAGGGAACGGTTGAGCGCATCAGTCCCCAGGTCCGTCAGCGTCAGGTGTTGTCCACGGATCCGACCGGTGATGCCGATGCCCGGATCATTGAGGTGATCGTGAAGCTCGATCCTGGTTCCATTCAGCGTGTCTCCAGGCTGTCGGGTCTGAAGGTGATCGCCAGATTCGGTTCCTCATGATCGGTCGTTGGCTGAGCAGGCGAGGGATACCCCTGGCCTCGCTGATGCTGATTCGACAGCCCGTTCGTCTGGCTGTGGCACTGGCCGGCATCAGTTTTGCGGGAATTCTGATGTTCATGCAGCTCGGATTCCGCGACGGGCTCTTTGATGCCAGCGTCACGGTCCATCGCCTTTTTGACGCCGACATCGTTCTGATCAGTCCACGTTCAACCAGTTCGGTCAGCATGGCCGGCTTCCCCCGTCGTCGGCTGGTGCAGGCCATGGCCTTGCCTGAGGTGGAGGGAATCACTCCTGTTCACTGGAATCTGCTGCTCTGGCGCAACCCAAAGACCCGTGGCACACGATCGATTCTTGCCCTTGGCTTTGAACCGGGTGATCCCCTGTTTGTCGACCCGTCTCTGGCGCCCAAGGCCGAGGTTCTGACTCAGAAAGGTCGTGTTCTGTTCGACGAGAAGTCGCGTCCCGAGTTTGGACCTGTTGCCGAATGGTTTCGTGACGGTCGAACGGTCGAAAGTGAGATTTCCGGCAAGAGGGTGCGTGTGGCCGGCCTGATCGAGCTTGGCAGCTCTTTCGGAGCAGACGGCAATCTGCTCTCCAGCAGCGAAACTTTCCTCGATCTTCTGCCCAACACTCCACCCGGAAGCATCGAGGTTGGACTGGTGCGGCTTCAGCAGGGCACCGATGCTGATGCGGTGGCTGAGAAACTCAACGCCTTGCTTCCCGAGGATGTCACCGTTCTCACCAAGCAGGGTTTCATCGACTTCGAACAGAATTACTGGCGCACAAGCACATCGATCGGATTCATCTTCACCCTGGGTGCCGCCATGGGTTTTGTCGTTGGCTGCGTGATCGTTTATCAGGTGCTCTATTCCGATGTCAGTGATCACCTTCCCGAATACGCCACGCTGATGGCCATGGGCTACAAGCTCAGAACGCTTCTGGGTGTGGTTGTGCGGGAAGGATTGCTGCTGGCGCTTTTTGGATATCTGCCTGCCTATGCCGCCGGTCAGGGTCTCTATCTGCTGGTGAGAAGCGCCACGGCGCTTCCCGTCGCCATGGATTTCAGTCGTGCTGCGACGGTATTCACCATGATTCTCGTGATGTGCATGGCCTCTGCAGGTCTGGCCATGCGCCGCCTGGTGGATGCTGATCCGGCGGAGATCTTCTGAGGCCATGACGGTTCTTTCGCATTCAGCTCAACATCAGGGTTCCGGTCTAGTCAGCACGGTGAGCATTCAAGATCTCAGCCACTGGTATGGAACTGGAGCCACCCGCCGACAGGTTCTCCAGTCGGTCGATCTTCAGATCGCAGCCGGTGAAGTGGTGCTGCTGACCGGTCCATCAGGTTGTGGCAAAACGACTCTGCTGACTCTGATCGGGGCGCTTCGCCAGGTGCAGCAGGGAGATGTGCGTGTGTTTGGACAGCAACTCAGGGGAGCGGGCCGTGGTCAGCGACAGCAACTGCGTCGCAGGATCGGCATGATCTTTCAGGGTCATAATCTGCTGCGCTGTCTCACGGCTGAGCAGAACGTGCAGATGGGAGCTGATCTTCTGGAAGGTTTCAGCTATCGCGGTCGCCGTGATCAGGCAAGGGAGTGGCTCAGGTCCGTGGGGCTTGACGATCACCTCGGCAAGCTTCCTCAGGATCTCTCGGGAGGCCAGAAACAACGCGTTGCCATTGCCCGTGCTCTGGCCGCCAGGCCCCAGTTGCTGCTTGCTGATGAGCCGACTGCAGCTCTGGACAGCAGTACCGGACGGGAGGTTGTTGAACTGCTCAAGCGCCTTGCGCGTGAACAATCCTGCTCTGTGCTGATGGTCACCCACGATCCGCGCATTCTTGATGTTGCCGACCGCCTGGTGAAAATGGAGGATGGCCGTCTGCTTCAGTCCATTGAGTAAGTTGGGTTGAACTTCAAGAAGCCCCGGACTCCCGAATGGCCAAGCGCAGAAACCTCAAGAAGGAAAAGCAGGAGCGCAATCGCGCCTATGCGCGCAAATTCAAGAAGCGCAAGATGCGCAACGACGGCCGCGGTGAAGGTGCCGGCAACGGTGTGACAGGCACTGCCAACAATGGTGG
>PVBE010581023.1_pt1 | contig 14809 bp, 8 predicted proteins | sample 1631181 | NCBI WGS metagenome assembly PVBE01 (sample SAMN08397723, study PRJNA350692) | Marine metagenome, whole genome shotgun sequencing project. | isolation source: water | place: Pacific Ocean | collected 2012-04
AGAGCTGGCATAATATATTTTGTCATTTGATTAAAACAGTATCTAGAAAAATTTGGGAATAAGACCAAAGGCTATTTATTAGGAATAATTCCCTTGATCATAATACTAATCTTGTAACTTATTGAAATGATTTAATAATTTGTAAATGTTCATCGGTTAGGCTACGAATACTAAAAAAAATATACACCGTTTGCCCCTCCATTTATTGATATTATTATAGCAAGCTTTAATTCTTGTGGTGTTAATGCACTTACAAAAAGTCCTGAAAAATATTCGAAACGGCCACCGGTTTCTTTGATACCATTTTCGACACTGAATGTTATACAGTCTGACTCTTCATTGTAAAAATGATGATAATTCATGGGAAATGCAATATCTAGATTCCAAGAAGATATATTAAAGAAGCAGTACAATCCTTTTTTTGATTTGGTTTAATTATGATATTGCTGCTTTTCATATCTGCACATCACCCTTATTTATCCCCTAATTGTGATATTTTGAACCTATCTAAAGTAGCTGGAACATGTTCCCGTTCCATGATTGTTTCTATCTTTTCGGTCACATCGGGAAAATTGGCAGCTACATTGTTCTGCTCCTGTTTATCTTTATCTAAATCAAATAGCTCAATATCTAAATTATCATCAAAGATATCCTTACGGATACCTTTCCATCTGCCCATGCGGACAGCTTGCTGTCCATTGTAGGCAGGAAACTCCCAATAGAGATATTCGTGTTTTTTAATTTCGCCCTTATCTAACAAAACAGGTAAAAAACTGATACCATCAGTTTGAGAATGAAGGGGTTGGCCTACGATCTCACATAAAGTGGGCATTACATCATAAAAAACAGATAGATGGTCTGAGACAGTGCCAGCTGCAATGCGGCCTGGCCAGCTGGCTATCATGGGTACCCGAATCCCGCCCTCATGCAAATAACCCTTGGACCAACCCCGTTCTGCCTTGAAAGGAGTGGAACTTTTAAAGTAGCGCGTATCGGCACCTCCGGTATATGTAGGGCCGTTATCACTGGTAAAAATAATCAGAGTATTTTCATACAAACCCAAATCTTTCAGTTTTTTTACAATTTCTCCCACTTGTTCATCCAGGGTGGATATCATAGCGGCATAGGTTGCTCTTGGTGTCTGGTTAGGATAATAGTTCTTCCCGGTGTAAGGGTCTTCTGCACCTAACTTCTTCCTGTAATAATCCACCCAGTGCCGGGGAGCCTGAAGGGGCAAATGGGGAATAAGAGAAGCGTAATAAAGAAAAAAGGGACGATGATTATTTCTTTCAATAAAACTCATTGCTTCATTGTGTATCAATTCCGGTGCATAATCATTGAGTATAAAGTCATTATAGCTGGTAGAATCATCGGGATCGTCGCCTTCGGCTAAATTTGTATGAGGCGGTACCATTTTATTATGTAAAAATTCTCTTTCCTCATTCCTCCACAGGTGCATAGGGTAGTATGTATGAGCCTGCCTCTGGCAATTGTATCCATAAAAGAAATCAAATCCCTGTTTGTTAGGAACACCCTCTGTACTGGGAGCACCCAAACCCCATTTCCCTACAGCACCTGTCTGGTATCCTGCTTCCTTCAGAATTTCTGCAACGGTTACAATAGTGTCCAGCAGGGGTCGCTGCCCTTCCAAGAGAGGATTGTTAAACATGGCTTCATAACTCCACACATCTCCTCGATCTCCCCATTCATCATTTCCCCGAATATGTGTATGCCCGCTGTGCAATCCGGTCATGAGCACCGAACGGGATGGGGCACAAACCGGAGAACCTGAATAATGTTGGGTAAAACGAATCCCTGTACTGGCCATGGCATCAATATGGGGTGTTTCGATGATTCCCTGTCCATAAACTCCCAATTCTCCATATCCTAGGTCATCTGCGAGTATATAAATAATATTAGGTCTTTGTTCTGTTTTCATACATGAAAACAAGCCCATTGAAAATAGCAACAAAAAGAAAAAATAATTTAATTCTCTTAAACGAATCACCATGAAATATCAGTTATACATTGCCTTACTTCAGTTATAATCTATAAGAAATATTATTGAACTACGATTTCGTCTATAAATATCCAAGCCGGGCCACCATCTCCAGGATGCCAGGAAGGACATTCACCTTGACTTTTAGCTTTAATCTTAATAAATCGAATTTTTTCATCAGGTAGGGTTGTGGCAAATACTTTGATTTCTTGTTCCAAACTTTGCTTAGTTTGATTATTGAATTTTTTAATTATGTTATACTCATCTCCGGCACTTGATGTTAAAATATCAACAGAGACAGGATAAAATATCCAGGCAACTTGATCTTGTAAAAATGATGCCTTTATTTCTTTCAGTTTTATTGAACTACCCAAATCGACTGTGGCTTCAAAATCATTGCCTTCAAATCCCTGCCAGTTGCCATCAGTATAATCTTCAGATCCTTTTATTCCGTTGGTGAGAGCATGAGTCCCACCCCCGGTATATTTGCGATGAAATGTTGTTGTAAGGGAAACTTTTTTCCCTATTGCTTTATGGGCAACCTGAAGGGTTCTCGCTGGAGTCAGTCGACCTGGTGGGCGCACCTCACTTCCCTGGCTTTCAGTTAATCGATCACCAAGTTCCGACCGGGCTTTTTCCCCCAGAGCCTTTAATATATTAACTATTTCAGGATGATGATTGATAACATTCGTTGTTTCACTTATATCATTTTGTAGATCATAAAGAGCAAGTTCGGTAGTGTCCCTGCCATATTTCCCGGGGAAACCATCTTGTCCTGGTTCCATGCCCTTATATGAACGATAGGTGTGCGGGAAACATAGTTTCCACTGGCCAGACCGTACAGCAATGAGCTCGGCGCCATAATAATAATAATATTCATTTCTTGGAGTTTTCTGGTCTGATCCATATAAAATAGACTGAATGTCTAATCCATCAATCTTATTCTTTGGCAGGGGGGCTGATGCAATACTGGCAACGGTAGGTAAAATATCTATTGTTGCTGCAAGTTTATCTGTCACTGTACCAGGATGAATTGTCCCGATCCACCTCATGATACAGGGAACACGAGCTCCACCTTCCCACATAGTCCCTTTTCCTTCTCGCAGGGGAAAGGCTGAGCCTGCATGGTTGCCAAAATTCAACCATGGTCCATTGTCACTTGTAAAAATGACCAATGTATTTTCATCTAATCCATTATTCTTTAAAGCCCTTAGGATTTGTCCAACTGACCAATCAATTTCCATGATCACATCACCATAAAGCCCTTGCTCGCTTTTGCCTTTGAATTTGTCAGATACGGCGAGAGGAACGTGGGGCATCGAATGGGGAAGATAAAGAAAAAATGGTTTGTCTTTATTTTTATTAATAAAGTTCACTGCTCGTTCAGTGTACCGCGTGGTCAATCTTGATTGATCTTCTAATGTACGGACGTCCTCGATTTTTTCATTGCCCTCTATTAACGCAAGCTGAGGGTAATAACTTTTAATGGAACCGATGCCATCGAGTGGTTTACCATCAAACCCTACGGGCCACATATCATTGGAATAAGGGAGCCCAAAGAATTCATCAAATCCTTGCTGCAATGGCAGAAATTTTTCATGATGTCCCAAATGCCATTTACCGAAAATGCCCGTAGCATATCCTTTCTTCTTCAAAACATCCGCGATAGTCTCTTCATCAGGATTAAGTCCGATGCGAGTGCGTGAATGCAAAGCACCTTGAATACTAACACGTTCTGAGTAGCAACCGGTTAGCAAAGATGCGCGTGATGCACTGCAAACGGCCTGTGATACATGAAAGTCAGTAAAACGAATACCTTCTTCGGCCATACGGTCAAGATTGGGCGTTTGAAAACCTTTTGCTCCATATTTCCCCACATCTGCATAACCTTGGTCATCGGTGAAAATAATAATAATATTTGGTGGGCGTTCATACAATGAGTTGCAAGAAGTAAACACCACGATTACCTGGAACAACTGTAGGCAAAAAAACCAGGAAGATGATCTTATTTTTATGCCAATCTCACTTTTGGTAAAATAGAACCGCAGCTGGTATAGCCTGTTTTGCAATGTCCGGCCCCTCATAAGAAACAATTAACTGATTTCCGCCTCCTTTTTCAAAATAGGTTACGCGAAATGGATGGTAACCCATGGATAAAGCAATAGAACCGGCTGCTTCGGACATTCCATGTAATCCATCATTTTCAACCACCAGACGGTCTCCGATATAGAAGCGGCTGCCGTCATCGGAGTCTGTATAAAATGAATATATCCCTTCTTCCTGTATATAGATTAACCCTTCAAACATAAACCCAAAATAATCATTTTGCTCTCTTATGGAAATATCAAAATTGGGAACAACGCCCTTTGACTTAATATCGATAGACTGAAAATCTGGTAGGCTATCCCAGGATCCCTCAAAATAATTATACCTTACTCCTGGCATTTTTTTTATTTTTGTTAAAGCGGGTCGAGGATTAACTTTTTTATAATCAGCGTGTACGAACCTACTGACAGGCTGTCCATCCCGAAAAGAACGTGCGGACACGCGAGCTGAATTGGTCAAACGAATTGCCCCAGTCACAGTAGGAGATTTTATAGTAGGCTCACTGCCATCCAGCGTATAATGAATGATAATATTCTCCCGCTCCGATGTAATAGACACATTGGTGTTATAAATAAAAATATCATGTTGAGTAGTAATCTTTGGCGGGTTATTTACATCTGGCCTGCCCTTAAATTCCAAGACTATAACGCTGTTCATGGAATCAGGTGCCACATCAGGAACTTGGACCACAATCGAATCTTCTTCCCGGGTAATACCTAATTCATTCTCTCTATCAGATAATATGTATGCCCGATCCGGATTACTGTATATCCCCGGCACAACCAACCGACCATCTCCCGGCCATATAAATACATGGAGATACAACCGTGTCCCCCCATCTATTATTTTTTGTGTACATCGACCCCAGGAAAGATCTGTAAATGGGCTGGCTATAGTGCCATGAATTGCTTCCCCATTCAATTTCATCCACCGGCCAATGGCCGCAAGTCGATCAATGCTGGGTTGGGGGAAAAGTCCTTCAGCCGTTGGTCCCACATTCAGCAAAAAGTTGCCTCCTTTTGAAACAATATCTGCAAGTTTTTGAATAAGATCTGTTGCCGATTTCCAGTTATGGTTGTTTTTATTGTAACCCCAGTGATCATTCATGGTCATGCAAGTCTCCCAGTCTACTCCCGGAAGCCCTATAGGAGGAATCTCCTGTTCCGGAGTACCAAAATCACCTACGTAACCTCCATCCCGAGTTAATCCCTGCATCCCTGATCTTCCTATATCAACCCTGTTGTTTATGATAATGTTTGGCTGCAAACTGCGGACATACTCATAAAGATCCAGTCCGTACTCATGTGTCCAGGTTTCTTCCCACTCGCCATCGAACCAGAGAACTCCGATATCACCGTAGTTTTCTACCAGTTCTTTAAGCTGGTTTTTCATATAAGCGATGTAACGCTCGAAATTAGCTCCTTCTATTCCTCGACCCTTCTCCCAGCTGCGGCGGGGCAAATAATCCGGATGGTGCCAGTCCATGATGGAATGGTACCAGCAAATTCTTAACCCGTATTTACGGCAGGAATTTGCCAGCTCATCCATGATGTCCTTTTGAAAAGGGGTCGACATGATATCATAATCTGTATACTTAGAATTAAAAAGGCTGAAACCATCATGATGCTTACTGGTAATCACAATATATTTCATACCTGCATCCCTGGCCATACGCACCCAGTCATCCGCGTTGAATTTTACCGGGTTAAATTGGCCAACAAATTTATCGTACTGTTCTAATGGAATCTGTGCGGTTGTACGAATCCATTCGGCATGATTGGTATTGTCTTCCCACTCTCCAGCAGGAATGGCATAAAGTCCCCAATGAATAAACATGCCAAAACGGGCTTCCCGCCACCATGCCATACGTTCATCATTTGAATTTTCCATTTTACTTTCCGCTCCAATAACCTGTTCATTCAAAGTAAAGAGAAAAAGAAATATGATTATTCTTTTCATTCTATTATATGGATTTTACACATCGAAACCCGGTATGACTAAGTCCTGTATCCTGGCTGGAACGCATCCGTTTGGAAACACGATACCCACTGCAATAGCTATCATTGCATAAATAAGATCCGCCCCGTATGACACGCTTCGGCATATGCGGTTCATTTGGATCCAATGAACTGGCAGGACCTTGGGGGTTAAAAGAGACTCCTTTTTTGGCTGCAATACCGTATGATTGAAAATGATATAAATCGCTGCACCATTCCCATACGTTTCCTGCCATATCGTAAAGTCCATAACCATTAGGCAAGTAAGACTTTACAGGTGCGGTACCGTAATGCCCATCTTTGACAGTGTTCTCATAAGGAAACATTCCTTGCCAGAAATTGGCCTTGCCAGCAGATTGAGAAACAGAAACATTACCCCATGGATAGATTGGGTTATCCAATGCCCCCCGTGCAGCCCATTCCCACTCTGCTTCTGTCGGAAGCCGCTTCCCAGCCCATTGGGCATAGGCAGCCGCATCATCCCAGGCAACATGGACTACAGGGTGGTCCATTTTATCATCTATCTTGCTCCCGGGTCCTGTCGGATATTTCCAATTTGCACCAATGGTCCAAACCCACCACTGTGTTTCATCAGCGAGTGAAACCGGACCATCCGTGGCCTGAAATACTACTGATCCAGGCTGCAAAATATTTTCAGCAGGTTTCGGTGTGCCTGGCGGAAGATTAATTTTCATTTTCTCCCAGTTAATATTTTTTTCGGCGACGGTTATATAGTTTGTGTTTGCTACGAATTCAGCGAACTGACGGTTCGTGACTTCATGCATATCCATGTAAAAACTGTCAACCTTCACTTCATGGAGTGGCGACTCATCAGGGCTGGCTTGTGCACCAGTGCTACCCATGGTAAAACTACCACCTGGAACCAGTACCATTTGTCCGTAATGACTAGTGTTCGATTCTTTGAAAGAGTGTTTTGTACAGCCATGAGTAAAAATTAAAATAGTGATACAATGCATACAGGACTTTTTCCAGCTATTATTTGTAATCAATCGCAGGATTCTCATAATACAAGGTAAGCATAAACCATAAAAAAAAGGGGCAGAAATCTGCCCCTTTTTAAGGTGTTAAGAAAATTGGTAAAAGAAATAATTACTTCATCAATACCATTTTCTTTGTGAGAACTTGGGTACCATTGTTTAGGCTATAAAGATATACCCCAGTAGAAACACTTCTACCCAAATTATCTTTTCCATTCCATTGTACGGTGTACTTACCAACTGGCTTGAAACCACTGGTGAGCTCTTTTACTTCCTGACCAAGCATATTGAAGATGGTCAGTGTAATATCTGATTCTTGGTTCAGAGTAAAAGTAATCTCCGTTGTTGGATTGAAAGGATTCGGGAAGTTCTGCTCTAACGTAAAACGCTCTGGCAGTGGTTCATTTTCAACTGCTGTATAATCACCCCAATCCAAAGCTACCATCTCCGGCAGCGGCCAGGTTGGTATCCAGCCTTCATCCCCGACTACAGTGTGGCCATAGCCCCAGTAATCGGTAGCAGCGGTACCACCCCTGATCTGAAGGAAGTAATCCAACAGTCCAATATCACCTGTCTCACTTGTTCCATTTAAGATAGCATCCAACATCTCAGGTGGCATTCCTGGGTCATCAGACTCTTGTATTGAAGAAAAATTATTTTCCTCGTTTAAGTTAGGATAAGCATCATCATCATCAAACATCTCCACTGTTCTGTCATTCATCCATACTGGTGTTCTGATCCAGTTTGTGGCTGTATCGTTATAGTCTTCCCAAAACGTTGAGAGCTCAACTGGCCAGTAGGCTATGTTATCACTTATTTCGATATCTCTCTGCGCTTCAATGGCAGCCAACCCTTCCACAGATGATGTATCACCATCTGGATCAAACATAATCGCATTGGCCGGGCTTAAAGGCTGCAAAGCAATCACACCAAAAGATGTATCCGGATACCAGAGATTGTCCCACCAGGGATCTTCTGTCCTGTCTACACCACCGGCATAATTCCCATAGAAAACATTACCGTTCATTTCCCCTTCCGTCATATTGAAAATGAAAAATGGGTTCTTAAAGGTAAAGAGAACGGCATTATCATTGAAGTTGAATGATTCCATATACCATTTGCTAACAGGAGCAGCAGCGTATCCATTGACCCCAATCATTAAGTTATCTTCCATCCATACTTCACCCGTATATGCTTCACCGGGCCAGGTATTTCTCAATACTTCACCAATGTACCACTGGTTCGGGTGTACCAAGTTCCTGAAGACATTGCCCCAAATATAGAAGTTGTCCCACTGGCCATTATAGGCAATTGCAAATGTATGAAATCCATCCAACACACAATTACCTACAAAAAGATCAGTTTCATCACCCTTCACTTCAATAGCAACTCCAGAAGCTACTCCGTTCGTTGCCTGTGCTAACAAGTATAGATTTTCAAAGTATCCTTCCGATTCATCACCAGTCAGGACAAACAGTGTTCCCACGGTGGATCCGTCAGCCAGCACTGCAGATTGGATCGCCGGAGGTCTATTGGTAGACTCATTTAGCTCACCAACAATAGTCAGGTCACCCTTCGCGGTGATTGTTCCTGACATCTTATAGGTCACATCAGTAGACGTTAGAACATATTCATGCGCCTGGGTGCCGTCTGCCAGGGTATCGGCAGAGATGATCTCATAAAGATCTCCATCATCGGCACTAATTTCCATACAACCATCACCACACTCAAAATCATCTTCATAAAATCCTAAATCTAACAGTTCCTGTGTTGGCCATTGTGGTGTCCAATCTTCATTTCCTTCTTCGACTACAGTATGAGCATAACCCCAGTGATCAGTTGCAGCAGTACCACCCCTGATTTGCAGGAAGTAATCCAAAAATCCAATATCGCCTGTCTCGGCAGTACCATGCAGAATAGCATCATTCATATGTTCCGGCAAACCAATTTCTACCGGGGAAACAAAATTAGCTTCCTGAACCAGATGGGGATAAGCATCATCATCAGCAAACATCTCTACAGTTCTGTCATTCATCCAGACCGGTGTTCTGATCCAGTTTGTGGCTGTATCATTATAGGCATCCCAGAACGCTGTAAGCTCAGCTGGCCAGTGGACGGTGTTACCAGATATTTCAATATCCCGCTGCGCTTCAATGGCAGCCAGCCCTTCTACAGACGATGTATCACCAGCTGGATCAAACATAATTGCATTCGCAGGACTCAAGGGCTGCAGAGCAATCACACCAAAAGATGTATCCGGAAACCACAGGTTATCCCACCACGGGTCTTCTGTACGGTCTACACCACCGGCATAATTCCCATAAAAAACATTATCATTCATGGTCCCTTCTGTCATATTGAATATGAAGAATGGATTCTTAAATGTGTATAGCACAACATTATCATTAAACTCAAAATAATTCATGTGCCACTTGGTTACCGGTGCTGCTGCATATCCATTTACACCCATCATCAGATTCCCTTCCATGACGACGGTATCAGTGTATGCTTCACCGGGCCAGGTATTTCTCAGCACTTCACCAATGTACCACTGGTTCGGGTGCACCATATTCCTGAAGATATTGCCTTCAATATAGAAAGAATCCCATTGTCCATTGTAAGCAATGGCAAATGTATGCCAAGCATCAAACACACAAGCTCCAACATTGAGTACAGTATGGTCACCCTTCACTTCAATAGCTACTCCTGATGCAACATTATTTGTAGCTTTTGCCAACAGGTAAAGGTTCATAAAATTCCCTTCCGTTTCATCACCGGTCAGAACAAACAGTGTCCCAACAGTTGATCCATCGGCTAAGACCGCGGATTGGATAGTAGCGGGGTTCCAGCCGTCATATTCATCATCTTCATCCATTTCTCCCATAATTGTAAGGTCACCCTTAGCCGTGATTGTACCTGACATCTTATAGGTTTTATCCTTTGATGTAAGTACATATATGTTGGCCTGGGTTCCGTCTGCCAGAGTATCAGCACTGATGATCTCATATAGATCGCCATCATCGGCACTGATTTCCATTATTTGTCCAAAGACGGAAACGGGTGCGATCATCAAAAGCATTAAAGTAGCTAATAATATCACTTTTTTCATTTTCTTCTCCTCTGTTTTTTATTTTCTAATGTGATTTTTATTTTTTATATGTCAGGATGTAACTCTATTGCAGAGATACTTATCTACACACACACTCTGAACATAAATATAAATAAGAAAAATTCAAACAATTTCAATAAATAATTCAAAATCAGATTTTCAAGCGAAGACCAAACTCCGCCGTCATGCCATAATCTTCTATTGACCTCGGTATCTTCGGGTACATCTGCAGTACATTCATATCCCTTGCATTTTTCATAAACATGGGTGCATACCTTCCATTAATATTATTCAGGTTGCTATAAAGTTGCAGCCCAAACCAGGGTAAAGACTGGTTTAATGATAGATCCCAGCGTTTATAAGCAGCAGTAGTTGATCTCAATTGTGGCCACTGGCTCACCCCAGAGAATACATCATCCTGATATAGCATGGAAACCAGTATCGAAAATCCCTTATAATCATACCCCAATGAAAAATTAACAATATGATTAGGTTGATAGATAAGTCTGTCCGTAAAGGATGTGTCAACATTTGTAGCACTGGTGGCACCGGCAAAGACAAATGGGTATGCAGCTTCTGATTTAATATTTGTATAATTAATATTAAGAACCAGGCCATTTAGCGGGCTTGGTAAATACCAGAAATGTGTTTGCCAATCTATTTCCAGACCAACAACATCAACCATCAGCTGGTTATTAACATATGTTTGAATGGTATAGTTTGTGTTTTCATTGGGAAGCCGGTCAGTGAGAAAGTAAGGTACTGCTTCAAGTCCCGGTTTACTGAAATTCCAGGGGTAGATTAGGTCATTTATTTTTTTCGCAAAACCGCCCAGCGTGAAAAGGCCAATCTTATTTTCATAAAAAGTAAAATAGAGATCATAATTTTCTGATTTGGATGGATTTAATGCATAATTATTCCATTGCACACCGCCGCCTGAGGTCACATGTATCCTGGGTATAATTGTATTGAAATCAGGATAAGATATTGTGTTGGAATAAGCTAACCGTATGTCAAACCACGATAATGGCTTGTATCGTATATTGAGGTTTGGGAGCCAGAAAGGATGTTTTACTGTGATGGATGTATCTGTGTGATCGTAATTATAGAATGAAATTTGAGATGCATGTCCCCGCACACCATTATATGTTGTTTCAAGACCTTGGTAACGAATGCCCGGGATAATTGTGAGTTTCTGTCCTAGGTTAATTGTAGCCATTATATACCCGGCAGATAGTAGTTCTTCACCATGATAGTCAAATGAGTTTGAAGAATAATTATTTCGGGCATAGGCACCTGGTGATCCTTCATTGGCGAATGCATCAATCGTATCCTGACAGAAGAACATCATATCCTCGATCATTTCAAAATTCAAAGGAGAATGCATTTCATATTCACCATCCAAATAATCACCATAGGTAAACGTAGTATCAATAAACCAGCTAAGCTTTATATCACTATTGAAGAAAGTTCCTGGTTTCCCTATATGTTCACGTACCATTAGTGCTGCAGCCCTCTCACTGGGAGATTGAAATGTGCCAGTGGTGCCAAAAGTTTCATTACGGTGAAATCTGGTACTGGTTCTAAATTTCCCGCCAAATTTAATTTCGGCTGATAAATTTTTCCCGTAATTCAACGGCAACTTAATATCCATAGATGACATAAACTTACGTTCTGGTGTAAAATTATTATTGCTGGATATTCGGTTCAGGTTTGTCTTGCCAGGATCAATGATTACAGCTCCCAAAACATCTCTCGGTTTCACATTAACCTGATTGTAAAAATCATTTATTCCAGCTGGCAACCGGTAGAAATTAACGGACCAATTATTAGGGCTCTCCGTTTCCGAATAGCTGTGAGAAATTTTAAAACTTGTATTGAATTTTGAAAATTGCTTTTCTACGCTCAATGCATTCGTGATCATATTAACAATACTCTTAGAAAAACCTGTGGTATAGTAATGTGCATTTCCACCTATACTGAATGATTCAGAACGATTTATGGTTTCCGTGGTTCCTGAGTTTCCGAAATTAGAAAAACTGATCTTGCCATCGCGCAACCGATAATCCAAAACAAGTGCCACATTAATACGCTCTTTTTTCCTGGGTATATAGCTAAGATCAATGGAGTTGGTTACATAATTAGTATCATCATTTGCTCGATTACCGTAGCTTGCAGAAAATGAATTAGAAGTGAGATTCCTATTTTCAATATTTGCCTGCAGAAAAAATCCCAAACGATCCTGCAACAATCTCCCTTCCAGGCTGGGTACGAGTTTATAATTGTCATACTGGCTATTTGCATTAGAGAGGCTGTTATTTCCTCCCTGGGCAAGAAAATGTAATTTTATTTTGTCTTTTCCGCCTTCAGCTTCTCTCATTTTGAAGTTCACTGTTCCCCCTATTACATCCGCATCCTGATCGGCAGTTAACGTTTTAAATACTTCAATACCTTCCAGCATATTAGAAGAAATCATACTAAGGTCCGTACTTCTGTCATCGGAATCGGATGAAGCCATGCGTACACCATCCACCGTTATAGCGTTATATTTTGGCTGAACTCCCCTGATCACAACCTTGGTTCCTTCCCCTCCAACCCGGGTAACAGATACACCGGGTAGCCTGCCAATGGATTCTGCAGCGTTGGCATCGGGCAGTTCCTGAATTCGTGCAGATGAGACAACATTAACAATCGATTTTGATGATAACTGCTGATTGATGGCTGCTTTTTGTCCCTGGGCTTGAACAGTAACATTGACAGTCTCACCTTCAAGTGCTTCCGGATCCATCGAAAATTGCCTTTCTAGAACCTGACCTTCTCCAAGCTCAATCTGTTCATCAAGTTTTTTATAACCTATATAACGTATTTTGATAGTATAAGATCCAGGGGGAACATCAAGTATCAAGAAATTCCCTTTAGTATCTGATGAACTTCCAAGGCTGGTGCCGTCTAAAAACACATTCGTGTATGGAAGCGGATTCCCTGTTACTTTATCGAGAACGAGTCCCTTTATTTTACCATTGTCCAATGCAGATAGCTCGCTGGGAAATATTATCCATAGTGTGCAAAAGATTAATAAGTTATTTCTGATAAAAACCATATACTCTCATTCCCTTTTATTTGTCAAAATAAATTCTTAATTGAATCATTCATTTCATTTTGATTCTAATCATTTTAATATAAAGAAATCGACTCATTTTTATTTCATTAATTCTTATATAGCAGAATTTAAAATTCTACCAATTATTATTCAATGAACTCAATTATTTCAAGCTAGTATTTTATTATATAAAATATTTTTTCATTCCAGAATAACCTACATCAAAGTTATTTTAAAATAATTAAAGAAAAGTATCAGGAAGATTAATCATTCTTTATTATTGTACCTGCATTACCCTCTATCGCATCTTTGATGCAGGGTATTGATGTTATAACAACTTTATCTCCGTGATATTTCAAAAAGTGCATGGCTGCCTTGATCTTGGGACCTATACTGCCTTTCTGAAATTCACCATTATAATATAATTTTTTTGCTTCGCTGCTTGTCAATTCCTGAATAGGTAACTGATCAAAGCGACCATAATTACGATAAACATATTCTACATCCGTGATGATCCATAGTTCTTCTGCATAGATGATGCGCCCTAGTTTAGCAGCCGTGTAATCCTTATCGATCACCGCATCCAGACCCTCCAAGTGCTCTGCATCATTGTAGACTGGGATGCCACCTCCGCCAGTGGCTATCACGATGGTGCCTCTGTCCACCAATGACTTAATGGATTTTCCATGCATAATGTATTCCGGCATGGGTGAAGGTACGACACGGCGCCATTGGCCTGGTTCCTGCTCCCTTACAGACCAGTCGAATTTTTCTACAAAAGGTCTTATTTCATTTTCTGTATACCAAGGCCCTACAAATTTTGTTGGTTCCTGGATGGTGGGATCATCCTTGTCCACTATCACTTGGGTAACAAGAGTAACTACTTCTCGATCCAGTTCCATATCTCTCAGCTTATTCTGCAACGACTGCTGAATCATATAGCCGATGGTCCCTTGTGTCCCAGCCACACATACTCCTAGAGGTAGCGAAGGGACCTGATCGTGTGTTAGGTCCATGCGTAAGAGTTCATTGCCCACCTGGGGACCATTGCCATGGTTTATGCAAAGATTATATCCACGCTCAATAAAATGGGAAATACCTTCCACGGTTTCTCGAGTATGGGAAAACTGTTGCTGGATGGTTCCAGTTTCACCTTTCGGTGAGATACTATTCCCACCCATAGCGATTATAGCTGTAGGAATAGACATTTAACCTTTCTCTGGGAATGGATAGCGGTAATCTCTTTCTGGATTACAAGTATAACTCATCAGTTCTAATGGAAATCTATCTCTGAAAATTTAATTCCAGACTACATTTAAGCTAAATTTCGATTCAAGAATGTGTCTGGAGAAACCAACCAAAGCATCTCGGCCAGAAGAAGCTCCTATTTGTATGAATTCAGAAATAGAATGTCTAAGAGCTTTGGGGTCTTGATAAAGAACGGCTTGTGCTAAATCGTGCCAACATTCAGCAAAGTCTCCCTTTGATGCTGCCGTCAGA